>Ga0172369_10008693_pt1 | contig 11454 bp, 14 predicted proteins | sample LakKiv25m_FD_114539 | JGI IMG/M metagenome (GOLD analysis project Ga0172369, IMG submission 114539) | Freshwater microbial communities from Kabuno Bay, South-Kivu, Congo - kab_022012_11.25m | ecosystem: Environmental > Aquatic > Freshwater > Lake | place: Democratic Republic of the Congo... | reverse complement strand
GTGTTCTGGCGCAGCACGCGCGGGATGGCGTCGCGTCCGTCGGGCATGGTGTGGTACGGCCGCGCCTGCAGCCAATAGAGTTCGACAAACCGCTCGGCGATATCGCGTGTCTTGAGCTCGAGCGGGCCTCCGGGATCCTCCACCGAGGCGTGCGTCACCGACAGGTCGGCCAGGGCGTGCAGAAGCGCGAACTTGTACGTGGCGACGAACGAACCCTCCGACAGGATGCGCTGGATGCCGTGCAGGAACCGGACCTGCTCCCGATCCGAGGGCAGGGGCTGCGTCATGGCTCCCCCCAATACCGCGCCTTCTTCGGCAGCACGTACCGGACGCCGCCGCGCGGATCTGCGACGTCGCCGCTGTGCCTGGGGATCACGTGGATGTGTCCGTGCATCACGGTCTGTCCGGCGGCCGCGCCGTCGTTGACGCCGATCGTGAACCCATCGGGCTGGAGCTCGGCCGCGAGCCGCGCACGCACCTCGGACACCAACCGCCAGATGGCGGCGAGTTCCTCACCTCTTGCGTCGAAGACGCTCGCGTAGTGGGCGCGCGGGATCACGAGCGAGTGGCCCTCGGCGATCGGAAACGCGTCACGAAAGGCGATCGCGTACTTGTTCTCGAGCCAGATCCGGCTGGCGGCAAGTTGGCAGAAGGGGCAGTCGCGCGGGGTCATGCCCGTAGCTTGCCGTGACGACCGCGGCGCGTCAATTCACGAAGCTGCGAAATCACGGCCCCTTCCCCCTTGAGTCCCCACGCGGCTGCATCATGCTGTCGCAGCCCGTGTTCTTCGACGAGCGCGACTGGATCGACGATCCGCTCGACTGGCAGCCGAACATCGTGTCGTACAAGGGCTATGACTTGGAGGGCGCCGAGGGCAAGCGCCTGCTGCGCGAGTGCCTGGAGCGGGCCCAGGCTCCGGCCGCGGACCTCTTCGGCGTGCGCGAGCAGACCCCGTACGGGCGGCAGCCGGCTCCCGCCCCGACCGTCGCCGCGCGCGAAGGCGCCTCTCGAGGAGCGCTTGCGGATGCCGGCGCGGCGAGAGGTTGGCGCCAGCAGGTAGCCTGCGCACCTCACGGCGCGTTGACAAGGCCCGCTCTTCGCCGGAAACTGGCAGGGGAGCTTCACGGGGTTCTTCATGGCGTCGGTGGACTGCATCTCCTTGATGGCTCGCATCCTCGTCGAACAGGCCGATCCCGTCCGGGTCGTGCTGTTCGGCTCGCACGCACGGGGCGACGCTCGCGCCGACAGCGACGTCGACCTGCTGGTGGTCGAGGAGGCCGTGCACGATCGCCGGGCCGAGATGGTGCGCCTGCACAGGGCTCTGGCACCGTTGCGCATCCCCGTCGACGTCGTCGTCACGACGGCCGACGCGTACGAGGCCTGGAAGAACGTGCCGGGGACGCTGCTGTACGAGGCTGCCCGCGAGGGCAAGGTGGTCTATGAGCGAGCCGCGTGACCTCGCCGAGGTCTACCTGCGCAAAGCGAAGGAGGACGAGTTCCTGATCTTCGAGGTGCCGGCGTCCGTGCTCGTTCCGGAGCCCATCTTCGGCTTCCACGCACAGCAGGCGGCCGAGAAGCTGCTCAAGGCCGCGCTGTCGTTACGCGGTGTCCCCTTTCGTCGCACGCACCAGCTTCGGGAGCTCATGGACGCGTTGGCCGACGGAGGCGCGCCTCTGCCCGAGACCCTGTCCGACCTCGACCGATTGTCACCGTTCGCGGTGGAGCTGCGCTACGACGACGTGCCCGTCGGCGAGGTCGTCGAGTTGGACCGGGACGTCGTCCGAACCTGGCTTCTTACGCTGCGGGCCTGGGTGACGACGCAGCGGTAGCGTCTCGGTTCTTCCTCGGCGCCAACGAGCATCCGTCCTTCGCCCGTACCCCTCGTTTCAGGTCGCGCTCGGCCGCGTCGAGCAAGCGCTTCGCCAGGTCACGGCCGAGCATGCAGCAGCCTCCCCTCGCGGAGCGCCCTCTCGACCACGTGCCCTCGCGCGCCTTTCAGCGCGTCGACTACGGGTCGTATCGAAGGGGGTTTCCTCGATGACCATCAGGTCGCTGCGCCTGCCCGCGCGCTTCGACGACCGCCCCGACGAGGGCCTGCTCGACTGGCACCGCGAGCACGTGTTCGCGGCGTGAGCCGGGTCATGACGGCACTGCCTCCGGTCGACTGACCGTCACGTTTGCACGAGCTGCGGCAGGAACGCGCACGCCAGCGCGATGAGCACGCCCACCCAGGTGAGCCCCAGGAACAGCGGCGCGGCGACCTTGCGCTGGGGCACGTGGGCGTAGCGCATGAAGGCCATCACCAGCCAGGGTCCGACGACGGGCGAGAGGAGCACGATGGGCCAGAACGCTCCCTTGGACTGCACCATCTTCTCGACGCGCGGGCTGCGCTTGCCCTCCACGAACCGCCGGAATCGCTCCCACCGGCTGAACTGGTTCCAGAACAGGTCGATCGTGGGCACCTGCAGGTAGGCGAAGGGCACGCCGGCCACCAGGGCCGTGACGGCCGAGTACTCGAGGTGGAAGACCGCGTAGGGGATCGAGACCAGCAACCCGCCGAAGGGGTTGTAGCTGAGCAGCGCAAACCAGAGCTCGCCGGTACCCAACGAGGATCCTCCACGCGACGGGGCAGGGCCGCGGCCGACCGCCGCTACCTTACCGGAATCCCCGCGCCGGGACCAGCCCCGCCAGGTCCTCGGCCAGGTAGCCCCGCTCCTGGACGGCGCGGCGGGAGTCGGCGGTGTGGCGCGGGGTCACGGCGACGCGCTCGACCTTCCAGCCGGCGAAGCGGGGCATGGCCGCCAGGAACCTGCCCACGTGGGCGTCGAACGCGGGCAGATCGGCCACCAGCTTCGCGGGGTTGCGCTTGCACGAGCCCAGGCGCAGCGTACGCCGGTCTTCGTTCAGGGCCACCAGGTCGATCTCGGTGCCCTGGCGGTCCCAGTAGCCGTGGATGCGCGCGGACAGCGGAAAGTCGCCAAGGCCTTTCCGGCTGCGTTCTTCGTAGAGCGCGCCGACCAGGCGCTCCAGGCCGTGGCCTTCCAGGTCGGCCAGGCGGGCATCCGCGTCGGCGAGCAGCGGGCCGATCGCCCGAAACCTCGTGGCGGTCACCGCGGGCCCGATCGCGCCCAGCCAGGCGCGCAGGAAGTTGTCACACAGGTAGTAGCGCCCGTTTCGGCTGGTCGGCTTGGCAAATACCGGCTGCAGGCACTCGATCATGCGATATCGGTCGCGCAGGACGCGCACGTAGCCGCTGACCTGGTGGTCTGCCGCGTGGGCGGCCTGGCGGACGAACGCCTCGATGTCGGCATGAGAACACCCCGAGTGCTGCGCGATGAACTCGAGGATCGGATCGTAGCGGCCTCGCAGCTCCTTCAGGAACCAGGCCTCGGCTTCGTTCTTCAGCGGCGCGGTCTCGTCGAAGAACAGCGCTTTCAGCAAGGCCCCCCGATCGCCGGCCAGTACCCCCAGGTTCACCGCGTCGCGGTAGAACTTGGGGACGCCCTCGAACAGGTTCCAGGTGAAGAGAAGCCTTTCCGGCGTCAGCGCGTCGTGATCGGCCAGCAACTCGGCCACCGTCGACGGCTCCAGGTGGCCCAGGTCCAGGTTGGCCGTCAGCCGCGCGTACAGGGGGGCGTGGCGATCTTCCAGGAGCGCCGACATCTCGGTGTGGATGGACCCGAGGACGATGAGGCCTCCCGAGACCTGCACTCCGGGTTGCACGATCTGGTCGACCTGCGCCTGCAGGAACGACGTGAACGGGAAGAGGGCGCGGCGGTGGAAGTACTGGAACTCGTCGAGGATGACCGTCCACCCCGCGCGGACGAGGTCACCGACGCACGCGGCCATCGCGAAGAGCGTATCGGGTGGCGCCACGGGGACGGCGTAGGCACGCAGGGCGTGGCCCATGGCAGCGAGAACGCCCAGGGGGTCGGCGTCCGGGATCTGCACGTAGAGCACGCGGCGCTCGGCCACGTCGGCGAGCGCCTGTTGCACCAGCGTGCTCTTCCCGATGCGGCGCCGCCCGGAGATCTTGACGAAGAACCAGCGCTCCCTGGCCAGGATGGCGGCCAACGCGCTGCGCTCGGCCTGCCGTCCGTAGAATCGCCACTCTTTCATGACCCGCCTCAAGGGAAAGTTTTTTCCCTAATCCAGGCGAAGCGTACAACACTTGGTTGGGATTGTCGAATCGAAGAGCGGCCAGGTCCGCAATTCCTCTGCGTGCCCCCTCTTCCCTGGTCCCGGCCGGAAGGTCGGGCCGGGTCGTCGTCACTCCACGACCACGCCCACCGGCGCGTCGGCGTCGACGCGCACCCGGACGCGACCGGCGAGGACGCCCTGCAGCAGGTCTCCCGCGGCGGCGAAGCGCCATCCGGTGGGGCTCGCGAGCTCGGGCGCGGGCTCGGTGCGGCCCGCGAAGTGCCAGCCCGCCAAGACCTCGAGGTCGTCGCGGTTGGCGATCATCGACGGGGCGATGGCCAGCTCGTTGGCGCGCACCCGCAGGGCCGTGGCCAGCAGTTGGGCCACGGGCTCCAGGCGCAGGTCGCGCACGCGCGAGGCGAAGACCGGCGGGCAGCGGTCGTCCGGCAGGGCCAGCGCGTGCTCGACCGCCTCGTGCAGCCCGGCGGCCCCCCTCCCGAGCCCTTGCAGCCCGCGAAGCTCGGCCACCTCGCCCACGCTCCGGGGCGGGTCGAAGGCCAGCTGGCGCAGGGCCCGGTCGGCGGCGACGCGCTGCACCGGCAGGTTCAACTGGGCGGCGCGCTCGTCACGCCAGGCCGCGACCTCGCGCAGGATGGCCAGCTGGCGCGGCGACATCTCCCGGAAGGGCCCGAGCTTCAGGTACTGCCGGCTGCGGTCCCGCGGGGTGAGGGCCCGCCCGACCATTTCGTCGATCTCCTGCTGGGCCCAGGCCAGGCGACCCCGCCGGACCAGGTCGGCCTTCAGCGTGTCGGCCATCGGCAGCAGGTAGCGAACGTCGTTCAGCGCGTACGTGATCTGCTCGGGCGAGAGCGGGCGTGCGCGCCAGTCGGTGAACTGCGAGGTCTTCGAGAGCGCGACGCCGCACAGCCGCTCGACCAACAGGGCGTAGCCGGGGCTCGCGTCGTGGCCCGCGAACGCTGCGGCGATCTGCGTGTCGAACACGGTGCGGATCGGGCCACCCGTGGCGCGCGCCAGCACCTGCACGTCGATCTCGCCGGAGTGGAACACCTTGACGATGGCGGGGTCGGCCAGCAGCGGCCCGAGGACGGCGGGGTCGTGCGCGAGGGGATCGAGCGCGAAGGCTTCGTCCCCGGCGGCCAGCTGCACCAGGCACAGCTCGGGGTAGTAGGTGCCCTCGCTGTGGAACTCGCAATCGACCGCGACGGCCGGTCGGGTGCGCAACCGCCCGAGGCGCTCGTGGAGGTCGGCGCGAGAGGGGATCATGCGAGCGTCCTGGGCGGTGAACGGGGGTCTACTCCGGGCACGAGCCCGAGACGTTCACGAGCTCCTTGGCATACGCCGACAGCAGGGCGCTGGCGGCCGAGTACGGCGACGACGTGGTGGCGTACAGCTTGGTGCCCGGCAGGCTGGTCTGCGAGGGCAGCCCCACGAACTTCACCGTCACGCGCCACGGTCCGAGGGTCAGGTCGTCGACGTCGCGAATGACCGCCAGCAGGGCCAGCTTGGCCGCGCGTATCGTCTTGGTGCGCCCGGCGACCGTGGTGCCGTTGGCGGTCGACAGGGCCGTGACGTTCAGCACCACGCTGACCTGGTAGGTCGAGCCCGACCAGCTGTCACTGACGAACGTGAAGCCGATGGCGGGGCCGTCGGCCAGCACGTTCAGGTTCACGTGCCCCGAGCCGCTCGGCGTGAACGACTGGCGGTACACCATCCACGGCTTCAGCGAGCCCTCGATGGCGCTGGCTACGGGGATGCCCACCTGAGCCCACATGGGCGTGCGCGCGAAGCACACGTCGTCGGTCTGCAGCTGCAGGTAGGGCACGTTGACGTCGATCAGCGCGTCGACCGTGGCCTGGGCGGGCGCGGCGGCCAGCAGCAGGGCGGCGATCACGAGCAGCGTCAGGGGCTTCATCGGGGGCTCCGGAGCGGTTCGTCGAGCGGCGCGAGTGTAGGCAGGCGACGCAGCGCGTCAAGCAAAAAAGCGCACGAGCGGCCGAGCTATTCGGGAGGCAGGACGATGACCGTGGGGCGGGGCGGCTCGCCCCCCGGGGGCGTCGGAGGACGTCCGGGGGGCGGTCCGTAGGGCGGCGGCGGCCCGGGCGGCCAGGGACCGCGCGGGCGCAGGCGCCCCTTCAGCTTCTGCGCCAGCCACGCGCGAAACAGCGGCCGGGTCAACGGGAACAGGATCAGGAGGCCCAGCACGTCGGACACGAAGCCCGGCAGCACCAGCAGCGCGCCAGCGATCAGCACGAGCAGGCCGTCGACGATCTCGCGCTCGGGCATGCGCCCCAGCGCCACGGCCGAGCGCATGCGCTCGACCACGCGCAGCCCCTCGTTGCGGGCCAGCGCCGCGCCCAGCACGCCGACCAGCACCAGCACCACCAGCGTGTCCAGCCAGCCGAAGCGCGCGCCGATGGTGGCCAGGGTCCAGATCTCGAGGGCCGGCAGGCCGATGAGCAGCAGCAACATCATGCGGGCTACCTAGCGGGAGGACCCGCGAAAGTCAACCGATTGCTGGGCAGAGCCCCTCCGCGCGGCACGCGAGCTTGCGTTCCGGCGCGGAATGCACGATAGTGCGTGCGCTTCCGGCGGCTCGCCTGCTGCGCTTCGGCGCGCGGCGGGATCCGGCCGGGCAGAAACGGCGGCCCCTGCCGGCTACCCTCCGTTGTCTCCCCCAATCAGCCGGATCTCGCGGGTCCTTGATCGGCCCCGCCGCACACACGGGCGTCGGCCCCCATGGGGTCGGCCCGAAGGAGCCTCTCGCTTGAATCCCCAATCGTTCGATGCCTTCAACCTGCACCCCGACCTGGCCCGCGGAGCCCGCGACCTGGGCTTCCTGACCCCCACCCCCATCCAGGCGGGCGCCATCCCGCCGCTGCTCGAGGGGCGCGACATCCTGGCCGCCGCGGCCACCGGCTCGGGCAAGACCGCGGCCTTCCTGCTGCCCATCCTGAACCAGCTGATGGGCAAGCCGCGCGGCACCACCCGCGCGCTGATCCTGGCCCCCACCCGCGAGCTGGCCGCCCAGATCGTCGAGCACATGCAGGACCTGGCCAAGTACACGCGCCTGACCGGCGCGGCCATCTTCGGTGGCGTGGGCATGCGCCCGCAGGAGGACGCCTTCCGGCGCGGCTTCGACGTGCTGGTGGCCTGCCCCGGCCGCCTGCTCGACCACATGCAGTACGGCTACGCGCGCCTGGCCGGGCTCGAGATCCTGGTGCTCGACGAGGCCGATCGCATGCTCGACATGGGCTTCCTGCCCGACGTGAAGCGCGTGCTGGCGGCCCTGCCGAAGCCGAAGCAGACCATGCTGTTCTCGGCCACCATGCCGCAGCCTATCGTGCAGCTCTCGCGCGAGTTCCTGACCTCGCCGGTGGCGCTCAACATCGAGCGGCGCTCCGAGCCGGCCAAGGGTATCACCCACGCCGTGTACCCCGTGCCCGACGACCTGAAGCCGGCCTTCCTCCGCGACTTCCTGGCGCGGCACGCCTACGACAGCGTGCTGGCCTTCACGCGCACCAAGCACCGCGCCAACCGCCTGGCGCAGATGCTCGAGAGCCAGGGCGTGCCCTGCACGCTGATCCACGGCAGCAAGAGCCAGTCGCGCCGCACCGAGGCGCTGGCGGGGTTCAAGGGCGGGCAGTTCCGGGTGATGGTGGCCACCGACATCGCGGCCCGCGGCATCGACGTGGTCGAGCTGGCGCTGGTCGTGAACGTCGACGTGCCGCACGTGCCCGAGGACTACATCCACCGCGTGGGCCGCACAGCGCGCGCCGACGCCAAGGGCGTGGCCATCACGCTGGTGGCCCCCGACGAGGAGGGCGACCTGCGCGCCATCGAGCGCCACCTGAAGAAGAGCCTGCCGCGCGAGCGCCTGCAGGGCTTCGACTACGCCCAGCGCCCCGCCGAGCGCTTCGAGGTGCCGATCGGCGATCGCATCGCGATCATCCGCAAGCAGAAGGCCGAAGAGCGCGCGCGCGCCCGCGCGAACGAGGAGCGTCGCGCCCAGAAGCGCGAAGAGCAGCAGCGCCGCGAGGCCCAGCAGGCCGCCTCGCGCCCCGCCACCACGCCCCGCGGCCAGGTCGGTGGGCGCGGCCCGATGCCGTCGCGCAACCGCGGCCCCCAGCGTCACGGCTCGCGCTGATGCAAGCGCTGACCCCCGGTCCGGGGGCGGTCGAGCGGGCGGGGCGAACGTCCACGGCTCCGCGGGCGGTCAGGACACTTGGGGGGTGTTGGGGGGTTTCCCCCCGGGCAAGCAACCTGAAAGCCTGTTCGGTCAGTCCTGAACGAAGCACAGGCAACGATCCGGTTGACGGCGCCGAACGGGCGTGGGGTGGTTGCACCCGCGAGAACAGGCTTTCAGGCTCCGTGTTCTCGCGTGGCGTGGAACTCCAGGTCCGGCCACTCCTCCTGCACGTTGCGCAGGCGCCAGGTGTTGGCCGCCAGGTACGTGAGGTTCCCGAAGACGTCGCGCGCCAGGTTGGCCTGGTGCGCCCGCTGGAACTGGTCGAGCTTCGCGCGGTCGGTGCCGCCCACCCAGCGCGCGGTGGCATACTCGATGGGCTCGAAGGTGACCTCGGCGCCGTACTCGTTCTTCAGGCGATCCATGGTCACGTCGAACTGCAGGATGCCCACGGCGCCGAGGATGCGGTCGGAGCCGAGCAGCGGCTTGAAGACCTGGACGGCGCCCTCCTCGGACAGCTGGTCGAGGCCCTTCACCAGGTGCTTGGCCTTCTCGGGGTTCCGGAGGATCACGCGCCGGAAGTGGCCGGGCGCGAAGCTGGGGATGCCCGTGAAGGCCAGCGGCTCCTTCTCGGTGAACGTGTCGCCGATCTGCAGCGTGCCGTGGTTGTAGACGCCGATGATGTCGCCGGGCCACCCCGCCTCGACGTTCACGCGATCCTGGGCCATGAAGAACACGGCGTTCGCGATGGGCACGACCTTGCCCGTGCGGGAGTGCAGCACCTTCATGCCGCGCCGGAACGTGCCCGAGCAGACGCGCACGAAGGCGATGCGGTCGCGGTGGGCCGGGTTCATGTTGGCCTGGATCTTGAACACGAAGCCCGAGAAGGCCTCCTCGTGGGGCTCGACCACGCGCGTGGCCGCCGGTCGCGGCCCGGGGGGCGGCGCCAGCTCGACCAGCGCGTCCAGCAGCTCGCGCACGCCGAAGTTGTTGATGGCGCTGCCGAAGAAGACCGGCGTCTGGCGCCCGCCCAGGTACTCGTCGACGTCGAAGGGGCTGGCGGCGTCGTCGAGCAGGGCCAGGTCGTGGCGCAGCCGCTCGGCCTCGCTGCCGAGGGCCTCGTCGAGCCGCGGGTCGTTCACGTCGTCGACCACCAGGTTCGGCTGCACCAGCGTGGCCGAGCCCGGCGTGAACAGCGTCACCTGGTGCCGGTAGCGGTCGTACACGCCCTTGAAGCCCTTGCCCATGCCGATGGGCCACGTAAGCGGCGCGCACTCGATGCCGAGCTTGGCCTCGATCTCGTCCAACACCGCCTGGGGCTCCATGCCCTCGCGGTCCAGCTTGTTGATGAACGTGAGCACGGGGGTGCTGCGCAGGCGGCAGACCTCCATCAGCTTCTCGGTCTGGATCTCGACGCCCTTGACGCGGTCGATGACCATCAGCGCCGAGTCGACGGCGGTCAGCACGCGGTAGGTGTCCTCCGAGAAGTCCTGGTGCCCGGGGGTGTCCAGCAGGTTCAGGGTGACGTCGCGGTAGTCGAAGGTCATCACCGACGTCGACACCGAGATGCCGCGCTCCTGCTCCAGCTTCATCCAGTCGCTGAGCGCGTGGCGCCCGGCCTTGCGCGCCTTGACGGCCCCGGCCATCTGGATGGCGCCCCCGAACAGCAGCAGCTTCTCGGTCAACGTGGTCTTGCCGGCGTCGGGGTGGCTGATGATGCCGAAGGTTCGGCGGCGGGCGATCTGGCCCAGGGCCTCTTTGCTCACGGGCGTCCTCCGAAGGCGCCGGGAAGGTAGCGGAGGGCCGCGGCCCCGTCAACCCCGCGGACGAGGATCCCGCGTGGGGCGTCCTCGTGACGGGGCTTGTCATCCGCACCGAGGCTCCGATATACTGAAAGCGCTTCACAAAACCAGACGATTCCGAGCACCGGCGGGGAGGGGGACACCATGGAACTGGCACTGCAGCACCTGCGAGAGAATGTCGGGCAGGATCGGCACGTGGTCGTTGACCTGCTGATCGAAGAGGCGCTCCGCCTGACGGCCAGCACCATGGGCTACTTCGCCATCGCCGACGAGGAGAAGGGCGAGCTGACCATGCTCGGCTGGTCCAAGAGCGCCATGGCGGTCTGCGCCATGAGCGACCAGCCCATCCTGTACCCCATCGCGGCCACCGGCATCTGGGGCGACTGCATCCGCGAGCGGCAGCCGGTCATCACCAACGACTATCCGGGATGCACGCGCGTGACCAAGAAGGGCTACCCCGAAGGCCACGTGCCCGTGAAACGCCACCTGAACGTGCCCGTCACGTGGGGCACGCGCATCGTAGGCATCCTGGGTGTCGGCAACCGCACCGAGCCTTACAGCGACGACGACGCGGCGCTGCTGCAGGCCTACGCCAACGCCGCCTGGCCGTTCTTCGCGAAGACCGTTCGGGGAGCCCGGCCATGAGCGAGTGCAACTATCAAATCGTCTGCCCGTTCTTCCGGCATCGCATCCCCATCCACGACACCATGTATCAGCAACACGTGGCGCACTACTGCCAGGGCACGAGCGACGACTGCGCCATCCTGCTGGTCATGAAGAGCGCCAGCTTCCTGAAGGTCCCCAAGGACCTGTACCCGAACCAGAAGTGGCGGGTCGAGGGCATCCTGGCGTCGAAGGATCTCCTGAGCGGCGCGGGTTGGCCGAAGCTCGAGGACGACGGGAAGTAGCAGAAGCGCGCGCGTCACGCTCCGGATCTTCGCGTGATTTCTACGTAGATGCACCCGCAACGTCCGTTGAGGGCTTCTGCACCAGGACGACGCGAATCTCCGGAGCACCCATGACCCTCGCCGACCTGGTTCCGTCAGGCTCTATCGAGCGCCGCATCCTGGTAGCGCGTGGCCACAAGGTGATCCTCGACGCTGACCTGGCCGCGCTGTACAGCGTGCTGACCGGCCGCCTGAACGAACAGGTCAAGCGCAACCGAACGCGGACGAAGAAAGGCGAAAGGGCCGGAACGGTTCCGACCCCTTCAACTAGCGGCAAAGCCGCTCTACAGGCTGGCGAGGGCGTGTAGGAATCGAACCCACCTACGGTGCTTCTCACACCGCACAACGGATTTGAAGTCCG
>Ga0172369_10008689_pt1 | contig 11456 bp, 8 predicted proteins | sample LakKiv25m_FD_114539 | JGI IMG/M metagenome (GOLD analysis project Ga0172369, IMG submission 114539) | Freshwater microbial communities from Kabuno Bay, South-Kivu, Congo - kab_022012_11.25m | ecosystem: Environmental > Aquatic > Freshwater > Lake | place: Democratic Republic of the Congo... | reverse complement strand
CGTCGGCGAACAGGTGGATGCCTGTGCCGGCGCCGTCCACGCGCGGCTTCGCGAGACCGGGCGCCGCGACGGCGTCGGGCTCGACCTCGGGACCCAGCGCGAGCGGAGGCGGGCTCTGCACCAGCACGCCGCCGGCCTTGCCGATGTTCCCCGCGAGCGCGTTGAGGCTGTGGATGGCGAGGCGCGCGTAGACGTCGTTGGCGCCGTAGGGCAGGTCCGCCTCGCCGATGGCCGGCCCGGGCTGGCGTTTCGCGAAGTCGCGCGCCACCTCGATGACGGTCTCCACGTCGACGCCGGCGATGGGCGCCACCCGGCGCGGGTGGTAGTCGCGCAGCACGACGGTGCGGTAGCCGTCGTGGCGCGCGCCTTTTTCGTCGGTCCAGTCGTCGAAGCCGTGGACGTGTTCGTTGACGAATGCCTTGTCGTACAGGTGTTCGCGGATGAGCACGTTGGCGAGGCCGAGCGCGAACGCCGCCTCGGTTCCGGGGCGCACCGGGACGCGGCGATCGGCCTTGGCCGCCGAGGTACTCGCGGTGTGGCCCACGTGTACGTAGCGTCCGCGGGTGGCCTGTCCGCGGCGCAGCAGGCCCAGCGCGCGCTGCTGGCTCACGGGCGAGCGCCATCCGCCCGCGAGGTCGCACCCGAACGACAGCACGATCCCCGCGCGCGCGACGTCGTAGGCGACCGGCAGGTCGATGCCCTGCGCGAAGCGCACCGCGGCGGGAGCGCGCGAGGCCGCCGGCGGACCGCATCGGACGAGGTTCGGAGTCCCGAACGCGCGCGCGAAGCGCCGCCACAGGATGTCCGAGACGTCCTCGCCGGTGCCGGTGAGGATGAGCAGAGCCTGGGGCTCCGAGCCCACGCGCAGCGTGCCGAGCTTCTCGCCGATTTCCCTGAGCGCAGCCTCCCACGAGATCTCGTGCCACTCGCCCGAGCCGCGGCCGGCGGCGCGCAGCGGGCGGGTGATCCGGTCGGGGCTGCAGAGGAGCTGCGGCAGCGCCAGTGCGCGCGGGCACAGTCCCTCGCGGTTGACGGGGTTGAACGGGTTTCCGCGGATGCCGACGACGGCGCCGTCCACGACGCGCGCGCGCAGGCCGCAGCGGCCGGGGCATTCGAGGCACACGGAGGCGACGAGTTTCTGCGTGCGGCTGCGCCAGCGGTCGTCGAAGGCGTTTTCGGGTACGTGGACGGGGGACCCGGGGCGGCAGCCCGCCAGCGTGGCCGCGGCGCCGCCGGCGAGACCCAGGAATGAACGGCGGTTCATCTTCATGCGCGTTCCCTAGCGGTGGCAGGCGATGCAGTCGGTGGTGGCGCCGGATTTCTCGTGGCAGTCGAGGCAGAAGTCCATGGTGAGCGCGGTGAACGGCCGCGGCGGCGGGGCGGCGGCGGCGGCGACGGGGCCGTGGCACTTCTCGCACTCGATTCGGCCCGCGACGACGTGGCGCGCGTGCGGGTAGCGCACGTGCAGGGGCACGCGGTAGAGCCTCTGCCACGGGAGCTCGCGTCCGGCCTTGATGGCCTCGACGACCTTTTTCTCCTCGGCGCTGGAGCCGACGGCCTCCTCGTGGCAGTCCTTGCAGACCGCGATTCCGGGCACGCCGGCGGCCTCGCCGGAGGTCACGCCCCGGTGGCAGTCGGCGCACGCGATGCTCCGCTCGCCCACGTGCGCCGCGTGGCTGAAGGCGACGGGCTGCACGGCCGAGCCGCCGCCGCAGGCAGCGCACAGCGACAGCGCCGCGGCACGCAGTCCGACGCCGAGGGCGGTCCATTGAATGGATGCGGCCACGCGCATGGACTCCTCGAACTGCGGCGCACACGCCGCGCACCCGGCCTCCGAATGCCGGACGTGCGTGTGCACACGCGACGATCACGCCGGCGGGGCCAGTCCCGCACGCGCTCCCGAAAGCCGGGGACATCCGGGTCCCGACCTGCGGTCGAAACCGAGGGAATGCCCGAAAGCCGAACGCCGAAAGCCGAAAGCCGGCTTACCGGTACGTCTTCGAAACGCTTCGCTGGACCTCGCGCACCCACAGGGCCTGCGTCTCCTGCAGGCGCGCGCCCACGACCCGGGCCAGATTCGACATCGCCACGAATCCGATGCGGGGCTCGGCCTCCAGCAGCGCGAGCAGAGGCTCGCGCGGAAAGGCGAGCAGGCTGCAGTCGGTGCCGGCGCGGGCGCTCATGGTGAGCCGGTGCGGAGGCACCAGCGCGGACCACGCGAGCATCTTTCCCGGGCCGATCGACTGGAACCGCACGTCGTTCGGCTCTCCCAGCACCACCAGCGGGAACGCGAGGTCGACACGCCCGTCCCGCACCACGAACAGCGTGTCGGCTTCTGCCCCGAGGCGGAAGACCGTCTCGCCTTCCCGCAGGTCGCGCTCCGAGCCGAGATGCGCGACACGGACCGCCTCCTCCGCCGTCAGTCCCGCGAAGAGCTCGCTCGCGCGCATGGACTCGATGGGCGTCATGACCTCTTCCCGCGCTCCTACGCGTCGTACAGGCGCGCCAGGTTCTCCACCGAAGGTTGCTGCAGGGCCCGCATCACGGCAGCGGTCTCGATCCCGATCTCGCGCTCGAGCCGGTCGACGACCTCGGTGCGCGTCACCCGGCGCCGCAGCGGCTGGTCGCACAGCAGGCAGCGGTCACCGTCGCGGGCGGCCGCCTGCAGCGGCTCCGCGCGCAGCGGCTCCTCCTCGCGCGCCTTCTCCGCCTCGGAATAGCCGACCCAGAGCATGACCGTCATTCCCGCGAAGAGCACCGCGCCGAGAACGAGTCCCAAGGCCGCCATGCCGGTTTTTCGCCTCCGGTCGCTCGCATATCAATCGGCGTGCCAGCGCCCGACGCGGCCGTTTGCCACGGCGGCGGCGCGGCTGCCGCGTTCCGGCGACGAGTTCAGGCGGAGAACGCAGCTAATGGGCCGCCTGACAGGATGGCAGGTCCGCGGGCGACGACGACGGCAACGGGCGGGAAATTCCGCAACAAATACGGATGGTTGCGGCATACATGACGGAATGGCACGAGCGGACAGGAACACAGGCGAGTCACACGGATCGCGTACTCCCGCATGCGCACGGCAGGTTTCTCATTCTTCCGTCTTCATCCTTCATCCTTCATCCTTCATCCTTCCCCCCTCCAGCCGGTACTCGCGGATCTTCCGGTACAGGTTGCGCTCGCTGATTCCCAGCAGCGACGCGGCGAGGGCGCGCCGGCCCCCGGCCTCCGCCAGCACGCGCGCGATGTGGCGCGCCTCGACGTCCACGAGCCGCAGCGACGCCGGCGCCTTTCCGGCCGCGCTCAGGAGTTCCGGCGGCAGGTCCTCGCGCCGGATGACCTCCCCGTCGGCCATCACCAGCGAGCGCTCGACGACGTGCCGCAGCTCGCGCACGTTGCCCGGCCAGCCGTACGCGCTCAGCGCCTCCATGGCCTCGGCGCTCACGCTGCGGCGCGCCCCGCCCCGCTCGGCATGCCGGGCCGCGAAGTGCTCGAAAAGAAAGCCGATTTCCGCCCGCCGCCGGCGCAGCGGCGGAATCTCCAGGTGGATGGTGTTGAGCCGGAAATACAGGTCGGGCCGGAACCGGCCCTCCTCCATGAGCTTCTCCAGGTCGCGGCTCGTGGCCGCCAGCACCCGCACGTCCACCCGCACCTCGCGCGTGCCCCCGACGCGCCGGAACGCCGAGGTCTCCAGCACCCGCAGCAGCCCCACCTGCACCGCCGGAGTGACGTCTCCGATTTCGTCCAGGAACACCGTGCCCTTGTCGCCCGTCTCGAACAGCCCGTACTTGAGCCGCGCCGCGCCCGTGAACGCCCCCTTCTCGTGGCCGAACAGCTCCGACTGCAGCAGGCTCTCCTGCAGCGAGGCGCAGTCCACCACCACGAACGGCGCCTCCCTGCGCCGTGACCGGCGGTGGATCGCCCGCGCCACCATCTCCTTGCCCGTGCCCGTCTCGCCCCGCAGGAGCACCGTCGAGTCGCTCGCCGCCACCTTCGCCACGAAGCGCTGCAGATCCTCGAACGCCGGGCCGCATCCCGCGAAGTCGGCGTCCCTGGCGCCTCCCGCCAGGCCTTCTCGCAACCGCGCGTTCTCCTCGCCAAGCCGCCCGTGCTCGCACGCCCGCTGAAGCGTCAGTTCCAGCTCCGCAAGCGCGCAGGGCTTCTGCAGAAAGTCGAACGCCCCCAGCTTCATCGCCTGGATCGCCGCGTCCACGCTGCCGTGGGCTGTGAGCACCACCACCTGCACGGCCGGCCGCTCCGCGCGCAGCCGCCGCAGCACCTCCAGCCCCGGCTGATCCGGCAGCGACAGATCCAGCAGCACCACCTCCGGCTCCGCCTCCGCCGTGCGCCGCAGCCCCTCGGCCGCGTCGGCCGCGCTCGAAACCCGGTGACCGGCCCGCCCGAGCTCCATTGAAAGAATATGACGCAGCGCGTCATCGTCGTCGATCACCATCAGGTTCATGCGGATCCCTCGCCGGCCTTCGCAAGCGCGGCAGCCGCGGACGTTCCCGCCCGGGCGCGCTCCAGGTGTACGGTGAACGCCGCCCCCCGGCCCGGCTCGGACACGACGCTGATGCGCCCTCCGCAGCGCTCCACCAGCGTCCGGCTCAGGAACAGGCCCAGGCCCGTGCCCCGCCCGCTCGCGTGGGCGCTGCGGAACGGCTCGAAAAGGCGGTGGCGCACGGCCTCCGGGACACCTGGACCGCTGTCGGACACCGTCACCCGGATTTCCGCCCCGTCCGCCTCCGCCCCGACCTTCAGCACGCCGCCCTCCGGCATGGCCTGCAGCGCGTTGAGCACGAGGTTGAGCAGCACCTGTTCCAGCGCCATGTCTTCGGCCATCGCCGCCACCGGGGCGTCCAGCACCGTGCGCACCTCGACTTTCTGCGCGCGGGCCTGCGGCCCCACGAGGGCGAGCACCTCGCGCGCGGCGGCGGCGGCGTCCACCACGACCCGGCCGCCGGCCGGCAGGCGCGCGAAGCCCAGCAGGCGCCGCGTCACCACGCTGCAGCGCTGGACCTGCTTGCGGATGATCTCCAGGTAGTCGCGCAAGTCCGAAAGCTGCGGCCCGGCCGGTTCGTCCAGCCGGCGCAGCAACCCCTCGACCGCGGTGAGGATGGACGCCAGAGGGTTTCCGACCTCGTGCGCCACGCCCGAGGCCAGCACGCCGATGGAGGCCAGGCGCTCGGACTGCTCCAGCCCGGCCTCCAGTGCCGTGCGCTGGCTGATGTCGCGCCACACCTCGATGACGGCGGCGACCTCCCCGTCGGGGCCGCGCAGCGGCTGCGCGTAGATTTCCTCGACGCGCTCGGGAACCGCGCCCGCCACGCGCACGATCGCCTTCTCGAGCCGCCCGCTGGCAAGCGCCCGCTCGGCCGCAACGCGCTCGTCGCCGACGCCTGCCGCCCGCGCGAGGTACGCGTAGGGCAACCCCGGCAGCGCCGCGGCACCGGGCGGCAGCCGCGCCGCGAACGCGCGGTTGGCGTTGACCACCTGGAGCGCGGTGTCCACGAGCACCACGCCGTCGGAGATGCCGTTCACCAACTCGTCGAGCTGGCGCCGGTCCGCGGCGAGGCTGGCCATGGCGGCCTGCAGCCGGTCGGCCATGGCGTTGAACTCGCGCGCCAGGTCGCCCAGCTCGTCCGAGGACGATGCCCGGGCGCGCGCCGCGAGGTCGCCGCGACCCAGGCTGCGCGCCGCGCCGCCCATGCGCCGCAGCGGGGCCAGCACCATGCGGTCGACGGCGAAGCCCAGACTCGCCAGCAGCACCAGCACGGCGGCGGCGAATCCGGCCAGCACCTGGACACTGCCCGAGTCCAGCGCCGCCTGGAGCGGGCGCAGGCTTCGGTCCACGACCAGCACGCCGTTGAAGCGCACGTCCGCCCCGTGGCAGCGCTGGCACGGCGCGCGGTTGAGCAGCGGCGTCACGGTGCGCAGCAGCGATCCGCCCTCTCCCGCGACGGTCGCAGAGCGGGTGCGCTCCCGTGCAGGGCGCGCGTGGCACACCAGGCAGGAGGCGGAGGTCTTCTCGAAGACGCGTCCCTCGGCAGCCGGATCGCTGGAGACCCGCACGCGGCCGTCGCGGTCCAGCACCGCCACCCATTCGATGCCGGGTGCCCGGCCCAGGTCGCCGACCAGGCGGTGGAGCAGGTGCCGGTCGCCGGCCATCATCTGCTCCTCAAGAACGATGCGCAGCGCGTCGCTTTCGGTGGCACTGGCCTGGGAGGCGACCTCGCGAAGCTGGCTTCCGAAGAACCGCAGCGTCAGCACCGCGGTGCCGGCCAGCACCAGGGCGGTGGCCGTGACCGCGACGACCCCCATCCGGGCGGCAAGGCGCAACCCCGCGAAACGACTGCGCAATCCGGCCGGGTTCGTCCGCACGCCGCCATTGTCGCACAACCGGCCGTGCGAGTCCGCCGCGTGCGCGCACGGGGCGGCGTCGGAAGATGTCGCGGGCTGCATTCCCCGCGCGGGTCGGGAGTGTATGAAACCGCGGGATGAGCAGGAGCGGCCGCCTTGTCCCCCGGACGCTCCGTCCTATTGCGCCGGCGCGCGCCCCGCCTTCGCCTCCGAGAGCAGGGCGAGAAACCCCTTCTCGTCGAGAATCCGGATCGGAGCGCCTTTGAGCCGGTGCTTCTCCGCGCTCCGCACCTTCGTGGACTTCTCGCCTTCCTTCTCCTCGCCCACGACGAGGTACGAAAGCGCCGCGCTCACGCCGGACGGGGTTTCGGCGCCGAGCCTGCGCACTTCCGCCTGCGCGACCTTGCGATCCACCGCCTCCAGTTTTCCGGTGAAGACGAAGCTCAGGCCCTTGAGCGGCCCTTCCGCGCTCGTGCGCGCGGGCGCCTTCATCCGAACGTGCGCCGGCACGAGCGCGTCCACGAGCGGCGCCTTCTCCCGCAGGCCCTCGACGACCGCCCGGGCAATGATTCCACCGATGGAATGAACCGCGGCCAGCTCCTCGACGGTCAGCGTCCGAACCGCTTCCAGAGTACCGTAGCGCTGCTCCAGGAGCGCGGAAACGTGCTGGCCCAGCTCCGGCACGCCCAGCGCGCGCAGGAACGTCGAAAGCGGCAGCTCGCGCGCGGCATTCACCTCCCGCACGAGCCTCGCGGCGAGCTTGTCGCCCACGCGCTCGAGCTGTGCGAGCTGCGCCGCGGTCACCGCGTAGAGGTCGGGCGGCGAGCGCACGAGCCCCGCGTCCCACGCGATCTCCAGGATGCGCTCGCCGAAGCCCAGCATCTCGGTCACCGCACAGAAGTGCTCCAGCTCGGCGATCTTCGAGGCGCGGCAGTTCTCCCGTCGCGAGCAGAAGAGGAAATCGCCCTCCCACCGCACGGGGCTGCCGCAGGACGGGCATGCTTCGGGAGCCTTGAGCGGAGCGCCTCCGGGCACGAGCACTTTCTCGACGTTCGGGATGACGCCGCCGCGGCGCGTGACGAGGACTTCACAGCCCTGCGTGAGCTGGAGCTTCGCGACGAACCCCGCATGGTGCAGCGTCGCACGGCTCACGCGCGCGCCCGACAGGAGCACGGGTTCGATGATCGCCACGGGCGTGACGGCCCCGGTCCTGGAAACGCTCCACTCGACCTGCACGAGCCGCGTGCGCCCGCTCTCGCCCTGGAACTTGTACGCGATGGCGCCGCGCGGATGGTGCGCCGTGACCCCGAGGCGCTCCTGCTCGCCCGCGAGGTTCGCCTTGAACACGACGCCGTCCATCTCGAAGTCGAACGTGGGCCGCAGCTCCGCGAAGCGCTCCCAGGCCTTCTGCAGGTCGGCGCGCGCGACGAGCTCGTGCGGCAGGTGCGGAAACCCTTGTTTCTCAAGCCATTCGAACTTCGCGGTCTCGGTGGCGAGGCCCGCGCCGACGACGTCGTAGGCGTGGAACGAGAGCTCGTATGCGGCGCTTCTGCCTCGATCCTTCTGCTTCATGGCGCCGGCGGCGAGGTTGCGCGGATTCGAGAACCGATCGCGCCAGCGCGCGAACACGCTCAGGCGCATGTAGATCTCTCCGCGAACTTCCGCGCCAGGAACGTCGACGCTCTGCGCCGCGTCGCGGATGGCGCGCGCGTTCACCGTCACGTCGTCGCCCACGAACCCGGTGCCGCGCGTCGCGGCGAGGCGCAGGCGCCCGTTCGCGTCGTAGCGCAGCGAGCACGCGATGCCGTCGAGCTTGGGCATCGCGACGAAGTCGCCGCGGATGCGGTCGGCCCATTCGCCCAGTTCATTCTCTGTATAGCATTTGTCGAGCGAGAGCATGGGGCGCTCGTGCTCGACGGGCTCGCCGAGGCGCTCGCGCCGCTCGCCCAGTTCCAGCAGGACGGGCGAGTCGGGGGCGACGCCGCGCAGGCGCAGCACGAGGCGGTCGTAGTCGTAGTCGCTGATTTCGGGGCTCTGCTGCTCCCAGTAGAGCCGGTTGTGGCGGCGGATTTCGCTTTCGAGCTGCTCGCGCGACATCGACTCGACGTCCATGATGCGGCCTCCGAAGAGCCGGCGTTCGGCTTTCGGCGTTCGGCTTTCGAACGATACCGCAAGAGCCGGCTTTCGGCCTTCGGCATTCGGAGAAGCCCCGGGCGCCGGCGCTGTGCTGGAGGACGGCTCTGCGAGCCCTTCCGAAAGCCGAAAGTCGAAAGCCGAAAGCCGGTCTTACAGGCTGTGCTCGACGCGCGGGTCGAGGATGCCGCACTCCTTGATCTTGTACAGCAGCGCCTTGTAGCTGATGCGCAGCCGCACCGCGGCGCGACGCTTGTTCCACGCGCACCGCCGCAGCACGTGCGCAATCGCCTCGCGTTCCGCGGCGATGCGTGCCTTGTGCGCCACGTCCTTGAGCGCGATCTCGTCGCCGGCGCCGGCGGGCAGAATGCCCATGCGCTCGAAGATCTCGGCGGCGCTCTGCGAGGCGGCCGGCAGCGGGACCGGCAGCGGCGCGCCCTCGACGGGTGCGAGCGCAGGGGCGCCGAGCAGGTCGGGCACGATGCAGCGCGCGTCGCCCATCACGACGATGCGGCGCACCAGGTTCTCCAGCTCGCGCACGTTGCCGGGCCACGAATGGCGGCGGAACAGCTCGCGCACGTCGTCCGGGATGTCGCCGGCTCCCGTGTCATAGCGCCGCGAGTACTTGCGCACGAAGTGCTCCAGCAGAAGCTCCACGTCCTCGGGCCGGTCGCGCAGCGGCGGCACGCGCACGCTCACCACGTTGAGCCGGTAGTACAGGTCCGCGCGGAACCCGCCGCGCGCGATCTCGGACTCCAGGTCGCGGTTGGTCGCGACCACCACGCGCGTGTTCACCTTCACCGCGCGCGAGCCGCCCACGCGGAAGTACTCGCCGTCCTGCAGCACCTGGAGCAGCTTCGCCTGCATTTCCGGGGGCATTTCCCCGATTTCGTCCAGGAACAGCGTGCCGTCGTCCGCGAGCTCGAACTTGCCCTTGGTGTCGTTCTGCGCGCCGGTGAACGCGCCGCGCTGGTAGCCGAACAGCTCGCTCTCCAGCAGATTCGCGGGCAGGGCCGCGCAGTTGATCTTCAGGAACGGGCGCCCCGAGCGCACGCTCCGGGCGTGCAGAGCGCGGGCGACGACGTCCTTTCCGACGCCGCTCTCGCCGCGGATGAGCACCGGCACGTCGGTGGGTGCCACCCGGTCGACCACTCTCCACACGGCTTCCATCGCGGTCGAACACGAGACGAAGTCGGCGGGTGCACCCGACCCGCCGTCCGCGGATTCCGTCTGGCGTGCCTCGCTCTGCGGCGCCGCCGCCGACCGCTCCATCGCATCCCCCCGCCGGTCCCCCGACCGGCCCGCCGCGCCTGTTGCGCGAGCTTCCCCGAAACGGAAGATGGGTTCCCACGGGGTCCGGCGGCAAGCCCCGGCCTGCGCGCGCCCCGACAGGCCTCTCAGCGGGCCGGCGGGCGTGCCGATTGCCACGCCGCGCCCGCGCTGCTTTGATGCGCCCGGGCACGATTCGCCCACCGGGAGCGTCCATGAGCTTCACACTTCTCGCGGTTCTGGCGGTTTTCGGCGCTGGCTACGGCCGCGCCGACGTCACCGAGCGCGTGCGCGCCGCCGTCCGCGGCGAAACGCTGCGCCTTCGCGTCGACAGCGCGACATTCGGCGACTCGTGGCCGGGCACGCAGAAGACCCTGGCGGTGGTGTACAGCTACGACGACGGGCCTCCGCAGGTCCGCGCGGCCGCGGAAGGCACGATGCTGGAGATCCACCCGCGGCTGCCGCGCCAGCCTTGGACGGCGCCTCCGGCAGGCCTCCCGGCGGTCATCGGCGCCGCCTGGGGCACCGCCAACGTCACGGAACGGGTGCAGTCGCTCGCGGGTCCCGGCGGCCTGCACTTCGCGGCCCGCACCGAGTTTCTGGGCGATCCGTGGCCCGGCAACGCCAAGTCCCTGGTCGTCGTCGTGCAGTTGCCCGACGGCTCGCAGCTTCTGCGCATCGTGACCGAGGGCGAGCGGCTCGACCTTTCCGCCGCCCCGCCGCCGCCCCCTCCGCCTGCGGCCGCCCCGCCCCCGCCCGTGAAACCCAGACCGCTGGCCGTTCTGGGCGCCGCCTGGGGCCGCGACGACGTCACGGATCGGGTGCGCGAGGCCGTGCGCGCCAACGAGCTGCGCGTTCTGGCCGACAGCTCGGTGTTCGGCGACACGTGGCAGGGCGTGCAGAAGACCCTGGTCGTGGTCTACCAGGTCGGCGGCGAGCCGCCGCGCACGCGGATCGTGCCCGAGGGGCAGCTCATGGAAGTGAACATCGCCCCGCCGCTCGCAGGAGTGCTGCGACCGACGCCCTCCGCGGTGGTCATCGGCAACACGATGCCGCTGCCGCCGCCTCCGCCCCCCGCGCCGACGCCCGTGGCCGTGAACGCCCCGCCGCCCCCGCCTCCCCCGCCGCCCGACTCCGAGCCTCCCGCCGCGACCGGAGCCTGGGTGCGCGCCCGCGACGGCTGGGTGCCTCCCGATGCGTTCGCCGCGGGACGTCAGGCGGGACGCCCCGTCTACCTGTGCAGAGCACGACATGCCGGAGGAATGCACCCCGGCAAGATCACGGCGGGCGGCTGCACGTTCGGCTGGAGCGGCGAGGGAATTCTATCGCACGAATATGAAGTGCTCACGGACGTCCGGGCAGAGCGATGGGTGGCCGGTTTCGCGGGCAGCATGCCGGTGGACGCCTTCGTGGGCGGGCACGAGCGCGGCCGGCGCTATCCGGTGTGCCGCGGCAAGCATCGCGACTCGGTGCAGCCGGGCAAGCTGGTCGACCGCGCATGCAGCATCGGACATCGCGGCCGCGAAATTCTGATGGACGAATACGAGGTGCTGGTGGTCGGCCGGTAGGAACGGCAGCAGCGGGCGGCGCAGCCGCGAGTCGAAGGACTCGACCGGCTCAAGGTGCTGCTGCGGCTGTGCCATTCGCTCGCGGTGCTGTCGCATACTCAGTACGAGGAGGCCGCCTCGCGCTGCGTCGAGGCG
>Ga0172369_10008679_pt1 | contig 11462 bp, 12 predicted proteins | sample LakKiv25m_FD_114539 | JGI IMG/M metagenome (GOLD analysis project Ga0172369, IMG submission 114539) | Freshwater microbial communities from Kabuno Bay, South-Kivu, Congo - kab_022012_11.25m | ecosystem: Environmental > Aquatic > Freshwater > Lake | place: Democratic Republic of the Congo... | reverse complement strand
CGGCAGCTCGATGCGCATCAGCGCATCGATGGTCCGCTGGTTCGGCTCCAGAATGTCGATCAATCGCTTGTGCGTCCTCATCTCGAAATGCTCCATCGATTCTTTATCGATGTGCGGCGAGCGGATAACGCAATATTTATTGATCTCCGTCGGCAGCGGAACCGGACCGGCAACCTGGGCGCCCGTCCGCCGGGCCGTATCGACGATTCGCAGCGCGGATTGATCCAGCATGCGATGATCGAACGATTTCAGGCGGATGCGAATCTTGTCACTCGCCATTTTCCGAGCTTCTTTGCGCATAGGTGGTGCCTCCAGAAACAGGCGCATCCCAAAATAGCGGATACGCCCCGGGAATTTTGTCAAGGTACCCGGCGTCAGGGAATCCCTGACGCACAGCGGAAAATAATACTGTTTTCACGGCCCTTCGTCAACACTTTTCTCGGCTTTTCGAAAAATAATTTACCGCTTTGTAGCCCTATCTTGCGCAACACCGCATTTAGCGTTTAATAACTTGAGGTATAAATTCGAAAATCTCGCTCATCCGACTCGATATATTATTTTTAGACAACGCTCAACCTGAAACTAAAAAACTCGAAACTCCGGGCTCATGAACTTGGAACTTGTAGCTTCGACCTTTACCTGCCCAACACTTCGTCGGCGATCGATTTCGGCACTTCCTGGTAGTTGAGCGGCTCCATGGTGTAGGTGGCGCGTCCCTGGCTGAGCGAGCGCAGCGTGGTCGCGTAGCCGAACAGCTCCGCCAGCGGCACGCGGGCGCGAATGGCCTGCTGCCCTCCCGGCTGCGCTTCCAGACCCTCGATCTGCCCACGGCGGGAGTTCAGGTCGCCGATCAGATCGCCCATGTTCTGCTCCGGGCAGATCACCTCTACCTTCATGATTGGCTCCAGCAGGATAGGCTTCGCACGGCGCATGGCCTCCTTGAAGGCGATAGATCCGGCAAACTTGAAGGACATCTCGTCGGAATCCACTTCGTGATACGACCCATCGTAAAGCGTGGCTTGCAGATCGATTACCGGATATCCGCCCAATACGCCGTTGTCCAGCGCCTCGCGGATGCCGTTCTCCACCGCCGGGATGTATTCCTTGGGCACCACGCCGCCGACGATGGCGTCCACGAAGGTGAAGCCGGCGCCGGCCTCCCGCGGCGCGATCTCGATCCGCACGTGGCCGTATTTGCCGCGGCCGCCGGTCTGGCGGATATAGCGCCCCTCGGCCTTCGCCGGCGCGGTGATCGTCTCGCGATAGGCAACCTGCGGCCTGCCGATGTTTGCTTCCACGCGGAACTCGCGCTTCAGTCGATCCACGATGATTTCGAGATGCAGCTCGCCCATGCCGGAGATGATAGTCTGGCCGGTCTCCGCGTCGGTATATTGCCGGAAGGTCGGGTCCTCCGCCGCCAGCCTCACCAGGCCCTCTATCAACTTCTCTTCGTCCGGCTTCGTCTTCGGTTCGATGGCCACCGAAATGACCGGCTCCGGGAAGTGGATGGACTCCAGCAGCAGCGCGTGTTTCTGGTCGGTCAGCGAGTCGCCGGTAGTGGTGGTGTTCAAACCCACCACGGCGACGATATCGCCGGTGCGGATCTCATCCACATCCTCGCGGTGGTTCGCGTGCATGCGCAGAATGCGCCCCAGCCGCTCGCGCTTGCTCTTGGATACGTTCAATACGGCCGTGCCCCTGGCCAGCGTGCCCGAATAACAGCGGACATAGGTCAGCCGGCCCACGTAGGGATCGGACATTATCTTGAATGCCAGCGCGCTGAATGGTTCATCGTCATCCGGCTTGCGCCACTCTTCGGCATCGGTGTCCGGATTTTCGCCGCGCATCGCGCCAACGTCGAGCGGAGAGGGCAGGTAATCGACCACCGCGTCCATCAGCAGTTGCACGCCTTTGTTGCGGAACGACGCGCCGCACAGCACCGGCACGATGTCGATGGCCAGCGTTCCGGCACGGATGCCCGCTCTGATGTCATCCTCGGTGAGCGCCTTCCCCTCCAGATACTTGTGCGTCAGCTCGTCGTTCCCCTCGGCCGCCGCTTCGACCAGCAACTCGCGATAATGCTCGGCCTCCGCGCGGTATTCATCCGGAATTTCCGTCTCCAGCACCTGCTGGCCAAGCTCGTCCGGGTACAGCAGCGCGCGCATCCCCACCAGGTCGATGATGCCGGCAAAGTTCTGCTCCTCGCCGATGGGCAGTTGCACCGCCACCGGACGGATGCCCAGCCGCTCGCGCATCGCTTCCATCACCCGGAAAAAACTGGCTCCGGTGCGATCCATTTTATTTACGAATGCAATGCGCGGCACTTTATAGCGGTTGGCCTGGCGCCATACCGTTTCCGACTGCGGCTGCACGCCGCCCACCGCGCAGAATAAACCGATAACGCCGTCCAGCACGCGCATGGAGCGCTCGACCTCCATGGTGAAATCGACGTGACCCGGCGTGTCGATGATGTTGATCAGATGATCTCGCCAGCGGCAGGATGTCGCCGCCGAGGTGATGGTGATGCCGCGCTCCTGCTCTTGCGGCATCCAGTCCATGGTGGCGGCGCCGTCGTGCACCTCCCCCATGCGATGCAGCCGGCCCGTATAGAAGAGAATACGCTCGGTCGTCGTCGTCTTCCCCGCGTCGATATGTGCCGCGATCCCAATATTTCGTGTTCGTTCCAGCGAGAATTCCCTGGGCATTTTCCTTGCCTCTCGGGGCCGTTACCCCATACCGACGAAGACAGTGAGCTATCAAACAATTAAGCCCTTAACCGGGCTCAGACTCAAAACTTCGAACTAAAATATACTTTCGAACTCCGAACTCCGAGCGTTAACTCAGACTTCGAACTCTGATCTTCGAACTCGACTCCGAACTCCGAACTCTGAACTTCGAACTCCGGACTCCGAACTCTCGAACTCCCTTTGACACAATGAGTCCCACCCCGAAAGGAAAGATGAGGTGGGACTCGTAAAAGAAGCCGGCAATGCTAGAACCGGTAGTGCGCGAAGGCTTTGTTGGCGTCCGCCATACGGTGTGTATCTTCACGTTTCTTCACGGATGAGCCGGTATTGTTGGCGGCGTCCAGCAGCTCGCCCGCCAGACGCTCATACATCGTCTTCCCGCCGCGCTTGCGCGCGTTAGAGATGAGCCAGCGCAAACCCAGGTCCAACTTGCGCGTGGGGCGTACCTCCATCGGCACCTGGTAGGTGGCGCCGCCCACCCGGCGGGGGCGCACCTCGACCATCGGCATGATGTTGCGCAGCGCCTGCTCGTAAACCTCCAGCGGGTCCTTGCCGGATCGCTTGTTCACCAGCAGAAAGGCATTGTAGACGATCGATTCCGCAATGCTCTTTTTCCCTTCGAGCATGATCTTATTGATCAGGCGAGACACCAGTTGGCTGTTATACACCGCATCCGGTATAATCACCCGCTTCGGTGCTGGTCCTTTTCTCGGCATAATGTTTTCCTCTAGTGGCTGGTGGCTAGTGACCAGCCTGTATCAGCCCCACAACTATTGAAAACGTAAAAACTTCTCGGATCATCAGTCACCAGTCACTAGTCACTAGTCACCAGTCACTATTTCTTACTTCTTCCCGGCGGCGGCCCCGGCTTTGGGCCGCTTGGCGCCGTATTTCGAGCGTCCCTGCCGGCGGTTCGTCACGCCCGCCGTGTCCAGCACGCCACGCACGATATGGTACCGGATGCCCGGCAGGTCCTTCACGCGGCCTCCGCGGATCAGCACCACCGAGTGCTCCTGCAGGTTGTGTCCCTCGCCCGGAATATACGCGGTAACTTCCACGCGGTTGGTCAGGCGAACGCGCGCCACCTTGCGCAGCGCCGAGTTCGGCTTTTTCGGGGTGACGGTCCATACGCGGGTGCACACCCCGCGTTTCAGCGGGCCTTCCGTATGCACGAACTTGCGCTTATTCGAATTGAAGGTCCAGCCCAGCGCCCAGCGGACGGTCGGGGTGATCTTCACCTGCTTCCGCGAGCGGCCTTTCCGGACGAGTTGATTGATGGTCGGCACCCGTGCCTCTCCTTCTTCACAAATTTCCGTCCCAACACCGCGTTGGCGACGCCGCGTGCCCGACGCCCTGCGGCATCGGGTCGCACAAGCGGGAATTTTAACAGGATGACCCTGCATTGTCAACAGGGTTCCACGGATTTTCTGCACCGTCCACCGCAAATGTGCCCGTTCCAAGCGTAAACTCCCGCCCTTTCCCCTTCCCCGGTGACGATTTGCCGCTGCGAAGTGGTCTTACATTTATATTACAGGACTTTCGCTCGGATTAGCTTTGAATACATTTTGGTCGGTGCTCGTGCTCGCGCTAGAAGAGCCTTTCCGATCCCGAAAACTCACATCACTCCCATTCACATTTGACAGCCCAAACAATACCGGTTAAAATTTAAGCAAAGCAAGGCGTTCCACCTTGCCGGAGAGCTATCCATGCGCATTACCTGCATGCTCCAGCTTCATATTGTTATTACCGTTACCTGGGAGACATGACGGCGCATCCGGGCACACCTGCTTTCACCTTCAACCCCCTCCCGGATGCCGGGAGGGGGTTTTGTTTTCAACAGAAGGAAGAGATGAAGACTATACCAGCCTGGCAATATGACGAGATCAAGCACTGTGGCGTCGATTACACCGACCCGGCAGTGGCGGAGAAGTATGACGAGCAGCATGGCAGGTTCCGCGGTAGACCGGCGGATGAAAACAATCCACTACTCGACTGGTTGGGAGTGCAAGCGGGACAGACCATCCTAGACATCGGCTGCGGCACCGGCTCTTTCGCCATCCAGGCCGCCCAGCGCGGTGCGATAGTGTATGCCGCCGACGTGTCGCCAGCCATGCTGGCGGTGGCGCAACGAAAGGCGCAGGCCGCCGGCGTCGCCGGCATCACCTTCTTGCACGGCGGTTTTCTCACTTACGAGCACCCGGTGGAGCCGGTTGACTTGATTGTAAGCACTGCCGCGCTGCACCACCTGCCCGATTTCTGGAAGCTGGTCGGCCTGCAGCGCATTGCCGGCATGCTGAAAGATGACGGCCGCTTCTACCTGATAGATACCGTTTATTCCTTCGACCCTAGCGACCATGCGCGCATCCTCGACGAGAAGGTGGCCTGGTTCGGGAACCAGGTTGATGCAGCGTTCGCCCACGACGTCGAGCTCTCGTTTAGCGATGAGTTCGGCACATACGACTGGATTATGGAGGGCCTGCTGGCGCGCACCGGTTTCGTCATCGAGCAGGCGCTGTATCCCGATGTGATGCTGGCGAGGTATCTTTGCACGAAGCGGAAAGGCGACTGAGTGATCGCGGACGATGTGTTGAGCAAGCTGGGTTTGGCGCTTGTTGAGACAGCGAATGTTTCGGCGATCTATCAGAAGCACGACTACGCCCTGTACCGGGTGCAAGCCGCCGGTACGTCATACGTAGTGAAATGGTTCGGCGGACCGGAGCATATCGAAATACCAGCCTATTGCCTGCTGCGAGAATGCGGCGTACCCACGCTGCCGGTGCATGGCCTTATGGAGCATGCCTTGCTGCTGGAAGATCTGGCGGTAAGCCCTGTGTGGCGGCTGGCGACGGCGGAAGATGTCGAACGCGCGGAGGTCGGGCGCGCGGTGGCCGCTTGGTACCGGCGGTTTCACGAGGCGAGATGCCGATTGCCGGAGATGCCGAGTTTTCTGGCTCGTGAAGTGGATGCGTTAACACCGGACGGCATACAGGAGATCGGGATACGGTTGGAGATGACCGAGCTGCCGATCTGGCAATTGGCGGCCGACTTCCTGGAGGCGCTGCGATCAGCCTTCCGCGCCTTTCCGGAGACGTTGAATTATAACGATTTCCACTGGACCAACCTGGCGTTGACGAGGGAGGAGCCGCTGCGGGCGGTAGTCTTCGATTACGACTTGCTGGGCATCGGGCCGGTGTATTGCGATATCCGTAAAGTGCTGAGTTCACTCGGTGAATCGGCACAAGGCACATTTCGGGAGGTATACGGTCCGGTAGATGAGCAGATAGCCGTCTTCGATCGACCGTTGTCAGTGCTCTACTCGCTGCTGGTTGCGATACGCCAACCGATATTGCCCGCCTGGGCGCAGGGGTGCGCGCAGGAGGCATGCGATGGATCACTCGAGCATATGCTACGGAAAGCGATCGATTGCCTGTAGCGGTCAGAAGGTATATATGCCGGCGATGAATTATGCCCGCGTGGCGGCGAAATACGATGTATATGTCCAATCTACCTTCGATCTGGCGTTCTTCCTGGAGGAAGTGCGCAAGGCTGACGGGCCCGTGCTCGAGCTGATGGCCGGCACCGGGCGGGTCACCCTTCCGCTGACGGAAGCCGGTGTTCCGCTCACCACCGTGGACAACTCGCCGGAGATGCTGGCCATCCTGCGGCGAAAGCTGGTGGAGCGCGGCCTGCAGGCGGAAGTAGTGCAGCAGGACGTCACCGCGCTGGACCTGCCACAGCGTTATGCGCTGATCATCTTGCCGTTTCATTCCTTCTCGGAGCTGCTGACATTGGAAGACCAGCGGAAGGCGCTTGAACAGATTCACGCGCACCTGGCGGAAGGCGGCCGCTTCATCTACACGTTATATAACCCGCCGGTACGTATGAAGAATGAGGACGGACGGTTGCGGCTGTATGGGGAGTTCTCGCTGCCTGAAGACAGCACCCTGTTGCTCTGGGGCCTGTCGCATTACACTCCCGGCAATCCGCTGGTGACCGGCCTGCAGTTGTATGAAGAATATGATGCGGAAGGCATCATGCGGCAGAAAATCCTGCTGGATGTCCGCTTCCGGTTGGTCGGAAAGGATGAGTTCGCGGCGCTGGCAACGAAGCGAGATTCACTGTCACCGCGCTTTATGGCAATTACGATCGCTCACCATTTGAGGAGCAGAGCAGCCCCTTTATGATCTGGAAGCTGACAGGAGAGAAAAGATGGCCGAGTGGTTCGAGACTTTCGAAAAATGCTGCTGGCTGCTGAACGATGCAAGCGGCGAAGTAGACGCGCCCTTCATCCTCAACGCGCTGGAGTTGAATCCAGGCGATCGCGTGCTGGATGCCCCCTGTGGCGCCGGGCGGATCAGCGCGCCGCTGGCGCGGGCGGGCTGCCGCGTAACTTGCATGGACCTGAAGCCTGAACATATCGAGCGAGCGAAGAAGCGCTTTGCCGGGGAGAAACTCGACGGCGAATTTACTGTCTGCGACCTGCGCCGGTTAGATTATAACGGGATCTTCGATGCCGCCATCAATTGGGGCGGCAGCTTCGGCTATTTCTCTGACGCGGAAAATGCCGAAGTGCTGGTGAGGCTGGCGCGCGCGCTCAAGCCCGGCGGCCTGCTGCTCATTGACCAGCCGAACCGCGAGTGTGTCCTGCGCAATTTTCTCTCGTGGACGGCAGGCGATACCCTCACACTGCGCTCGAGCTGGGATGCTAAGGCACAGCGCATGGAAACTACCTGGATCATCCACGACCCGGACGGCGACCGGAAAAGCTTTTCTTCGATGCGCCTGTATACGCCGGCACAATTTTGCCAGGCATTCGAGCGCGCCGGTTTAACCTGGGAAACGGCTTACGGGGGACTCGACGGCAGCCCGCTCCGCCGCGGCTCGCGCCGCATCTACGTCGTCACCAGGAAACAATAATGGGAGGTGATCCATGTTCACATATCCGCTTGCTCCCGACGTCGAGCTGCGCCTGCTCGAGCCACGGCACGCTGAAGAGCAGCTCGCGCTGATAGACGGCAATCGCGAGCAGAATGGAAACGATAATATGAAGACGGTAATCCGCGCATGTCAAGCGAGCGATTTGGAAGCAGTCCTCCGGCTGTACCGGCAGTTGCAGCCGGAGGATACCACCACGCTGGAAGATATAACCCGCGTCTTCGCGGAAATGAGTGTGCATCCCGGTTGCGAAGTTTTCGTTGCCGAGTTTAATGGCAGCGTGGCAGGCGCCTTTACCTTGTTCATCCTGCCCAATATGACGCGCAGCGGGCGCCCGGCGGCGGTCCTGGTGAATATCGTGGTCGATGAGCCGCTGCGCGGGCATGGCATCGGTCGTGCCATGCTTGAATTCGCCCGCGACCGGTCGCAAGCGCATGACTGCTACGCGCTGTCGCTGACCTCCAACGCCATCCGCACCGAAGCGCACGCATTTTACCGGCACTGCGGAATGGTACAGCACGGGTTGAGCTTTCGCTACAGGCTGTAATGCCGAAGAGGAAGGTTGACGTGCCGAACCAGATCTACCTGACAATTGTCAGCTGGAGACAAGCATGAATAACGAAGAGATGCTATTTCGGTTGAATTCCGCGGATTATCACCTGCTGCGCCCGCTGGCCGCCAGCCCCCACCTGACGCTGGTCATCGAAGCCGTAATCGCGCACCCGATACCCGCCATGGTATGGGTCGATGATGCGGTTGCGCCGCGGGCGGCTTTCATCTGGGACCGGGCATATAGCTATTACTTCCTGGGATCGCAGGCCTGCGGCGGTATACCGCAGCACATTCGCGCCTGCCCTTTAAAGCGTCTCGTGAACGATACCGTGCTTCTGCAAGCCCGCGCCGCCGGTCGCGACATCGGTATATTTTACTACTCGCCGGATGATTGGGAGCCGCTGCTGCCGGATATGCTGCCCGGAATAGCGCTGGAAAAACTTATGCGGCATTTTTACGCGTTCGAGGCATCGTCAGTAATCGATGCCCCGCTCCCGCACGGTTACCGGCTGCAGCCCATCGATGCGGCGTTGCTGGCGAATGAGAAAGTTGAAAACCGCCAGGATGTGCTCGCCGAGTTGCGGCAAATGTGGGCACGGCCGGAGGATTTCCTGGAGATCGGATTTGGCTGGTGCGTCATGAACGGATCGTCGATCGCCTGCTGGTGCACCGCCGAATATTTGAGCGAAGGCAAGTGCGGCATCGGCATCGCAACGCGGGAGGAACATCGGCGCAAAGGGCTGGCCACCGCCGCCGCGACCGCCGTCGTGCGTGAAAGCCTTTCTCGCGGCCTGGCGCCGCACTGGGATTGCTGGTCGACCAACCTGCCCTCCCGCCGCGTGGCGGAGAAGGCGAGATTCACGCTACGGGAAGAGTATGCAATTTACCTCGGACGGCTTATGTAAGGAGTACAAAATGGACCGTTTTCCGCTGGTCGAGCGCTTAGCGTGGGCTTCACGCCGTTTGGAGCCAGCCTTATTTTGCGTGCTCCGTGGGAGGAAGTTAAATGACGGAAGCAACCTGGAATCGAATCCGTTGCGTGGTCTTTGACTACGCATACACGTTATGCTCGGATCACTATTTCAAAAAGCTCGGGCCGGACTTCGACGCCCTGGTGAACAGGGAGATATTCAGTGAGAATACACCAAAGTGGTGCGATCGCTGGCTGCGCGGCGAGTTGACCGTCGAAGATATCGTCGCGCACCTGGCGGCACTTAGCGGCATCAGTCATGCGCATATTATGGCGCAGTTGCGGCAAGGGTGCGCACACCAGACCATGAACCCGGCCATCTGGCAATTCGCGCGGGCGCAGCGGACGCAGGGACGCAAAACGGCATTGGTTACGTTGAATATGGATATCTTTTCACAGCTTATCGTGCCGTCGATGGGTTTCGACCGCGTTTTTGACATCATCGTCAACTCTGCGGATCACCTTCACGATAACAAGATGGCGCTGTGGGAATATGCCTTCCACCAGCTCGACGGCTGCGATTTTTCGAACAGCCTGCTCATCGACGACAATATGAAATACGTCGAGCGCTTCCGCGCGCGGGGCGGGATGGCTTACCAGTATACAGGTGATGAAGACTTTGCCATATGGTTGAAAGAAGGTGACAGATGAAGCGCTGGCCCCGGGCGATATTGCTCGATTTTTATGGCACGGTGGTCGATGACGGCGATTGCGGGCGGACGATGATCTTCTCCGAGATTGCGCAGGTTGCCAGCGCAAGCGTCAGCTTGAGCGAACTTGAACACGATTGGGGAGAACGTTTTACTACCAAGTGCCGGCACAGTCATGGCGACCGGTTCTGCCTGCAGTCGGCGATTGCAACCGATTCATTGCGGGAGATGCTGGAGCATTACCGGGTGGATCTCGATGCGACTGCCCTGGTCCGGCACGAGTTGGCCGCCTGGTCGCGTCCCCGCCTGTATCCGGAAGCGGCGGAGGTGCTGGCGCGCTGCCCGGTGCCGGTCTGCCTGGTGTCGAATATCGATAACGTCTTCCTGACCGAAGCGCTGGCATTCAACGAGATCGCGTTCAACCTGATCGTCACCAGCGAGGATGTGCAAGCCTACAAACCGCACCCCGCCCCGTTCCAGCGCGCGCTGGAGATGCTGTCATGTGGGCCACGTGAGGTGCTGCACATCGGCGATTCGCGCACCAGCGACCTGGCAGGCGCGCAGGCCCTCGGCATCCCGGCGATGTGGATCAACCGGGACCGGCGTCCCCTCCCGACCGAGTATGCGGTGGATTTCGTGGCGCACGATCTGAATGGATTGCTGACGGTGTTATAACCGAAGCGTCTACACGGACAGTGAGGAGACACTATGAAGCTGATACCTTATTCGGATGCCGCGGTCTTTCGCGACGAGGTGCTGCCGTTCCTCCTCCAGCGCGCGGCGGAGAACAACCTGATGACCAGCATCATCATCCGGCTGGTGGAAGGCAAGCGCTGGGGAGATGAGCCGGCAAGGTTATACCTTGTGCGGGACGGCGGCGAAATTGTTGCCGTTGCCACCCAGACACCGCCGTATAATCTGCTCCTCACCGAAGCGGCGCCGGAGATTACCGCCTTCATCGCCGATCACCTTAAGGAGATTCCTTTCCCCGGCGTCATGGGCCCCAGAGCCGATGCAGAGCGATTTGCCCGGCTGCGGCAGGAACAGACCGGCCAATCGGCGGTACCGGTAATGTCGCTTCGCCTGTATCTGCTCGACAATGTGATATCGCCGGCCGGCATATCGGGACATGCTGAAGAAGCTGCTCCCGACGATTTCGAGCTGCTGGTCGGCTGGGCGAATGCCTTCGTCGCCGAGTGTCATGCCATTGTTTCGAATCCCGAGGAATACGTGCGTGGAAATATCGAAAGCCGGCGGCTCCTCGTCTGGAAAGATCCACAACCCGTATCCTGCGCCTCTTACGGCGCTTCTCCCCCGCACAGCGCCCGCGTCGGCGGTGTCTATACTCCGCCCGCATACCGCCGCCGCGGCTACGCCACCGCCAACGTGGCGGCCATCAGCCGGCGCGCGCTGGACGCCGGCCACCGCTATTGCTGCCTCTTCACCGATCTGGCCAATCCGATCTCCAACAGCATCTATCAAAAAATCGGCTACCGGTGGGTGTGCGATTACGTGCAGTATAGTTTTGTATAGGAGATGACAAATGGACGAATCACGCCTGGAACAACAGATCACTTTCATTCTCGAACTGGATAAATTGAAGCACGT
>Ga0172369_10008678_pt1 | contig 11463 bp, 12 predicted proteins | sample LakKiv25m_FD_114539 | JGI IMG/M metagenome (GOLD analysis project Ga0172369, IMG submission 114539) | Freshwater microbial communities from Kabuno Bay, South-Kivu, Congo - kab_022012_11.25m | ecosystem: Environmental > Aquatic > Freshwater > Lake | place: Democratic Republic of the Congo... | reverse complement strand
GGTTCAGCCGTCTGGATGACCATTCTAACCCTGGCCGGCTATTACTTTGGCGCCAACCAGACGGCTATTGCCGGTTATTACCATTATGCCCAAAAAATCACTTGGCTGGTTTTGGTTCTACTTTTTGGTTGGCTGATTATTTATTTATTCAATAAAAAAAAGCGCCGCCGTCTATGAACAAAAAATCCTATCATCGCCCCTTGATTTATTGGCTGGTCTTCATTCTGTCTTTGGCTGATGCCGTGGCCGGTTATGTGCAATCCTCATTTTTAAATCAATTCTTTTCTTTGGCCAATGTCGGTTTGATCATCGCCTTGGCCGGAGCGGCCGCTTTGATGTCTTCGCTGTGGCTGTCCAGACTCATCGCCCGCTTTTCTCTTTATCGGTTGGGCCTCGGCTTGGCCTTGGTAAATACGCTATGCGCGACAGTTCTGGCCATGACCGGCGCGCCCATACTGGCCTCGTTGTTTTTCCTGGTTCGCTCTCTTTGCTTTACCTTTCTGCTGATCGTCATTGATATTTTATTGGAAAACATTTCAACGGACAAAATTACCGGTTCCATCCGTTCGCTTTATTTAACCGTCATTAACCTGGCCTGGTTAGCCGCGCCATACTTGATGGGCAGTCTGGTCGGCGCCAATCATTACGACCGCGTTTACTGGTTCGGAGCCGGCCTGACCGCCTTGTGGTTCTTTATCTTCTTCAGTCAACGGCGACGGATTAAAACATTGCCGGTTAAACCGACCATGCCAGGTTTTGGTTCGCTGGACGCCCTGAAAGAGCTGAGAAAAAGCCGCGATTTAAAAGCCGCTTTCGGTTCCGTTATCGCCTTGAATATTTTTTATGCCACGGCCGTGCTTTATATACCGATTTATTTAAACCAAAACCTGGGCTTCACTTGGCCCGTTATCGGCGTTATGTTTACTTTTATGCTGATACCCTTCGTCGTCCTGCAATTTCCGGCCGGACTGGTGGCGGACAAATATCTGGGCGAAAAAGAAATCCTGATGGCGGGCAATATCATTATGGCCGGCGTTTGCGCCATTATTTTTTTAAGCCACGACACCTCGGTTTTATTCTGGATTTGGGTTTTGGTCAGCAGCCGCATCGGCGCCGCCTTGGCCGAAAGCATGCAAGAGGTTTATTTTTATAAAAAGGTTAACGCGCGCCATGTCGGTCTGATTAATTTTTTCCGTCAGGCCCGTTCCTTGGGATGGCTCCTGGGCGCCCTGCTTTCTTTTGCCCTGCTTAAATTTACCGCCATTCCCGGTCTGTTTCTGGTTGTCGCCGCCGTTTTAACCGCCAACACCGTTCATTTGATGTTTATCCAGGACACCAAGTAAATTTCCGATCATTAAAAAACACCCTCGGCGGGGGCGTTTTTTTTAATTTATAAATTTTTAAACTTCGGATTATAAATCATTTTTCACGAGCGCGGCCATTTCCAAAACTTAGCAAATATTTAGACGTGTGAATATTTTCTCACGGCCACCAAACTGGCCAGGATGTTGACAACGGCCGCGGCTAAAAATTCCCAACCGAAAATCGTCCAGAAGTTGGAAGAAAAATAAGTGATGATATTAAAATCATAACCGGTGAAAAAAGTCTCCAAATATGGTTGCAATAAATTCAAGAATAAAAAGAACGACGCCAAAACCACCATGATGCTGGCCAGAGAATAGATCAGGCCGGACATGACGAAAGGGCCGTCAATAAAGCGGTTGGAAGCGCCGACCAGGCGCATGATGGCTATTTCGTTGCGATGCGTGTAAATGGCCACGCGCACCGTATTGTAAATCACCAAAAGAGTGATAACCATGAAAATCATGCTGACGGCAAAACCGGCGTCGCTGACGCGGCGAGTGATGGCATTGATTTTAGCCAGCATCAACTTATGGTCTTCAAAATCTCGCGATTCAATAATCGGATCGTCCAGTTGGTTTAGCTGATTGATCAATTCGTTAAAATCATCGGCGTTGCGCGGTTTGATCACCAAACTCGGCGTTAAGGGGTTTTTATCCAGCTCCCGCAAGGCCTCGATAATTTGCGGATCGTTTTGGTGGGCTTGACGAAAAATATTCAGAGCGTCCTCCTGGGAAACATAGGACACGTTTTTAACTTGATTGAGAGCGCCGACCTTGGCTTTCAGGGCCATAATCTGGTCGTTGCCGGCCGTGGCGCGCAAGTATAAACTGATGTCCACTTTTTCCTTGACTGTATTGACCGCCGCGGCGCTGATAGCCCTGACCGCCACCAGCAAATTGACCGACAATAAAGTCAAAATCAAAATTATGACCGTAATGATGGACAACCAGACATTACGCAGAATGTCCTGGATGCTAAATTTAACGACTCTCGCCACTGATAAGAAAAAAGAGGGCCACATATCAAATAATATATTTGCCAACCGCCTGATCGCCGACCAAGCGTCCTTCATGCAAAGTTAAAACGCGACGCCGCAATTTATTAACGATATCGCGGTTATGCGTTACCAAAAGCACCGTGGTGCCGAAACTGTTTATCTTTATCAACAAATCAATGATTTCTTTGGCGTTGATGGAGTCCAAATTACCGGTCGGCTCGTCCGCCAATAAAATTTTTGGCTGATAAACCAGCGATCGGGCAATAGTGGTGCGTTGCTTTTCCCCGCCTGAAACTTCATTGGGATAGCGGTGCATCTTATTCTCCAAACCGACTATTTTCATGACCTGGGGAGCGATTTTTTTAATTTTGGCTTTTGGCTTGCCGCAAACCTGCAAAGCGAACTCCACATTTTCCAGCAAAGTTTTTTTGGGCAATAATTTAAAATCCTGGAAAATAACACCGATTTGCCGCCTCAAGTAGGGCACATCGGCCTGGCTGATTTTGGTGATATCCCAACCGCCCACTGAAATTTCGCCCCGCGAGGCCCTTTCTTCGCCGATCAATAATTTAACAATGGTGGTTTTGCCGGTGCCCGATTGACCGACCAGCGAAACAAATTCGCCCGGTTTGATATGAAAACTGATATCGTCCACGGCCACGACGTTGGGTTCGTAAAATTTGGAAACGTTTTTTAATTTAATCATATAATCCGCTCCAAATAATTGATCAGATCGCTCATTTCGTTAAAACTGGCGTCGCGCGTCGGCGCGCCCAAACTGACAATAATATAATTATCGTCTTTGGCCTTGACTCTGGCGGCCAAACAATAACCGGCTTCCACCAAATAACCGGTTTTGGAAGCGTTGATGGGCAAGGCGGTTGACGACGGTTGTCCCGCTATCAACTTATTGGTATTGACGATGGTGTGGCTAATTTTTGACAGGGTGGTAAACTTATAAACCGGCGCACTGGTTATATCGGCCAACAAATCATCAGTTAAAGCTGCTTTCATGATCAGGGCGTAATCATGGGCCGATGAAACATTGGCCGAAGACAACCCGGTCGGCTCTACGAATTTGGTTTCGCCGGCGCCCCAAAGCTTAACCTGTTCATTCATCTTGGCGATAAAATCGGAACGAGAAAAACCGCTCAAACGCACCAAACTTTCTACGGCGTTATTGGCCGACCCCACCAAGGCGGAATACAGCAGGTCTTTAACGGTTAATTTTTCGCCGTCGGTCAAACGAACTTTGACCGATTCCCAGCTATCGACATATAGGGCGTTATAACGCTCGTCCTGAACGCTGTAAGCCACCACCCGCTCCAGATCCGGTTTGGCGTCCAAAAAAACTCTGCCTGCCACGATTTTGGTTAAACTGGCCAGGGGTAAATTTTGCCCGCTGTTTTTGTCAAAAACCACACTGCCGTCGCTGGCTCTGATGATAATCGCCGATTTGGCGCTGATTTTGGGCGCGTTGGACAAACCATCGGCCTTAACCCCCAAAACACGACCAGTGTCATCGGCCGCCAATTCGATCGGGCTGACCATGACATCGATCACGCCGTCAGCGGTATCAGCAATGGCGGCAAAGGCCACCTTATCCAAATCAACGACCCGATCGGGATGCCGATCGCGATCCGGGCCCCAATCATTCACGGTGACTTCAATTGATTTCTGATTAGCCAGGTTGGTAACGCGCAGCTTGGAACCCTTGGGAAAATCTGGCGAAGCCGTAAACAGTCCGCCCTTATATTTATACCAGCTGGCCTTGCCGACGGTTAAAACGCCCGGCCTGGCAAAAACCGCGACTTTTAAACTGGAACGACTGATAGCCGCCTTAACCGATTCGCGATCGGGAAAATCGGTTGTGGGCACAGCCCGCCAAGCATTGGCCGCTTCGTCAAAATAGTAAACTTGTTTAAAATCATTGTTGGCCTGACCATAAGCCAAAGTGATGGTCAGGGCTTTGCGGTGGTCAAAACCCGCGGACGGCGTCAAACTAATATTATAAATCGGGCTGATTAAATCCAGATTCCAGGGCAGGACATCAACGCCGGACAATTGCTGAACCGCGACCCGGCTGTCATCGCTGACAAATTCCGGCGGAATAGCCAAAGTCACCCGATCGCTGAAAAAACCGATAATTTGCGATTGTCCGAAGTCGGCGGCCTTTAAATTCATGCCCTCTTCGCCAACCACCGTCGGCGCTTTTTCAGTCGCCAAAGTGGCCGCGCCTGATTGATAACAGCCAAAGCCCCAGCACTCCCCGGCTTGCGCGGCTGAAGCCAAAAAAACATTGACAAAAAAAATTAAACTAATTATGATAAAATTTCTGAATTTACTCTTCATAAGTCGCAACATAAACATTCCTTTGACTTAATGGCCAGGTTACTTTAAAATTAAGATTAAAATAATTATATCACACTTCAAGAATGAACGCCACCTTAGCTCAATTGGTAGAGCAACGGTATCGTAAACCGTAGGTTGTCGGTTCAAGTCCGACAGGTGGCTCCATTAAAAAATCCACGGTGATTCAACACCGTCTTATTGTCCCCAAAAATATTCCAGCCAATGATGCCAATTGTCGCGCAAACTTCCGCTGGCGGCGCCGGCGTCACTGGTTGTCGCGGCGGTAGTAGCGACGTCCAAACCGGTCACCACCGCCACCCGCTCGCCTTCTTTTTTCAAGCCCAACTTTAACTTGGCCTGCTCTTCGGCGAATTGATCTGATTCCAAATAATCAATCATCTTTTTGAACTGGGAATTTTGGGACTGGGCTTTGGCCGCCTCTTGTTTTAAAGAGGCGATTTCTTTATCTACGGCGCTTTGCTGGCGCCAGACGCCGGTCAGGCGGGTTGCCAAAAAAATCAGCAACGCCAAAAGTCCCAAACTCAACCACAGTTTGGGTTTCAAGACATTGCTGAAAAAACCGCGACTCATCATATCGCCTATTATAGCTTACTTGGACGCCTTTGACCACTTAAAAAGGACGAAATTATTTCGTCCTTTTTAAGTGGTCGGCCGGTTGTCTTTAACCAAACGACACGATCTCCGCGATTCAATCAAATTAATTTTCTTTAGGCAGGAACCAGGTCGGATCATATTGAACCCGATCGTTGACGTGTTCGTAACGGGTTAATTCCACTTCGCTGAACCAAACTTTTATTTCCTGTTCGGCCTCGCTGACAGCGCCGGAAGCGTGGACCAAATTGCGAATCGGACGATTCTGTCCATTGGATAACAAGTAGGAATCAAGGGTCAAATCGCCGCGAATGGTGCCGGCCGCGGCTGAGGCCGGTTCGGTGACGCCAACCAGTTTGCGGGTGACTCCCACGGCGCCTTCGCCCTCCAAAACCATGGCCACCACCGGCGACGACATCAGATAGGCCACCAGCTCATTTTTAATTTTGGTGCCGTAAGTTATATGATCGGGAAAGGGAAATTCCACACCCAATTCTTCGTGTCGGGTTTTAGATTTGGCAAAAACCGCTTTCATCCATTCTTCGGTCAAAGTGTAATGTTGCTCCACATCTTCGCGTTTGGGATGAACCATTTTCAAAGCCGTAATTTTCAAACCGACCGCTTCCAATCGTCCAATAATTTGGCCGATCAATCCTCGCTGCACGCCATCGGGCTTAATTAACAACAAGGTTCTTTCGTTCATTGATTTGGACATAAAAATTTAAATTAGTTACTAAATCAGAATAATATTTTTTCAAGTGATAATCAATATTGACAAAAAATAATATTTATTATTTAATGATTATCAATAAATAATTTTCTGTTCTTTAATTTAAGGATGGCGATGATTCTCGCGGAAATAACAATCCAAACTAAACAAAAATTTTACGCCTATCAAACCAAGTTGATAGTTGGCGCTTTAAATCAGGAGATAATTTTCAATCAAATAGAAAAAGAAATGTTGGGTTATGGCGGTTATGAACTTTTTCTATTTTACCCGAACGACCAAATCGTTTCGGTTAAAATAAACGAAGTTGAGCATCTGCCGAACTTGTCCTCGCTGCCCAAATTTAAAATAATCAACGGTAGCGACAATGAAATTACATTATTGGGAAGCATTTTCCTGGGATAAAAATTAACAGACCGGCAACCGGTCTGTTTTAATTTTCCACTCGCGTTAAGGTTTGACCGTCGGTCACCAAAGTAACGGTTCCCAGCTGATCCGTGCGCAAAATAATCACGCCGGCGCGCGCCAGACGCCGCAAAACACGCTCATGAGGATGGCCAAAATCATTGTTGGCGCCAACCGAAATCACGGCCAATTGGGGCTTGACGGCTTTCAGCCAGGCCTGACCGGTGGCGCTGGTTGAACCGTGATGCCCGACTTTCAACACTTGCGCCCGCGCGTCTGTGCCCTGGTTCAACAAGGCCTCCTCCACCGGAGTTTCAGCATCGCCCATCAATAAAAAGCGGATCTGGCCGTAACTTAGCAACAAAACGACGGAACTATTGTTCAAATTATTCACCGCTTGATCCTCCAAACTGTTGGCGGGGCTTAAAACGCGCCAGCTGACACCGTCGCCGCTGTCATAAACCTGGCCGGCCATGGCCACTGTCAGGGGGATACGTCGTTCCTTGATGTTGTTTTGCCAATAATCATAAGCGCCATTATCGGCCGCGACCAGGGTGGCCACCACTTGGCCGATGGTCAGGCGATCAAACAAAGCGTTTAAGCCCGACAGATGATCGTCGTGCGGATGAGTCAAAACTTCATAATCCAGACGCTGCTGCCAATCGGGCAAAGCGTTTAAGGCCGCCAGTAATTTTTCCCCGCTGTCGCCGCCGTCAATCAGCATTTGCCGACCGCCCGGCGTCTCGACGGCAATGGCATCGCCCTGCCCCACATCCAAAAAACTGACTCTAAGCAAAGCGGTGGAGGCCCGACTGACGGCCGGCGCCGAAATCAAGTGAGCGGATTGTCGTTGCCACCACCATAGCGTCGTCACCGCGACCAGCAACAACGAAATTAAAAAAAATCTTTTTTTCACGCCTCCTTGTTTATGTAATAAAAAAAATGGATCTTGCCCGGCAAATATCGCGCCGCTGTCATTCCGGCCCGAGCACCGGAATCCGGAGTTAAAACAAATTAACGAAAAAATCAGCTAATGCTTGTTTATCAAAAACAAAACCAGGACCCCGGCTGCGGCCGGGGTGACCTAAAAATTTTTTTAATTTTACAATCGCTTAACTTACCATACTTAACGGGTTTTCCAGAGGATGACATCATGATTGGCTGAGCAAGACCCATTTAAAATTATTTTCAAATAAACACACCTTGAAAAAGGTGTGTTTTAAGCTATGATAAATTTTTTAATTCGGCCAACAATTCATCTTTGAGCTGCACTCCGACCAGGCGTTTGGCTTCTTGGCCGTCTTTAAAAATAATCAAGGTCGGGATGCTCATGACGCCGTAAGTTTGCGCCACTTGCATGGCTTCTTCGGTGTTCAGTTTGCCGACCACCGCCGTGTCGCCGGCGGCCGCGGCCACCTCCTCGATAATCGGCGCCTGCATTTGGCAGGGGCCGCACCAGGTGGCGAAAAAATCCACCAGCACCGGCTTGGTCTTGGAGGCCTCCAGGACCTCGCCGGCAAAATTATCATTGGTAAAATGCTTTAACATAAAAAACAATTAAATTATTTAACGGTTTATTTCTTGGATAGCTCTTCCAGCAAACGCCGGATTTTCAGGGCCTCGCCGCGATTTTTCAACTTGGCCGAACAATGCAAAACATCGCTGGCGATCAATTTTGACGACAATACTTCCAGGGCCGATTTGGCGGCTCTCAGCTGAATCAAAATAGTCAAACAGTCCCGGCCCTCGTCAATCATGCGATTGACGCCGTTTAACTGGCCGATAATATTATTGATTAGTTGTCGCGGCGTTTTCATAAACACAACATAACACACACCTCTGGGGGGTGTCAAGGAGACTTATAAAAAACCGCGGTTGCTTAAAACCGCGGTCATACTTTAAAAAACTGTTTATAAAATTCTTTCAGCGAATTTGGCCAGGTCCGACCTGACCGACTCGTTGAAGGTGGTGGCGCCCACCAAATGGGCGTAACCGGCCAGTTCTGGATCGGAGATTGGTCCGGTTAATTTTTCCATGGCATAGGTTAAACCGCTGGAATGACGGTCCAGATACCTGGTATCAATTTGACTGGTATCCCCAATGATAACCATTTTGGTGCCAATGCCGGCCCTGGTAATAATGGCCTTCACCTGGTAGGGAGTCAGGTTTTGCGCCTCATCCACAATCAAAAAGGTTTTGCGCAAACTTTGTCCACGGATGTAATCCAATGACTCCGGAATCACATCCTTGCTGCCGTCTTCCGACTTATCGTTGCCGCTCAGGTGCTTGGCCAAATCCCTGACGGAATGCTTGTCTTTTGTTTCTTTGATTTCGGCCAATGCCTGAAAAATAGGTTTGAGCCACGGCTCCATCTTTTTATTGATGTTGCCTGGCAAAAAACCCATCTTATCTTCACCTTCCAGGTGAATTAAGGGTCTCGTGACGATTATTCTGTCGAATTTGCGCCTTTGTTCCAGCGCCGCCGCCACCGATAATAAAGTTTTGCCGGTTCCGGCTCCTCCCTGCAAAAACACCAGCTTAATGGAATCATCCAGCAGCTGATACAGGGCCAGCATCTGGGCCCAATTGGGCCAATTAGGTCCGTTGCCGTTGGGCGAATAGGCGGCGATGCCGAAAGCGTCAATGGTTTTATCAATAATGATCAACCTGTCACTTTTAAGAATCGCCGCAAAAGATTCGAAAAAACCATCCTGGTTTTTGCTGGGGGCCGACCATAAGTCGCCATTCCAGTGACTGTAGCAAACCACACCACCGTTGGGCTTGATGCCAGCGACGGTTTCCAGATCTCTTTTGTTTAGCTCCTCCGGGTAAAAAAAATATTCGTTAATACCCCGACCCCGTCCTCTGTCCGCGTTGTTTTTTATGATTTTAACAGGAACATTTATCCTTGGCAAACCACCAATGTTTTTTCTTATCTCGGACACTTGATCGTAGTAATAATCCTCCACAATCAAACCCTTGACCGCAAGATATTCCTTGGCCAGAATCCTGGCCATTTTATCCCTGGACAAAAATTTCATTTTGGCAAAATTCCCGTCCTCGGTCTTAATAATGTGATTTACCGCGGCCAGAATCTGATGATCCGGCTGATCGCGACTTAAACCGTCCAAATCAGACCACAACTCGGTTCTGACAATCTTAATATTTGAGGTATTGTCAAAAATTTCTTTCTCCAATCTTTTTATGGCCTCCCGAGCATCAATACCGACACCCGGACGATTTTTTAAAGCGTCCAATTCCATTAACACTTTTAGAGGAACTAAAAGTATGTTATTGCCCTCCCTTAAAATATCTATAGCGACCGGATCATGAATTAAAACATTGGTGTCAACCATAATGGCGTTACCCTTGGATTTTTTGACACTCACTGTTTTAACGGATACTGATTTAGTGGCCGTCGGCAAAATATTTTTGGGCAAGCCTTTGGGCAAGCCATGGTCATGGTGATTATTAAGCTTTTTAATCAGCCGCTCTCCCATTTTTTTGCGGTTATCCGCCATTGCATCCTCCTGTATATTGTTAAAAAACTATCTGTTCTTAAACTAACAGTTCGGCCTTGAAAAATCAATGTATCTGATTTGACAAAGACCGATGTCTTTGCTATGATAAAAATCAATCTAAACTACTAAAAAAATAAAGAACAATTATGGCACACAAGAAAGCCGGTGGCTCCACCAGGTTGGGCCGCGACAGCGCCGGGCAACGGTTGGGCGTCAAAGTTAATCATGGCGCCGCGGTCAAAGCCGGACAAATCATCATCAGACAACGCGGCACCAAATACCAGCCGGGCGTTAATATGGCCCGCGGCAAAGACGACACTCTCTACGCCAAACAGGCCGGCACCGTGGCTTATTCCCGTAAAAAACTGATTAAATACGACGGTCGCAAAAAAATTAACACCGTAGTCAGCGTCGTCACAGCTTAAATAACCAAAAACACCTCCCAAATCAGGAGGTGTTTTATAACCGTAACTAATGACGACACTTTTTGATAAATTCCACAAACAAGGGATGGGGGTCAAGGGGACGGGAAATATATTCGGGATGAAACTGCGTGCCGATAAAAAAGGGATGGTCGGTAATTTCAACGGCCTCGACAATCAGGCCGTCCGGCGAAGTGCCGGCGACAGTCAAACCTTTGGCCGTCAACATCTCCCGATATTCATTATTAAATTCATAACGATGACGATGTCGTTCCGACACCACTTTGACATCGTTTTTCAAAGCGGCGTAAGCCGCGGCTAAATGCGTGCCGGGCACGATTTGACATGGCCAACCGCCTAAACGAATGGTGCCGCCGTAACCTCGCTTGGCAATCAATTCTTTTTGTTCGGGCATGATGTGAATCACCGGATACGGCGTGGCCGGATCGGCTTCCTCGGTGTTGGCCAGCGCCAGACCGGCCACGTTTCTGGCGAATTCAATCACGGCCATTTGCATGCCGTAACACAAGCCGAGATACGGCACCCGCTGTTCGCGACAAAATTGAATGGTTTTAATTTTACCCTCGGCGCCACGCGAACCCCAGCCCTGAGGCACGATAATACCGTCATAACCCCTTAAAGATTCCACGCCGTCTTTTTCAATATCCTCGGCCGACAGCCAGGCCATTTCCACCTTAACGCCATTAGCCAGGCCGGCGTGTTTAACCGCCTCTATCACCGAGATGTAAGAATCACGCAAACAAAAATCGCCGGTGGCAAAATACTTGCCGACGATACCGATTTTAACCAAACCGGTGGCGTTTTTGGCTCTGTCCACCATGGCTCGCCATTCCACCAAGTCTTTTTGGCGCGCCTCCAAACCGAATTTTTGTAGAATACGATCGCCCAGATTATCTTTTTCAAAATTAATCGGCACTTCATAGATGCTCTCAATGTCCGGCGCCGCGATGACGTCCTCTTTGGCCACATTGCAAAAAATTGATAACTTTTTGCGGCGCGGTTCGTCCACCGGCACATCGGCCCGGGCAATGATAAAGTCGG
>Ga0172369_10008677_pt1 | contig 11464 bp, 9 predicted proteins | sample LakKiv25m_FD_114539 | JGI IMG/M metagenome (GOLD analysis project Ga0172369, IMG submission 114539) | Freshwater microbial communities from Kabuno Bay, South-Kivu, Congo - kab_022012_11.25m | ecosystem: Environmental > Aquatic > Freshwater > Lake | place: Democratic Republic of the Congo... | reverse complement strand
GTTGTGGCAGGCCCGAGGCCAGAGCAGGTTTGTAAACAAAAATCCTGTTAATCCTAGGATCTTTTTTAAAAACCTGCTCTGGCCTCGGGCCTGCCACAACATCTATAATTGCATCTGGAAAATTATCTTTCAGGGCGGATAAAACAGGTAATGTTAAAATCACATCGCCTATATTTGAAAGAGTAATAAAAAGAATTTTACGGACACTTGATAATTTCATCAAATACTCCCAACACTTCTTCTACCGTTACTGCTTTCATGCACCTGTTATCTTTGCATTTAACGTCATAGCAGGGAATCTTGCAGCCTATATCTTTATGCAGGACCTTGCATCTTCCGCTTCCATACGGTCCTGTTAATTTAGCGGATGTAGGCCCGAAAATAGCTATAACATTCACCCCTGTTGCAGCCGCAAGATGCATAGGGCCGGAATCGTTTGAAATAACGCATATTGCTTTTTTAAAAATAGCTCCAAGCGTTTTTAAACTAGTTTTCCCGCACAGTATAAAAGGCTTATGTTTCATTAAGCCTGCTATGGTCTCAGCCAAAGCAGTATCCTTTTCTGCGCCTGTCAGGACAATATGCGAACCTGAAGTTTTAAATATCTCATCACCTAATTTTGCGAAGTTCTCAACAGGCCATCTTTTGGGATTCCAGTTCCCTCCCGCGTTAAGGATTACAAAATTTTTATAATTTATCCCGGCATCCTTCAAAACCTTTTCTCCCTTTTCCATATCCTTACCGGAAATATAGATCTCGTAATTTTTATTTCTAGCTTCTATGCCGGCTGCTTTCCCGAGATTTAAAAAATATTCTACCTTATGCAATTCCTTATGCGGGATATCCACGCTACTGGTCAATAAAAATCCTGCCCTCTTGGACATGTACCCCACCCTCGTCGGTATCTTTGAAAATAAAAGCAGAAGAGTCCTGCTCAGGGATTTTCTTAATATAAAAGCTGAGTCAAAATTTTTCGATCTAAGATAGGCTACCATGGAAAATCTTCTGAGCAGATTCTTGTGCTGCTTTTTTTCATCATAGATTATTATTTCATCTATGTTCGGGTTCCCTTCCAGGATCTCATAACATCTGGGGTGTGTAAGAATAGCGATGTACGAATCAGGGTATTTTTCTTTTACCGCCCTTATAAAAGGTGTGGCAAAAAGCGTATCTCCAAGCCAGTTAACATTGACAATAAGTATACGTTTCATACAAACCCCTAATCAATCACAAAACTTTACAATCTGACAATGTAAGTTTTGTAAAGTTTATCTTTAATCCTTATCCCTGTGTTCCTTGATCCAGGTATAAAACCCGGTTATCTCAAACCAGAATACGAATAAATTGTCCGAGGTGTTTGATATCCTAAGGCGTTTCATAGCGAATAAATCATGCCTTGGATATTTTTTGCCGGGATTTGTCGCAACCGCAATTTTATACCCCGCTTCTATAACTTTTTCTCTGACATCTTTATTAAACCCGCCTAAAGGGTAGCTAAAAGAGCTGGCTTCTTTATTTAAATGGCTTTCTATTACTGACTTAGAGCCCCTTATCTCAGAATCCAGATTCTCTTTTGGCTGACCAGGAAGCCATGGATGAGTCATAGTATGGCTGCCTATTCCAATAAATCCGCTTTCGGACATTTCCATAACCTGGCCCCATGTCAGATAACCATCAGTACCAATCATTGCAGGAATTATAAAAATCGTGGCTTGCAAGCCAAGCTTCTTAAGAACAGGATATGCACTTGTATAGTTATTTTCATATCCATCATCAAAGGTAATGGCAATTGTCTTTGAAGGCAGCTTGCCTCCCTTTAGCATCTCTGCAAGATCTTCGAGCTTAACAACATTGTACTTATGGCTTTTTAAAAAATTCATCTGCCTCTTAAAGCTCTCCGGTGAAACGCTCAGTCTTGAAGCCACGCTATTCTCGTCGATATTATGGTACATAATAACCGGCACGACATATTGCGCCCTGACATATAAAACTGCTGCTATTGCTGCAAATAGAACTATAACAATAACTGTATATTTTTTTCTTGTGTTAAATTTCATTTAATCTTCTGTTTTTTTGGCTTACAACTTCTCTATAAACTTCTTCCGTCCTGTCCGTCATCCCATTTATAGAAAACTTTTTGATCACTATCTCTTTTCCTGAGCGCACCATCCTTGCGTAAACAGCCTTGTCCTTCAACAACCTTAAAACAGGCTCTACTAAAAGTTCTGGCATGGACGGCTCCACAAGAAAACCGTTTACATCATTTTCAACAACGTTTGACACGCCTCCCACATCCGTTGCCACAATTGGCTTTCCTGAAGCAAGCGCCTCTAACAGCACCAGGCCCAGTCCTTCGCGTCTTTTAGGCGTAAACATAAAAATATCCATTACAGCCAGAGCGTTCACCGTATTTATCTGCGGCTTAACAAACATTACGTTATCTGAAAGACCGAGCTTCTGGCTAAGCGCTATTATATCCTGTTTTTTATCTCCGTCGCCTACGAACATAAGCTGCACATCGGGCTTCTTCTTGAGTATTTTGTAAAGCGCATATAGAAGCACGTCATGCCCTTTGTCAGGAGTGAACCTGGCTATCATGCCTATTACGCTATAACCTTTTTTTATGCCAAATTTGTCTCTTAGCTTGGTTTTTTCTTCTTCCGAAAAATCTTTGAGAAATTTCTTCACGTCTATGCTGTTATATATTAAAGTTACCCTGTTTTTGTCTACGCCAAAATAATTTATCAGGTTTTCATTTACCGCATCGCTTATTGCTATAACCTTTTCTCCCCATGAAGGCAATATCGCCCTTCCTATATTTTTATGAAAAAATCCATGGCACGTGGTAACCAGAGGAATCCCGCATAATTTTGATACAAAAAACCCCGTCACCTGCGCAACCCTTGTCTGGCTGTGCACAATATCTATGCCAAGCCTTTTCACTATTTTTGAAATTTCAAAAATAGCCCTGAAAACCTTTGGGTTTAATTCAGATTTTGTAGAGATGTTTATATTAATATGAGAAATACCTGAAATCGTAAGCTCAGGAACAAGCATGCCGCCACAAGAGGCAACAAAAATCTCATGGCCTTTTAGCTTCAATGCCTTGGCAAGCGAAACAGTATATGTGCTAATCCCGCCAATATTAAGATGAGTTGTCAATAACAATATACGCATAATTACGCTCAACACGCTCAAGACCAGGTCTTGACCACAGTAATTCCCGTGCTCAAGACCTGGTCTTGAGCACGGGAATTTACGTTTTTTCTATTTTTTCCATCATCAATTTATATACCTCTTCCACGCTAATACGCTCCATACACACATTACGCTTGCATTTGGATTTATAACACGGGCTGCATTTCAAATCCTTTCTTACCACAATCCCCTTTTCAGTTGGCTCAAAATGCCTGCCAGGGTCAGTCGGCCCGAACAGTGCTATAAAATCAACGCCCATGCTGGAAGCGACATGCATAGGAGCGCTGTCGCCTGTCAGAAAAACCTTGCACCTTTTTATCAAAGCACCGAGCTGCGTTATGGATGTCAGACCGACTGCATTCACAGGTTTTATGCTGGAGAGCTTCATGAAATCTCTCACGCTATCCATAACGTCCTTTGAGCCCGTAAGGACCACCCTTATATCTTTTTCAGCCAGCATATCAGATAATCTCGCAAAATTTTTCAAAGGCCATCTCTTCGTCTCCCACCTGGCACTGGAGCCGATATTGATCCCTACCAGCGCCTGGCTGTTACTGACCCAGGCATTCTTCAACAGCCTGTCTATATACAAAAAGTCTTCTTTGGAAGGCCATATTTCAAGATACGTAGAAGCGCTAAGTGTATCAATCTTCACGCTCTTAAGCAGCCTGAATTGTTCCGCCAGAGGCGTTGCTTTTATCTTAAGGTACTTTGTTCTCTTGTTTACAAAAAAACTTAATTTTCCGTTGTCATAACCAAATCTTTCCGGAATAGCCCCGAGCCAGGAAATCATATGGCTCGCTTTGCTATTCTGAAAATCCACAGACATATCAAAATTCTTGCGCCTTAAGATACCGGATGTTTTCAATAATCCCTTCAGCCCTCTATCGCGGCCTTTTTTATCATAGAGAATCAACTCATCTATATACGGGCAATTTTTAAGTATATGTTTGGCCTCAGCTCCAACAAGAACGCTTATGCGAGCATCTGGAAAACTATTTCTTAAAATCCTGAGGCTCGGGACCACAAGAATCACATCGCCTATCGCTCCAAACTTTATAACAAGTATATTCTTCTTTTTACAAGCGTCCTCATAAACTTTAATAGTATCATCTGTCATCTTCACAAGGCTATATTCCCGTTCTATCTTTTTTCTCGCCTCCATTACCAAACTTTTAGATAACGCCCTGTCTTTTAATACCCTTATTATTGAATTCACCATTTCAAGTATATCGCCCGGCCTTACCAATATCCCGGTGTGATTGTTTTCTATAATCTCTACCGCACCGCCTATAGCTGTAGCTATAACAGGTACTCCGCTCGCACTTGCCTCGATAATCACTCTCCCAAAAGCCTCCTGGCCTACTGACGGAAGCACCAGCAGGTCAAGTCCGGACATAATCTTCGGTATGTCGTATTGAGCTCCGGTAAATTCCACAAACTTTTCTAGCTGAAGCTGTTTTACGAGTAATTTTAATTTTTCCATATACCCGGGTTTATCTTTAGGCGCATCGCCTACGATTAAAACCTTGACCTTAGGAAACAGCCTGGCTACCCTTGCTATCACCTGCAGAAAAAATCCATGGCCTTTTATGGGAGTAACCCTGCCTATGACTCCGATTTTATATTCTGATTTTGGAGAAGCACTGGGCATGTTGAATTTGAATTTATCCAAATCCACTCCTCTGGGGATCAGTCTTACCCTTTCATGAGGCACTTTGAAATCCTCTATCATGTGCCTGCCTATGACAGAACTCGCCACTATAACAAATTTCGCCCATCCTGTTACACGGCTTATTAAATGATTGGAATAATAGCCATGAGCGGTTGTAATAAACTTTGCGCCTGTGCGCCTGGCTGCAAAAAATGCTATTATATTCGGGACCCTGGAACGGCTATGCACAATATCTATGTGCTCATCTTTTATAATAGCTTCTAATTTTTTAATAGCCCTTATTATTGTAAAGGGGGATTTTTTATCAACGCTTAATTCTATATGAGTTGCATTCATCTCTATCAGATTCCTTACAAGCTTTCCCCCTCCGGAAACAACAACAACCTTATGCCCTCTTTTGATCAGCTCCTTAGACAAATCTATAGTACCCGTCTCCACCCCGCCCACGTCAAGTTTTGGAAGAATCTGCAATATATTCATATATAATAATCTTGACACTCTGACAATGTAAGTTTTGTAAAGTTTATACGGCCAATAAACTTGACAAATCTAACAATGTCAATTTGTCAAGTTTATGTTAAATCAGCTCTTTTAGCCGCTCTATGATTATCTTTCTGTCATCCAATCTTCTAATAACAGGCTTTGTTTCCAGAATTTTTCTTATCTTATTATAAATCTCTTCAGGCCTTGCAGTATTTATATAACCTTTTTTTTCAAAATTAGCAACAAGTCTCTGATACTTGCTCCGGCACTCCAGTGCTCTGACACCCTGGTGCTTTCTAAATACTATTACATGTTTTCCCGAGCTTGCTGCCTCTGAAATCATAGACATGCTTTCCGGAGAAGTTATTATGATATCGCTCAACCCGAATATGCTGATCACAGCGCCTTCTATATTCTTCTCATTTGCAATAACGGATAACTTGCAGCGCTTATTGCCGCTTAATTTTTCTTTTAATAGCTTATCTATTTCAGGAGAGGTTCTTCTGGAAGTAGAGAAAAATATATCGAGATTTTTTTCTTCGCTGATTTTTATAACCTCGTCCGCTACTTTTTCGACGTCTTCTTTCTTCAATTTAAAACCTTTTGCGTCTCCTCCTACAAGCAATCCCACTCCGCCATTTCTCTGTAATATGGAACTCGGAGGGGCCAGAAACCTGGCAACAGCTTCTTCCATGCCCTTTTGAGTTATCCTATTCGGCGCTCCATCAGTTACCAATACATTAGACCTGTCCAACTTCGCAAGTTGCCCTATTGGGCAACTTGCGAAGTTGGACAGGTTATAATCATGGCGCGGAAGAATGGTTAAATCTATCTTTCTGCTGCGAGCGAATCCCGGCTTCATTATTACAACATTTTTAGCATTGTTTTCGTATGCCAAAAATATATTCGCCGCTGTCAGGGAAGCTCCGCAGGATATAACGATATCGGCGTATTTATTTTTTACATTCTTGAAAGATTCCTTTGTCAGGCAGAACTTAAGGCATTTTAAGCACCCTTGGCATCTTTTAGAAGCAAAAACGCTTATAAGGTTTAAAAGCATTTTTGTAAATTTACTTTTAAATTTTATTTCCACAGCCTGGATTTTAACAATGGGCTTTTCATTTATCCGCCTTGCCAGGAGCCTTAAGCCTAAGGCCTCTTCTGTCATTTCCGCCACCGCCATTCCCTGATTAAAATGCCCCGCTTTAGCGTCTGTCAGAACCAATACGCTTCGCTGAGGCGTGCTTTTCCATCTTTTATGAGCCCATAGCCATTGCTCTGGAAATTTCTTTATATAATCTTCCAGGATATCAGCTATTTTCTGAAGGTTCTCCTTCACATCGTTTTCTTTATTTCCTGTATTTATAAGCCGAAAAGCTTCTCCCGCACTTGCTATATGATTGCCAGCCTCTATCCGCCAGATAAACGAAGGAAGGATGTCAGCCCCTGTCTTTAGACTAAAAACTACGATGCCCGGGGCGGTTGAAGCTGGCCTGTTAAAAAAATTCACAAATACGCCGCTTGCCCCTGCGTCCTGATCGGAAAGCATAGCGACTATGCCGTTATTATTTAAAGTCCTGATTATATCTTTTACGGAAAAGCCTTTTGTTATTACCTTGCATCCTGTCGACTGCCTGAATTGATTCAGAAGATCGTTTAATCTTTCATACTTCTGTTCACGGGCGAATACAGACATCGTATAGCCATTTAAACTTGCAGCAAGAGATGCGATCTCCCAGTTGCCAAAATGAGCCGTGAGAACTATCACACCTTTTCCTTTTTCCAGGCTGGATTTAATCCTGTCGGCGTTTTCAAGTTTTACGCGGCCCTTCAGAAAATCTTTGGCCATAAAAGGCAGCTTCAATAATTCTATTACATTCATGCCCAGGTTTTCAAAATGCGCCCTGTTTATTTTTTTGAGCTCATATTGAGTTCTTTCAGGAAACGCTGCTTTTAAATTAGCGTACGCAATCATCCTGCGCTTTAAATTGGCATAATATACAATATCTCCCATGCGCCTCCCCATCCACAACGCAGGCTTTAGAGGGATGCACCATAAAAACATGCTGAAGGATTTAACTGTTATAAATCCCAAAAAGTCTATTATAGAATCCATCTTCATTTTCAATTATCTCCAGCCTCACTTTTAATACTAAAAGCTGCAAACTGTAAGCTGTAAACTGTAAGCTTTTCAATTTCACCGCATCCTTTTCCGTGGTAATCACCGCATCCAGGCTATTATTTTTGCAATAATCTTCTATATGAGCGATATCTTCTTTTGTATATCCATGATGATCTCTGAAAATAAAATGCCTATTAATCTTTAATCCCAGCCGCAGGACTGTTTTTTCAAAGCATTCAGGGCTGCCAATTGCCGAAACCAGGACTATTTTTTTATTTTGCAACTCGCTTATATTGACCTTTTCGTTACTTAAAATCCTATAAAAATATAAAGGCCTGTGTATGGCCTTTGCAACAACCGCTCCGGGGTTGATGGATTTTAACTTTTTTTCCAGTTTTTCTAATTTATCCCTGCCGGAAACAAGATCCGACTTTGTTATTCAAAATATATCCGCTCTTTTAAGCGAACCAAGGCCTTCGCGTAATGTCCCTGCAGGTATGCACCAGCCATTTCCAAAAGGTTTTGCAGCATCTATGCATACAATATCCAGGTTTCTTTCCAGCCGCCTGTGTTGAAAGCCGTCATCCAATATAACAGTATCTGAAAGATGATTTTCTATAGCCTCTATGCCCATCTTGACCCGATCCTTTCCGACCAGGACAGGCACATTTGAAGTTAATTTTGGAAGAAGCTCCGATTCATCATTCCCATATCCTCTTATCAAAATGCTTACCCTGCGGTTTTTCTTAACCAGCTCATCTGCAATAAACGCTACCACAGGAGTCTTCCCTGTCCCTCCCCATGTAATATTTCCAACGCTTATAACCTTTGCGTTAATCTTATGTTTTCTGAAAATATTAAAATTATAAAAGATATTCCTGATAAAAATTATAAAAAAATACAGAAATGCAAAAGGTATACTTAACAAGAAAAAGATTTTACTAAAAATCACGGTTCCGCCTTGTGTGATATATATCTATACTATATTTGATATATGATAGTATATTTGAGAGGATTTGTAAAGATGAATGGGGAGGGAGCTCTGCTGTACTATTTGAATGGTTAAATTACATTTTACTTATACTAGGCCTGCTTAAGAATCAGGTCTATCGTTCTGCAACTGGATCCTGAATTTTTGCTAATGGCCCCTCTGGCATTAATCCCAAGCTTTTTCCTTTCCTCTGGATTATCCAGGAGGAACCTTACAGTTGAATAAAGCTCTTCTTTGTCCTCTACTTCTACAGCTGCGTCGTTTTCCAGAAATATCCTCACCACATCATGAAAATTAGAAGTATATTTTCCCAATATTATCGGCTTTCCTAAGCTGGCCGGCTCTATAGGATTCTGCCCGCCTTTTTTAACAAGGCTGCCTCCTACGAATACTATATCGCTGGCAGAATACATTGCCCCAAGTTCGCCGATTATATCCAAAATAAAAACACACGAGTCGTCGTTTGTCGTTCGTTGTCCGTTGTCCGTAAAAAGAAAAGAAATCTTTGATGATTTAAAACCTTTTTTTAATAAGACAGCTTCTATTTCTGATGTGCGTTCTATATGACGCGGTGCGATAAGCAGCCTGAGATTTTTGTATTCTTTTTTTAACCTTGAGAAACCATGAATGATATCCTCTTCTTCCCCTCTATGCGTACTCCCTGCAATAAGTAATACTTCCTCGTCGTTCAGGTTTAATCTTTCCCTAAGCTCTGTTCTTTTAGTATCAAAATTTAAGAAAGGGATATCAAACTTCAAGTTGCCTGTCACAAAAACCTTTGCACTAGGGGCGCCAAGCGCAATAACCCTTGCCGCATCCTGGCTCGACTGCATCAATATAAGAGAAAATTTTTCCAGAAGATTCGATATAAAAAATTTACATTTTTTATACCTTGGATAAGACCTGTTTGAAATCCTTCCGTTCGTCAATATAAGCCTTACGCCTGATTTATACAATGAATGCACCAGATTGGGCCATAATTCTGTTTCGGTAGAAATAAATATTTCCGGTTTAACCAGGTTTACAACCCTATCCGTTATAAAACTTATATCAAATGGAAGATAGAACACGGCTTCATTTTCTGCGGCTGTCAGCCTGGCAATCTTATTTCCGGTGTGAGTAACAGTTGAAAATAAAAGCGTATGCGAAGGAAACGCCTTTCTCAAAAGAGGCGCGAGAATACCGGCCACTTTCGCCTCTCCCACGCTTACAGCATGCACCCATATAATCCTGCGCTTATTACGGCAAATGGTTTTGACATTTTCAGGCAGAAACCCAAACCTGTCGCTGATACCGTATTTGTAGCGCCCTGTTATCAAAAAATACGGCAGATAAAATATACCAAAAATTATAAATGCTGTATTATATATAATTCTCATAGAATTCAGCTATACGCTTTAAGCTGTAAGCTGTGGATTAAAAAGGGTTTTCTTTTAGTTTATGACTTAAAGCCTGCGGTTTACAGCTTTTCATAATAGGTGGCGCACGACGTATCAGATTCCCACACAGATAACGACTTAAGAAAAAGGCCTTTTTCCTTGATGGAACTTTTGAGTCTAGTGTAGATAAACCTGGCTATATTTTCTGCAGAAGGGTTGATTGTCTTAAAAACTTCTATCTTATTAAGATAAGTATGGTCTAATTTTTTCAATATATATTTTAGCCTAGACTTCAGTGTCACAAAATCCACTGATATGCCTATATCGTTAAGGCCTTCTTTTTCAAATCTCGCCTCTACTTTCCAGCTATGCCCATGCAGCTCCTCGCACCTGCCTTTATATCCTCTAAGATTATGCGCGCTCGAAAAATCTCCTTTTATCAAAATCTCATACATAATTCGCCCTTTCAGCTTTGTTGATCCTTGTACCTAAAAATTTTTCCCCGACCCTCACAAAATGCTCCACCGCATCTGTTGCAAAAAATCTGTGCCTTGGTTTTTTCTGTTCGGACAGCTTACCAAGCGCCATCAAAATATTATGGACCTCATCCGCCACTGAACTTGCGGAATCGATTATCTTCACCTGAGTCCCCGCCACTTTTGAAATCGCATATTTCAGAAGCGGATAATGAGTGCATCCCAAAATCAGGGTATCTATTTTTTTAGCCATAAGCGGCTTAAGATATTTTTTAACAATATCCAAAGTAACGTCTTCCTTCAACCAGCCTTCTTCCACAAGAGGCACAAATAACGGGCACGCCTTTGACACCACCTCCACATCCCTGGAAAAATGCCTTATTTCTTTTTCATAAGCCTTGCTTTTTATCGTAGTATACGTACCGATAATGCCTACTTTATTATTTCTCGTTATCTGCACAGCCTTTTCAGCCCCCGGCTTAATAACGCCCACGATTGGGATACTGAATTTTTCTCTGAGAATATCCAGGCTTGTGCTGGAAGCGGTATTGCAGGCAACAACAATAAGCTTGACCTTGAACTTCATCAAAAAATCCGCATTCTCAACTGCAAATCTTTTTATTGTTTCAGGGGATTTCGTGCCATACGGGACCCTTGCAGTATCTCCCAGGTATACAATCTCTTCGTCAGGCAGCCTATTGAACATTTGCTTAACTACTGTAAGCCCCCCGACTCCGGAATCAAATATTCCTATAGGTCTATTTTTCATTAAAATAATTATAGCTTAAGTTACACGCCTATTCAACAGTTAATTCTTCCTTATTGTACTATCTGATTGAAAAACCTTCTTGACGTGAGCAGGTAAGGTGTCTTTCTGGCTGCCAGTGGTTGAGAAAAACATCGCTTCTTCGAGCGGGCATAGTGTCCCGACACCGAACAGGTGCCCGAACTGGACGCCAGACGAACTTCATCCCTCGACTTCGCTCGGGACAGGCAACCACAAGAAATACACTTACTTGTGAAGCTGACTGTTCGTCGTTTTAAGTGTGGTTTTATCTATTTGGGTAACCGACCGAATTAAAATCATCAACCAAATCATCAACCAAATCATCAACTCCGCCTTCGGTGAGACCTCGCTAC
>Ga0172369_10008676_pt1 | contig 11464 bp, 14 predicted proteins | sample LakKiv25m_FD_114539 | JGI IMG/M metagenome (GOLD analysis project Ga0172369, IMG submission 114539) | Freshwater microbial communities from Kabuno Bay, South-Kivu, Congo - kab_022012_11.25m | ecosystem: Environmental > Aquatic > Freshwater > Lake | place: Democratic Republic of the Congo... | reverse complement strand
GATTTGATAAACTTGATTATAAATTCTTGAAGAAATAGCCGTTTCAAACGAAACACTAAAAGGTTCACCGGTAAATTTCTCCTTCTCAAAAGTGGCTTTCACAACCACAAAAGGCTGGAATTGGTAAGCATCCTTAAACACATTTTTCTGATCATAAGGATCAAGATGAGGATAAGCAAAAACATCAAATTTTGAAACACTTACCTCTGGAGAATTCAAAATAACCTCATTCCCAGGACCTTTTGAGACTTTTATGACACCACGTTTTTTACCTTCTACTGAAGTATCAACCTCTTCCCTAGAAATCGTCGTCTTAGAAACACCATCTTTAGAAATCATATAAACTTTAGACATTGAACCATTCAAAAACATCGGATTACTACAAACTCCACCATATTTATCATTTCCGTAATCCACCATTCCATCACGAAATTCCGCTACCACAGTATCAAAAACTCTTCTGGCATCAGAATACATCACACGATAATCATTCGCCTCTTTCAAAGATCTAACAATCCCAGAATAAGAACCAATCAAAATCGACATAAACATAGAAAATATTCCAAGTGCGATTAGCGTTTCTACAAGCGTAAATCCGGATTTTAATTTATTTTTCATCATAAAACTCCACCTTTCCAATTAGTAAATATTTCATTTAAACTTACCTGTTTCTCAGATCCATCAACCCACAAAACTTTCGAAACAACTCTCACATAATCAGAACAATCAACTTGCACTTTATCGCAAGAATAAGGGTAAACATAAATAATACGTTTAAGACCATTTTCATTTACTACAGCCTCACTTTCACTACCCAAAACATTCACCTGCCATGGCGCATAATTCTTCATTCCAACAGAATTAACAGGACTTCCATCAAGAACAACCACTCCAGTAAAAACATCTGAATTACTCTGAATTTCATACATATTTCCTTTCAAAGGATCACTACTTTTCACAAACCCACTTCCCCAAATATCACGATTAACCCCTCCATCAAGCCAATCCTGATTATGTAACCAATTCGTATCGCGAATATTTCGGAAAGCCTCAATTCCCTCTTGAGCATAATAATAAGCCTGCAAAGTTTTCACATTATTCTTATTTGATTGAACAATTGTAATAAGCAAATTCGTCGCCGAAACAATAGCAACAGTCAAAATCGAAATACCAATAAGCACTTCAGTAAGCGTAAATCCTCTCTTTCCACTAATTTTAGTAAACAAATTTTTCATAGATTTATTTAACAGTGGTTACAACCGGTGTACCACTTGAAACTGTTCCAACTCCGGAAACAAAATCAAAGAAAATACTTTTTTGATAATCAAGATTCCCATCACCATAACTAATATCAATTTTCATAGAACCATCATTCCCAGAAGAAACTGTATCTTTCAAAACTTGGATTTTCCCATCTGGTGGCAAAAAACTCACCTCAAGAGATGAAGGAACAGGACTTCCCAAAGATCCTCCGGCAAAATTTCCAACCGAAATATTATCAATTTTGATGAGAGAATCGAGTTCAAAAGGAGTTTTTTCAACCAACTTACCATCCACTGAAGAACATCCTTCGTAAACCCAAGAATCACCTAACCACTTCTTCTTTCCATTGAAATCCTTTTGTGACAAATAAGCCAAAAATTTACCATCACTTCCCTTCTCAAATAAAAGAGTAAAACATTTAGGAATCGAAACATCTTTACTTAATCCAGTCGTGATACCGGAAGCCTTGTCCAACTCAGTTCTAATCTCATCAGCCCTTTGGCCTTTATAAGAACCCAAAACCGCTTTATCCCTTTGAGAATAAATCTGCGCAACGATACTATCAGCAGACAAATTTAGAATTGTACTTCTTCTGTATTGCAAATATCCACCAACAGAAAGAACCGCAAGCATAGCAACAATGCCAATAACGACAAGTATTTCTATCAGCGTAAATCCGCTTCGAAAAGCTCCTGATTGTTTTTTAACTTCCAACAACATTGCTAAGATTAAAGATAGGAGCCATGATCGCAAGAGCCAAAAGCGCTACAAAAAGACCTACAAACAAAATCATCACAGGTTCAAAAACAGACGAAATTTTCTTAAGTCCATTATCAATTTCTCTCTGATATTGATCTGCAATTTTTTCGGAAATCTTTCCAAGGCTTGCAGAAGCCTCTCCGACATTCAACATTTGAACGACCTCAGCCGGAAAAAGAAATTCACTATCCGTCAAACTATCAGAAATTCTACGTCCATCACGTACCGCACTCATAACTTCCTGAATTTTTAGTTTATAAAGTTTATTCGAAATAGATCCTCCGGTAATGGCAATCGCCCTTATTACAGGCAATCCAGCCTCTATAAGAAGACCTACCAAACTCACAAATTGTAAAACATAAAGTTTTCTCAAAAGATTCCCAACGATAGGAAATTTAAGTTTCAAATAATCCCATCTGTAAGCCCCATAATCACTTCCAACATAAACATTAAAAGTTCCATAAAGAACCAAAACTCCAGCCAAAATTGCCCACCAATAACCGGTCACACCTCTTTGCAAATTAAGCAAAATCTTTGTAGCAAAAGGCAAATTTGCCTCAGTAACTCCACCTTGTGTAAGTAAACTCATCAAACTTGGAAAAACAAAAACCAACATAGCAATCGCAACAAACACAAGTACGCACAAAACTGCAATCGGATAAACCGCAGCTCCCCAAAGTTTTAAAGATAAATCATGACTTTTATCGAGCTGAGCGGAAAGCTTAAAAAGCATTGTATTAAGTTTTCCGGTTTCCTCTCCGGCACGCACAATTCCAATCTCAGATTCCTCAAAAATTGTTTCAAATCTACTCATGGAATCCGCCAAAGTCGAACCATGTTCACAATTATAAGCCAATGTATTTAAAATACGTCCAAGTCTTGGATTTTCTGTTCTTGCCGCAAGCGATTTTGTTGCAGCCACAACAGGAATTCCAGCATCAACCATCACGGCCAACATATGGAAAAAATACGATTTATCTTTAAGTCCAACACTCGAACGATCTATAAAAAAATCATTTAATTTCACAGAAATTGAAGCATTTTCGTTGTTATAAACCCCATAAACAACACTATCCGGAACAATTTCTTTTGAATTTCTTACATTATTCAAAACTTCATATCCGCTTTCAGAAGCTCCGGCGACCACAAAATCGGTATCGTTAACCGCCTGATTTTTTACATTATTTTCCATAAATTCGGGATTTCAATAATTATTTTTTTAGATAAAAAGCCTGCATTGAAAGCGAAAAAGTCGCTCTCGTAGAATCAAGCAAATCAGTTTTTCCAAGTTGAACACTTATACTATCAACGATAAGAACTCTGGCATTTTGCTCAAGACTCTCAAGAAATGAGACAAGATCATTGTAACTTCCCTCAAAACTGGCATTGATTCGAAGAGAACCAACTCCCTCTTTACTCGAAGCACCTTTTCCAAAACCGATCGAATTTAGCTTTATATCATGCAATCTTGATGTATCGATAATGTCACGAATCATCTGATCTTGAGCTATGTCTTTGGGCACAGACTTGAGAAGCTCAGTTTTTTTGACCTCACTAGACAAATCAAGTTCCTTCTCAGCCTTTGTCATTTCTGCAACTTTGGCTTTACTGGCCTCAATTTGTAGATTTTTAGATGTAATATCAGCATTCATCTGGCTTACATTTGAAGCAACTCCTCTAGTGTAAAAAACGTATCCAAACACCACAAGAAGAATCAGAAAAATGCCTACGAGAGCACCTTTATTGCTACTCCCTTCTACATATATTGGTTGACCTTGTACATTTTGTTCTAACATATTTTTGTTTTTATTTTAGTAATTTTTTTAAATTTATCTTGAAACTTTAGGTGTAGAATCAGCACTAGTTGATGAACTAGCAGGCTCATCAAAACCAGCATCGCTAAAAGAAACGTCAGCACTATTTGGCAGATATTTCATGCTAATCAAAAACGTCAAAATCTGATTTCCTTTTTCATCAACTCCATTTGAAATTGAAGGCACGAAAGCTTCAGTAAAATATTCACTTGAATTAAAAGCCTTAATCAAATCAGCAACATCAAAATACGGATTCTCTGCAGTTTCAATCGTTTTCACATTCATAGAAATCTCATCATTTGAAGATCCGGAATACGAAAGAACCGTAACAATAGGAACTCCATCAACCTTCGGAATAGTCATTCTGATTTTTTTAATAACACTGGACCACTCAATAATTCCATCATTTTTAAGCTCATTAATGGTCTTTTTCGCATTTATAGATTCCAAAACTTGCTTATTCTCGTACTGCAAAACTTGTTTTCCATAATCAGCAAGAATTACATCAGCTTGAGAAACCTGATCTTTAAGCGCAGAAGCCTGCCATGACAAATACAAATTATATCCACCAAAAGCGACAAGAGCTACAATACCCAAAAGCATTAATGTTGAAAACCTTTTCATTTTGTTTTTGTTTTAATATTTACCTTCACATAATTATACCACATTTGAAGCCAAAAAACAATAGCCTACAAGCAAAATTCCATGCTATAATCCCCTCATGAAAAAGTTCACAGTAATAAACGAAGGATTTACTTGCGAAAATTGTGGTGAAATAAACCCAAAAGCAGACAAAACATGCAGAAATCACTGTAGAAAATGCCTAAATTCAAAACACGTAGATTTGAAATATCCGGGAGACAGAATGTCTTTATGTTTAGGGAAAATGCCGGCGGTTTTTGTTGAGATAGATAAGAAAAAAGGCTGGATGATTACCCACAAATGCGAAACATGTGGCGAAATAAAAAGAAACAAATCCGTAGATGATGACAACCTCGATCTTCTCTCTTCAATGATTTTCGAACAAAACAAAAAACAGCTCAAGGAATCAAATCTAAAATATGAACATCCAAGAAGCTAAAAAACTGGAAAAAGAAGTCATCCAAACACTTTCAAAACACATAAAAAAAGGCGAAAAAGTGATTTTAGGCCTTTCTGGAGGACCTGATTCTATCTTCCTTTTTGAGATATTAAAAAAATTCTCAGAAACAACTCCAATCAAAATCATCACCGCACATGTAAACCACATGCTTCGAGGAATCGAAAGTGAAAAAGACGAAAAATTCGTAAAAGATTTAGGCAAAAGATATAAAACAGAAATAAGAGTTCTGAAAAAAGATATAGGCAAATTAAGCAAAAAACTAAGTCGTGGACTTGAAGAAACCGGAAGACAAATTCGTCATGAATTTTTTGCAAAACTCGCAAAAGAGCTTAAAACAAACATAATTTTGACAGCTCACCACGCCGACGACAATCTCGAAACAATCCTTTTAAACATCTCACGTGGAGCCGGACTCAAAGGACTTCTTGGAATGGAAGAAAAAATCGAACACAAAATTTCGAACATAAATCTTCATTTCATAAAACCACTTTTGCAAGTCCCAAAGCAACAAATCGAAGATTACCTCTCACACAAAAAAATAGATTTCAGAAAGGATTTAAGCAATCTCGACGAAAAATTTAATAGAAATTTAATTCGCAGTAAAATCGTTCCAACATTAAAAAAAATTAATAAAAATATTTTTGGAACAGTTGCAAAAAACACAAAAAACATCGAAGAAACTTTGGAATTCCTCGACGAAGAAGCAAAAAAATTCATCAAAAAATCAGAAAAATTTCTCAAAGAAAAAAATGCACTAATTGCAAAAGATTTCAGGGAAGCCAATAAAGCGCTTAAGAAAGCCGTACTTCGCGAGTTATATAAAATAAACGCAAAGACATTAAAAGATTTCGGAAACGCACAAATAGATGAAATCCTAAAAGTCCTCGAAAAAAACATCGGGAATAAAAGCAAAAAAATCGGCCCGATTACATTCTCAGTAAACAAAAATAAGATTAAAGTTTCGATTGAAAAAAACCGCAAAAAAGTCCAGTATTAGAGAAGTCAAAAAACATTAAAAATATTAAAAATAAATATGCCAAACATTTCCTCTCCAAATAGACCAAGGAATACGATTTTATATGTAGTAGTTGCCGCTCTTTTGATATCAGCAGGACTAATGATTTTCGATACAAGAGGTGTTGCAGAAAAAGAAATCACATTAAATACATTTGTAGACGAAGCGAAATCAGGATTGATAAACAAAATCACAGTTTCAGACAATAAAATAAATCTTGAACTTGTAGACGGCGCAAAACAATTCACGAACAAAGAATCAGGCACAAGCCTATATGAATTATTAGGCCAAGCCGGTGTCACAAATGACATAATCTCAAAACTTCCAATCTACATCGAAGACAATGCATCTTCAGGATTTTGGTCAAACATACTAATAAGTATAATCCCATTTCTATTAATAGTCGGATTTTTCGGCTTCATGATGAAGTCCGCGCAATCAAGCAACAATCAGGCGATGTCATTTGGAAAATCGAAAGCAAAACTTTTCGACAAAGAAAAACAAAAAACAACATTCGACGATGTAGCTGGAGCTGATGAAGCAAAAGCAGAACTTGTTGAGGTCGTAGACTTTTTGAAACATCCACAAAAATATAGAGCAATTGGTGCAAAAATTCCAAAAGGAGTTATGTTGATTGGATCTCCTGGAACAGGAAAAACCCTTCTTGCAAGAGCTGTAGCGGGAGAAGCAGACGTTCCATTTTTCAATATTTCAGGTTCTGAATTCGTTGAAATGTTTGTGGGAGTTGGAGCATCACGAGTAAGAGATCTTTTCACAAAAGCAAAACGCAACGCACCATGTATCATTTTTATCGATGAAATCGACGCCGTAGGTCGTCACAGAGGTGCAGGAATGGGCGGAGGCCATGATGAAAGAGAACAAACATTAAACCAAATTCTTACCGAAATGGATGGTTTCGAAACAGGCACAAACGTAATAGTAATCGCTGCAACAAACCGTCCTGACATCCTTGATCCCGCATTACTTCGCCCAGGAAGATTCGACAGAAAAGTCGTAGTTGATATTCCGGATTTAAAAGCTCGTGAAATGATTCTTGAGGTTCACTCTCGTAACAAACCGATTGCAAAAAATGTTGATTTCAAAAAAGTTGCAAAAGGAACAATAGGATTTAGTGGAGCAGATCTAGAAAACCTAATGAATGAAGCCGCAATTTTAGCAGCAAAAAACAACAAAAAAATAATATCTTCACACGAAGTGGAACAATCCATCGAAAAAGTTTTACTCGGACCAGAAAGAAAATCCAGAATAATGAGTCCAAAAGAAAAAAAATTAACAGCATATCACGAAGTTGGACATGCACTTGTCGGACATCTTTTACCGGGATGCGATCCCATCCATAAAGTTTCCATAATATCACGAGGTATGGCAGGTGGAGTCACATGGTCACGTCCGGACGAAGAGAAAAGTTATGTGTCAAAAAGCAATTTTGAAGACGATTTAGCAATGATGCTAGGAGGATACGTAGCAGAGGAAATATTTTTTGGAGAAACATCGACAGGACCATCAAGTGACCTTCAGAGAGCCACAAAACTTGCGCGATCAATGATAACAAAATACGGAATGAGTTCACTCGGACCAGTGGTTTTTGGAGATAATAATGATGAAGTTTTCATAGGAAGAGATTTCGGACACATAAAAAATTATTCAGAAGAAAGTGCAGGAAAAATAGATGATTTAATTAAAAAAACTCTTGAAAAAGCATATGATAAAGCCAAAGAATTAATAACAAAACACAAGAAGATAATGACAGAAATGTCAGAAGATCTCATCAAAGAAGAAAATATAAACGGCGAAGATTTAAAAAAATATTTCAAAGGAATTACTGTCCCACAAAAAGAAAAAGTAGAAAAAGTGGAGGCAGCCACAGATGAATAAAAAGTAAACACACACCATATGAAAAACTCAAGCATCAAAATTCATCCGGCAGACGGATCGGATACACCAATGAAAAAAGAAGTCGGACAACTTTCACTCGACATATATCAAACGGAAAAAGAGATCATCGTAGTAGCACCAATTGCAGGAGTTGAGAAAGAAGACATCAACATTTCCGTCAACGAAGACATACTAGTTATAAAAGGAAACAGAGCCCAAAGAGAGCAAGTACAAGAGGAAAACTACTACACGAAAGAATGTTTTTGGGGAAGTTTTTCACGTGCAATTGTACTTCCAAAAGAAGCGGATATAAAAAATATTTCAGCATCTTTCGAAAAATGTGTTCTTGAAATTCGCATTCCAAAAAACGAAAACGAAACAAATAAAATCATCAAAATAAAGTCTTAAGAACCGATGCAAAAAAGCCCTACCACAAGACAAAATAAAGCAATAAAAAAAGCCATAATTCTTGCCGCAGGTTTAGGGACAAGATTTCTTCCCGTAACAAAATCCATACCGAAAGAAATGCTCCCTATTATCGACAAACCATGTATTCAATATTTGGTGGAAGAAGCGGTCGCGAGTGGAATCAAAGAAATTATTTTTGTAATAAATGATTCAAAATTATCGATAAAAAATTATTTCAGTCCGGAGGAAAACGAAATAAAAGAATTAAAAGACAGACTTAAAAAAACAAAAAAAACTGCAGAACTAAAACTCATAGAATCAATAGAAAATCTCGCAAAATTTCATTACGTTACACAGAAAGAAGCGCTTGGAGACGGCCACGCCATACTTTGTGCAAAAAAGTTTATAGACAATGAACCGGTCGCAATTTTATTTGGCGATGATATTTATGACAGCAAAACTCCGGCAATATCACAACTCATAAAACAATTTGAAAAACTAAAAACTCCAATAATCGGACTCCAAGAAATCGACAAAAAAGATTCAAAAAAATACGGAATAATTGAACCATCAAAATCAAAAAAACTTTCAAAAAATCTCTACAAAATTTCATCACTTGTAGAAAAACCGGAAACAAAAAATGCACCATCGAATCTTGCAATTGTTGGAAAATACATCGTCACTCCGGAACTTCTTGAAACACTTGAGAAATCAAAATCATCGACAAAAGATAAAGAACTTCGTTTGATTGATGGCATGATAACTTATGTAAAAACCGGAACAGAAAAACATCCTCACGAAATTCACGGACTCAAAATCGAAGGCACACGTTTTGACACAGGCGACAAATTAGGCTTTCTAAAGGCCACAAACCACTTCGCGTCAAAACGCAGCGACATAAAATAATCACACAAAACAACCCAAAAAAACACAAGTTTTTCCCACACAACTCTCTATTTTGTCAAACTCCACTTCATTGCAATCCCCTGCCTTTTTTGGTATAATTACCTGAATACAAAAAGGCAAAACAAAAAATAAAAACAAAAAAAATGCACAAAGAAGAAACAAAGTTGCATCCCCTAATAGAGGAAGCAGACAAAATGAAAGGCGAAGGAAAACACGTCGAAGCGATCAGAATTTGCGAAAGAATTCTTCTTGATGATTTAAGTTGCGTCGAAGCATACGAAGAAATCGGCGACAATTATTTGTCTTTAAGAAAATACGAAAACGCCGAAAAAGCACTAACACAAGCAATAAAAGTAAACTCAGAAAGTGCAAACGCAAACTATCTTCTTGGTTTTGTTTATTCATGCACAGGAAAATGGAAAGAATCAGTCGAATTACTCGAAAAAGCCGACGCACTTTACCCAAATCATCCTGAAATATTGAGATGTATGGGTTGGAGTATGTATCATTTCGGACAAGGCCAAAGAGGAATCGTTCTTCTTGAAAGAGCGCTTTTCTTAGCCCCAAACGACCCATTGATATTGAATGATATCGGTGTCTTATATTTAAATGAAAAGAATTTTGATAAAGCCGCCCTACTTTTCAAAAAAACACTTCAAATCGATCCCGAGAACCAAAAGGCAAAAGAATGCCTAAACGCCGTCCGCTTCTTCCAAAGAGAATACGACAAATTGAAGAAGGAAAGGGATAGTTTGTAAGCGATCACAATCATCTAAGAATTCAGAGCCAAATCTCTCAAGAATCCCGAAACCGTCTTATATCCTTTTTTATAAGCTTTTTTCAAAATAGTTTTTTTGTCATAAGCACTCAACCGAAACCTCACAATTTCGGCTTGTCCCTCATTGTATTCCTTCTCCGCCAAAATCAAATTTGGCAAGTCTATAAGCAAATCCGGAATATCTTCACTCAAAAACTCCTGAGAAACATTTGCATCTTTACACTCAACAAAAAATCTATCCTTCCCAATTTTCTTCAAAGTATATAAATATTTTTTGTTATTCAGCAGAATAAAACATTCAGTTTTTTGATTTTTCATACATCAATTTTTTTACAATTTTAGAGGCATAAATTTTATAAAAACTTTTACAATCATTACCATGAACAGGAATAATAAGGTCAGATCTTAGGTCACAATGTTTAAACTTAACATGGCTTCCCTTAGCGAAAATCTTCCTAAACCCAACATATATCAATGCCCTCTCCATTTCAACATAACTCAATCCAACAGGGTGATTCAAAAATCTATTAAACAGTTTCTCAACACTCGTCATATTTTGTAATTACATTATACATAAACGTAGCTACAAGGTCAATACTCCACCCCTCATAACTTACGACAACGATAACAAACGAAGATTAAATTTTTATAAAATTCTTTTTTCCAGAGAATTTGACCGCCAAAAATAGTTTTGGTAAAATATCCATGTAACACACTCGACTAATATCCCTTGATGTTTCGTCTTCAAGGAGTATTAGTCATTTATTTATATTCGATCTTATTTCTCAAATCACAAACAAATCTCAGTCTCTCGCCTACAACTTTTCTAACAATAGAAGAACAATTTTTACGAGAAGGAGCCAAAACCATCAAAAGTTTTCCGTTTTCTTTTAAATATTTAACCAAACAATAAAAATCCCCATCACCAGTTATAAGCAAAGCTTTATCATAATGATTAAAATCTATCATTGCCTGAAGAATCATCTCTCCATCACAATTTCCCTTAATTTTGGAATCAACTTCCACCAAAGGCTTAAATACAATGACATATCCCGCCTTTTGCAAAAAATCATACATCCTCTGTTCTGTGGATTTATATCCCATAAACATGTACGCCTTTTCAACATGATAATGTTCACGCAAATAAATTCTGAATTTAATATAATCAATTTTCCAACCCAGCGCACGAATAGCTATATGTAAATTTTGCGCATCTATAAAAGCATAATTACTCATAATCTTTTTACAAAAAACCAGATTACGAACAACTTTACCACTCCAACATTAAATTTTTATTAAAAAATCTTAAAATCTTCCAAGAAAACATATCCACTCTTTTCCTATACAAAATAATCCAATTCATATACGATTCGGTTGTAAAAAAGTTCGCATAAGAAGCAGTTTTACTCACACAATTTTATGAATCCAATATTTTACTACACATTACAATTCATTCTAGGAGGAGCTTCAGTCGTTGGAATCACTCTAGTAGCAAAATATATTGATCCAAAATATACGGGCAT
>Ga0172369_10008675_pt1 | contig 11465 bp, 9 predicted proteins | sample LakKiv25m_FD_114539 | JGI IMG/M metagenome (GOLD analysis project Ga0172369, IMG submission 114539) | Freshwater microbial communities from Kabuno Bay, South-Kivu, Congo - kab_022012_11.25m | ecosystem: Environmental > Aquatic > Freshwater > Lake | place: Democratic Republic of the Congo... | reverse complement strand
GTGGATGTGGTCGGCTCGACATCGACCCTCGTTTCGGAATTAACCGCCGAGGCCGGACTCTCCATGCCGCCCGCATTGGCCGGTGCGCTTCTCGCCGGACTTTTAGCGGACACCCTTATTTTGACCTCACCCACCACCACGCCGCGCGACCGCCAAGCCGCAGAACGACTTGCGCGCTGGGCGGTCGTCGGCGGAAGCCCGCTCAAAGGCGAGACGATTGAATCTTATGGCAAAGCCGTTCTATCCGCCGGCGCGGGTCTTGAAAATCGGGCGCCAAAGGACATTGTCAGTAATGACATCAAAGTGTATGAGGCGGGCGGATTCAAGTTTGCCATAGCGCAGGTCGAGGTCACCGACCTGATGCAATTGGCAGATTATCTTGACCCGCTGCTCAAATCCCTGAACGATCTGCGCGACAAGCGCGGCCTCGACTTCGCCGTGCTGCTGATCACCGATGTTGTGCGCGGCACCAGCCGCCTGCTGGTCTCATCCAGCGCGCCGCCGATTCTCGACGATCTGCCCTACCCGCCTCTCGCCGACGGCACGCGCGATGCCCCCGGCGTGGTTTCAAGAAAGAAACAATTGTTGCCAGTGGTACTGGGATTGCTGGAACGATAAATCTCCATCCATAGTGAATCAACCCAAAATGAAAAAACAATGTGTCTCTTTCTTGATCGCGGCCTTATTGGCGATTATCCTTTCATCCTGCAGCGGACAAAGTGGACAAGCCTCAAAACCCGCGCCCGAATTATCACTTGTGCCTTCTGCAACCGCGCCCACCGCGACCGCAACCATCGCGCCATCTCCAACTGCTCTACCAACGCAACAGCCTTTTTACATCACCACCACCGTCTGGTCTAACGACCCGATTGTTCCAGTTCTGACCTATCATCAATTTCAAGGCGGTGGAATTTCCGGCGCGACTCACGTGCGGCTGGATGATTTCAAAAAGGAATTGGCAAGTTTGTATCAAGCTGGTTACGCGATGGTCCCGCTTGCGAATTGGCTGAACGGCGATCTGCGAGTCCCGAATGGAAAGCGTCCGATCATCTTTACGATGGACGACTTGTTTTACCGAAATCAGATTCGCTTCAATCCGAATGGAACGATTGATCCAATGACAGGACTGGGAACTTCATATCAATTTTCACAGATGTATCCTGACTTCGGCTTTTCCTGGGCGCTCTTTTCCAACCTCGGCGATAAACCATATCTCGACGAAAAGAATCCCATGCTGCTTTCCAACGCCATCGTTTGGAGCATGGATCATGGCGCATTGGTCTACAACCATACTTACACCCACGCCCTGCTCAGCCAAACATCGTACGATGGGATCACGTGGGAACTTTCGGCCAATGACAAACGTTTGAATCAATTGCTCACACTTGCCGGACGCACAGACTTGATCGCCAAGCTTGGAAATATCTTTGCCCTCCCATTTGGAGCATGGCCACGCGACTCGGCGGCGGAAAACTCGCTGATCAATTACAAAAATCCATCCGGCGTGCCGATGCAGGCCATCATGAATATTGATTACATATACCGCCCACAATACCTGCTCCCGCCCTATTCGCCCAAGTTCAATCGTTTGGACCTGCCGCGCATTGTCGCCACCGTCAGTGCGGTGGATTACTTCACCAAGAACGCCGCCAAAGTCCCGACCGCCCAAACCTGCAAAATAGGGCCGCTGGATCAAACCCGCAGCATTGATGCCAACTATCTCGCAGACCAAATCAACCAAGCCATCCAAAATGGAAGCTGTCCGCAAGGAATTTATGCGACCGACAAATTTATCTTTCGCGCACAAGGGCCAACGGTTGAATTAATCTTTACTGTAAAGAATCAACCTTAGCTGACGGCGCGCGCGATGAGCCCGGCGTGGTTTCAAGGAAGAAACAGTTACTTCCGGTTGTGCTAAGATTATTGGAGAGATAATAAATTGCGAATAACGAAGGAGACAATATGAAAAATTTGGACAGATTTATTGCAACTATTGTTTTCCTAACATTAGGATTCTTATCTTTAACGGCATGTGCGACCAAAGGAACAGCAACAACTCCATTCGCGACTGACGATCCGCAAATAGTAGCAATTAAAAACATCCGCGCCGTGATGGGCTTGCCTAATTTGCCTTTAGAGTCCAGAGGAATGGACACCATGATCAACTCACCAAGTGGCGGTCTGAGCGTGGCGATTTACGTTGACAGCGCGGGCCGAAAATTTTCTGTTGAGCCACAAACTAACATCGTAGTCGAGATGGATGCGAGAGATTTGCTGGCGTCCATCTCGACGGGCGCGCCTGTTATATCACGGGATCAGTTAAAAATAATCGCGCTGAAAATTGCAAAGGCAACAACCCTGAATTTCGATTCTTTGTTGCCAGGTTTGACATATGACGAGGGCGGCAAGATCGACAATTATTTCTTCGAGTGGAGAAAACCGGAATCACAAAATGAAATGATGCCGCCATTCCTTCAAATCGCATTTCACAAAAGCGGTTTTATTTTCGCCTGCTACAACACCTTATCGATTAAGTAAAGTGGCCCGTCGAGACGCATCGTTGTGGGATAATCGCCATCAGCCAGATTTGGCTTGAGCGGCAACCATGAAATACGACTCTGGAAAACGGCGACCCCATCTCTTTAAAAAGCCACGTCCTCGCGTGTCTTTACCCATCAGCTTGATCATTCTGGCAATTATTATTGTCCTGTTTGCATTTATCCAGCCATCGCAATACTTTGAAAACCCCATGGATGTAAATAAGATTAAAGTACCGAGCGCGACGCCATCGGCTACACCGTTGCCGTATCCCACCGACATACATGGCGGACACATCGTCTTCACTTGCACGCGCAGTGAAATTAATCAAATTTGCATCATCGGCGCGGACGGTTCTGGCTACAAACAACTGACCGATAACAGCACAAACACATATTACCCTGCCATCTCGCCGGATAGCAAATTAGTTGTTTATGCAGTCAACCAGTATGATAATTTTGATCTTTACTCAATCAACTTAAGTGACTCAAAAATAACTCAATTGACCAGCAACATCGGCAATTTGTTTTCGCCTGGTTTTTCTCCAGATGGCAAGCAGATTCTCTTCGTCAACAAAACGGCGGATGGAAAATCTGAGTTGTGGGTCATGGGCAGCACCGGAAAAAATCCGCACGCAATCTATACCGGGTCCCTGAAGAACGCAGGGCAGGCAAACACCATCGTCGGCGCGGCCTGGTCGCGGGATGGAAATCAGATCGCCTTCGCCATGTCAGTCGAGAATAATTTTTCTTATCAGGTCTTCGCGCTCAATGCAAAACAACCCACACAAGCGCCGCGCCAAATTACGCAAGGCATGGACGATATCGGCGGAAGTCTGGCCTGGTCGCCGGACGGATCAAATATTTTGATCTACGCCGGCCCGGTCGCAGCTCGGGAAATTTACCGGGTCGATGTCGCAACAGGCGCACTGACGCAATTGACCTTCGGCGGAAACAACGCGGCCGCGGCTTATTCACCCGACGGGCAATATATCGTCTACAACTCTCTGCGCAACAACAACCAGGCCGATTTGTACATCATGCGTGCGGACGGTCATAGTACACGCCAGTTGACCAGCAATCCCGAACCGGATTGGCAACCGCAGTGGGGGCCGTAATTCATAAGTCATTGCGAGCGCCAAAGGCGCGTGGCAATCCATCCAACTGGAGATTGCTTCGGGAAAGCCCCTCGCAATGACGTGACAAAATCGGATAAAATCATCATGCCATGAATTCAATTTATCAGGCTCTCACAGAAATCGAAAAGAATAACGAGTCCGCCGCGCTGTGCACGGTTGTGAAGAGTGAAGGCTCAACGCCCCGGCATGTGGGCAGCAAAATGTTGGTTTATCCCGATGGAAGATTTATCGGCACAGTCGGCGGCGGTGATTTGGAACACCGCGTGCTCGATGAAGCCTGGATGGCAGTTGCAGATGGCAAGCCGCGCTTGCTTTCTTACAATATGTCCGACCCAGCGCGCGGTGACCCAGGCGTATGCGGCGGTCAAGTGGAGGTCTTTGTGGAACCGATCTTACCAGCGTCCATGGTTGTCGTCATCGGCGGCGGACATGTAGGGAAAGCAGTTGTCCACCTTGCCAAGTGGCTCGGCTTCCGCGTAGCTGTCAGCGATGACCGCTCCGAATTCTGCAACCCAGAGTCTGTGCCGGGTGCGGACGCGTACTACGCCGTCCCGATGGAGAAGTTAACGGAACAGATCAAAATCACGCGCCAAACTTATTTGGTGGTGACCAGCCGCGGGTCCGGTATAGACGCGGCTGGTTTGCCAAATCTGCTTGAAGCCAACGCGGCCTACATCGGCGTCATTGGTTCAAAACGCAGATGGGCTACCACCGTCAAGGCCTTGAAAGAAAAAGGCGTGGCTGATGAAAAGATCGCGCGTGTCCATTCGCCGATGGGATTGGAATTGAAAGCCGAAACGCCGGAGGAGATTGCGGTCAGTATCATGGCTGAAATTCTGATGCTAAAAGATAAAGGCAGCGGAAAGCCGATGAAACTTTAGAGAAATCCGGGCGTATTAAAATAAGACAAACGGTTCATGTACGCATAAAATCATTAGGTTATAATCAAACCGTTATTATAAAAAGAAGGAGAAACACATGGCTAGAATTTTTGACGTCATTGAATATCCGAACGAAATGACAGACGAAATCGTCCACCGCTTTCCGGACGACAGCAGTATCGGCGATTATCGGATCGGTTCGCAGGTGATCGTGCGCGAGGCGCAAACGGCGGTCTTCTTCCGCGACGGGAACGCGCTGGACGTGTTCAAAGCGGGCCGCCACACGATTGCCACAGCCAACATCCCGCTGGTGATCAACTTCATCGGCAAGGCCTTCAACGACCGCACTCCCTTCCCTGCCGAAGTTTACTTCGTCTCAATGAAGGAATTTGCCAACAAGAAATGGGGCACGCCCCAGCCGATCATCGTCCGCAATCCAGGCATGGGACTCGGCGTGGCTCTTCTGCAAGGTTTCGGAACATATTCGTTCCAGGTCAGCGACCCGCAGATGTTCGTTACCAAGATCGTTGGCACACAAGGTGAATTCCACACCGCCGACATCGAAGACCGTCTGCGCACCATGTTGCTCTCCAAACTGCAGGACATCCTCGGCGAGACAGGTGCGAAACATGCCATTCCTGAGATGATCGGGTTAACAGAAGAGATCGGCGCGGGCGTACGCGCCAAGGCGCAGGATGACTTTGAGGCGCTTGGTTTAACGCTCAAGACTTTCTATGTTGGCAACCTCAAGCCCTCCGATAAATCGGCGCAGGAACTGCGCGACATGGGTATGCTCGACATGGCAACCTACACTCAACTACAAGCGGCTGATTCCATGCGGGACGCGGCTAACAACCAGGGCGGCGGCGCGGGGCTGACGGCTGGAATCGGCGCTGGAATGGGCATCGGCAATTTGATGGGTCAGGCGCTTCAGGGCGGGATGCAGAGCGGACAGCAGGCCGCAAGCGGCGCAAAATCCGCCGGCATTCCAGACGTGATGACGCCCGCAGACGCGGCCGCCATCCTGAAAGTTTCTGAGGAAGATGTAATCGCCGCAATTAATGACAAGACCCTGAAAGCCAAGAAAATGGGTAATGCGTATCGCATCAGCAAAGAAGCGCTGGAAGAGTTCCTTAAGAGTTAGAAGGTCTGAAGGTTGGCAAGTTGAAACGAAAGACGCTCTTCGATAACGAAGGGCGTCTTCTTTTTAAACCTTCAAACTTTAAACTTTTCAACTTTCCAACTCCGACAACACATCGCTGACTGAATTCAAAACATCACTCGCCAGAACGGACGTAGTTGTACCAAGATCATCAGCGGCATATAAGCCAGCTTGCGCGTGGATCCATGCGCCCGCCACGGATGCATCATACGCATCCACGCCTTGGGCGCGCAAACCGACAATGAGTCCGGCAAGAACATCGCCAGTCCCGGCCCGCGCCAGAGCAGGCGAGGCAACCGGGACAATCGTTGCGCGTCCGTCCGGTGAAGCGATTACAGTGAACGCGCCTTTCAATACAACCACATGACCCCATTCTTTTGCATACTTTCTGGCAACATCCAGGCGGCTTTCCTGGATTTCTTCTTTTGACAAACCGGTCAACGCGGCCATCTCGCCAGGGTGCGGAGTGAGAATGGAGGATTTCGGTAAAAGTTTATGCCAGTCAGAAATCTTCGCCAGCAACTTCAATCCATCTGCATCCACAACCATTGGCGGCATGGATTCACTTTTATCCTCCTTCTTCTCACCTTCGCCATGCAAAAATCCAATACGCGAACTGGATTTCTTTGGCGCAGATTCTCCCGCCAGCAGGTTTTGAATAAACTCTTTTGTCTTATCTTCGGTGCCCAGCCCGGGACCAACCAGCAAAGCAGTGGCGCGCTCAAAATTCTTGGTCAGCACATCGGCCGCATTCTCAGAAATAACCCCGACTTCGTGAGGCAGAAGTATCCACGTCGCTTCGGGAAATTGTCCGGCCAGTGTGACATGCAAAGGCGCAGGCACAGCCAGTGTGACCAATCCCGCACCGACGCGGTACGCAGCTTGCCCGGACAACAAAGCGGCTCCCGTATAATTAACCGACCCCGCCGCGATCAGCGCCGTGCCAAACGTGCCTTTATGCGAATCAATCGGGCGCTCCGGCAAAATTTCAGCGACAGTGTCCGCGACCGCGACTTCGATTTGCAAAGTTCGTAACGAAGGCAGATCATCAGACAAGCCGATATCTACAACTTCCAAATCGCCAACGAATTCAAAAGCAGGTAATTTAAGTAAACCTTGTTTAACTGCCGCCATCGTGACGGTTAAATCTGCCGGGATGCATTCGTCCGCGGCTTCACCCGTATCACAATCAATGCCGGATGGACAATCCACTGCGATCACAAACGGCGCTTCATCATCTAATTCTTCAAGAATAACATTGGTTTCCGCAAGCACGCCAGCGATCTCGTCTTTGAGTGGAAGTTTTACGCCCGTACCTAAAACCCCATCCAACAAAAGATCGGCATTTTCCAAAGCGGCCCCCAGCGATTCGAATTCTTTATCTTTCGATGCGGCGATAACTTCTCCACCTGCTTCCTGGAATCGCTTGACCAGCTCGTCCGATTTGCGTTTGACCAGATAAGCCTGCGCCTTCCAGCCTTCCTTGACAAGATGCGTCATGGCAATCAACGTATCGCCACCATTATTCCCGGGACCAACCAATCCCAGAACAGAAGGTTCAACTTCATCGGCAAAGACATCGAGGATAAAATCCGCCAGGCCAAGGCCGGCATTTTCCATCATGTCATCGTAGGACAGACCGTTCGCATCGGCTTCCTGCTCGATGGCTTTCATTTGTTCAACAGTTACAAGTTTCATCTTTTCTCCAAGTTGGCACGCAACAATGATTTTGATTTCAAATATATTTGGCAATTATAAATTTCGAGTGTAAGAAATCTATTATCGTTTTTCCTACACCTTATAAATTTATTTTCGCAAAACTCGATTATTGTCTTGGGATGTGAAGTAAATATATAATCTGTCCATAAGGAATTATACAGCCAGCGACTGTATAACTCCCCAAGTTGGGTAATTACCAAGCCAACGGCAGGATAAATCATAGTTATACGCTACTTTAACTGATCCTCGCGAAAGGAGGTTCGCCATCATATTCAGGCGAACTATCGTCTCGGACGTGGTGTATGGCGAATCGAGGGAGAAGTACTATAATGACATCTATGAACCGCACTGTCCTCACTTATATAATTGGCTCTCTTATTGTCGCGGCGCTCATCTTTGGCGCGCGGCAAATTTTGAACCCAACTCATGTATATACAAGAACTATAACCTCGGACGTGATTCAAGGCATCCTTGTCGGCATCGGGCTGGCTTTTGTCACACTACTCATCATCGGGAACGCCTATGTCACGAAGGTCAACGGCTGGACAACCATGTTCGGATGCGGCGAGTCCGGCACTGACATTTTGCGGCGTGCCGCGTGCAACGTCATCTTTCTTGGACCCATCAATGCTCCGCAAGAAGCGATGTATTGGACGACGAGCAAAGACGGCGCTGGGCGCGCACTGAACGGTCAGCACGATTACATCATGCGCTTTCCTTCCGGTGGTCTTCCGCCAAACAATGCGTTCTGGTCGCTGACGATGGGCGACGCGAAAAGCCGCTTCGTGGCGAATCCGATCAATCGATACAGCGTGGGCGACCGCTCCGGTCTGGTGCCAAACGCCGACGGTTCCGTTGACATCTATCTTCAGAACACCGCTCCGGCAGGCCACGAATCCAACTGGCTGCCTGCGCCCTCCGGCAATTTCATCCTCTGGCTGCGGGCGTATCTGCCCGGTCAAACCATTCTTGACGGCGAATACAAAGTGCCGCCGGTCGTCGAAGCACAATGAGGCCGCGCATGAATCAGCATTTGCTTATCTTCGGTTCGGTGATGCTCGTGGCATGGGCGCTCGGCACACTCCTGCTCGTCTACTTTTGGCCGCACCTCGTGAACAATTTGTACAAAAGAGCGATCCTCAATCAAGGCTTCGGCGAGGGCCCCGTCCCGATCAATACGCTCTATACGGAGTCTCAATCGCTTTTTGCGGAACCCCTTACTGCGCAATCCGCCTCGGGCTCGAACCTGGCGACGACGGGCGTGAACCACGACACGCTCCTGACGCTCGGCTGGCTCGACCTCAGCACAGAGCCGCAAGTCTTGCATGTGCCGGATTTCTCCGGGCGCTATTACAGCGTACAATTCACCGACCCGTTTAACGTCAACTTCGCTTATGTCGGTACGCGTACCACCGGTACGCAGGCGGGCGACTATCTCATTACGGGTCCTGACTGGAAAGGACAGGCGCCGGGCGGCATGACGCAGATATCCTCGCCGAATAATTCGGTGCTCGTGATCGGTCGCGTGCTCGTGTACAGCGACAACGACCTCCCGGCGGCCTATGATCTTTCGAAGCAGATACAACTAACGCCACTCAGCGGCTGGCAACCCAGCCAGTAGCACATAAATACTGACATGCGTTTTACAGTGCAAGGTTTAGTTACGAAGCTTCATTGTTTAAAGGAGATTGCTTCGGTTGCTTGGTCTCGATATGCCGCTTCGCGGTTACTCGACCAGCGCTCCCTCGCAACAACATCGGAAGTTATTATTTTTATTTTACAAAACCAAAACCGTCCACGGTCAATCGTCCATCGTCTACCCCCACAAGTCTTTAGCGACATCATCTAACCCAAGCGTAGATAATTTTTCCTTCGTTGGATAGCCCGTCTTTTCGTCCCAGCTACGAGCTTCATAATATGTATAAAGCATTCCTTGAATATCCGGCACATAACCTTCCGTGCCGCCGGTAGTCAAAGGCTCGAGCAAAGCCTTTGGCAATTTGTCATTTCCGGCAGTCAAGCCCATGCGATTGTTGACGGCGCGTTTCATGTTCCAGCCGCGCTCACCGCATTTCATCATCTCTTCAATCGTCCAATCGTAACCACAGGCCGCATTGATCAAATCCACTTGCAATTGCGGTGCGACGTTTCCAAAAATACACATGACCATTGCATTGTAGACGGTGCGCCAATCCTGATGCTTCGCAACGTTGGCGGATTTCTCCGCATCGGCCTGGCGCGAAAAATATTCGATGCCAAGCTCAGGATATGTGTGACCAAAATCCACGAAAAAATAATCCGATTGATTATGACACGCGCCGCGCGGCGAGGTCGCATAAGAAAGCGCCATGCCCGAAACGCCGCGCGGATCATGGCAGGCAACTTCAAGTCCGTTTACTTGCACGGCTTCCTCTTCCGCACCGAAATGTTTACCTAACCGCCGCGAGCCTTGCGCGATCCACTCACCAATGCCTTCGCGCCGTGCGGTCATCCGTACCAACTGACGGACAGCAACCGCGTCACCCCATTTCAATTCAAGTCCGCCGGTATCCTGTAAATTAATTTTGCCAAGTTCAAATAAATGAAAAACAAGGCCAATCGTATTGCCGGCACTGATCGTATCCATGCCGTAGCGGTCACACAACTCGCCGAGGCGAGTGATCTCAACCAGGTCATCGATCAATAAATTTGGTCCGAAGGAAACGATCGTTTCGTATTCAGGGCCTTTGCGTTTATTGCCGTCTTCAAGTTTTACCACACGACCGCAGGCTATCACACAAGCATGGCACGCGCTTTGTCCAACAAGAATCGTGTCAACCATATTCGAGCCGGAAACTTTGTCAACCATCTCAAAGCCGCCCTGATGATAATATTTCGCGGGCATCGAGCCAAGGTATTCGGCATAATTCGCAACGCCCGCCGTACCAAGTTCGTGCAGGATGCGCGCTTCGTTATCCTGCTTCAGCGTGCGATTGGATTCAGAACGGGAGCCAGCATAAAGGTCCGCATGAACGAGCGGCGGTTTATTCATACCATGCACAGCAATCGCTTTCAGATTCTTCGAAGCCATCACCGCACCGAGTCCGGTGCGTCCTGCCGTGCGTCCATGATCGCAATAAATTCCGGCGAACAGGATCCCGTTTTCCGCGGCGGGACCAACGCAGGCGACATGGATTCCTTTCTGGCCGATCTCCTGCTTGATAAGTTCCTGCGTTTCATAAGTATCCTTGCCCCACAACTGCGCCGCAGGCCGGACCTCGAAGCGGCCATCCTCGATCCAAAGATAAACCGGCGCTTCGGCCTTTCCCGTGATCCACAAACCATCGTATCCTGCAAAACGAAGTTCGGGACCCCAAAATCCTCCGCAATGCGACTCGGCCCACAGACCAGTGGCCGGGCCCTTGCCGCACACCGCAAATCGCCCAACTGTCGGCCCGGATGTTCCTGTCAGCGGGCCGTTAATAAACATCAAAGGCGACTCAGGAGAAAATGGATCCAGCTCTTTCGTGAGGGCTGGATAAAGCAAGCGCGCCGCAAGCGACGCGCCCCCCAGGAAAGCTCTTTCCCATCCTTCCGGGATTTTATATTCTTCTGTCTTTCCGGTTGTTAGATCAATTTTTAAAATGGGCTGCATGGTTAAGCAATATTAGTGGTAATCTCTCTACAGCAACGCACAAAGTCCAATACGGTCGGCACATTCCGCATCATGTAACCCAGGCTGCCCTCGACCTTAAGTTTGCTGGTCATCATGGCGGTCATTGGGTCAAGTTTGCCTTGCAGGATCGCTGTAAAATTGTTGTAAGGAGAACGGAGAATGAAAGTGGGTTTTGAACGCCCGGAAAGATCAGGAGCATATTCAACGCCACGACATTTACCATGCCAAAGATCCAGATACATTGTCAAAGGCTCTTTGAGATTCCCTTCGGGCAGAATTTCAAAAACGAGGTCGCCTTCCCAATTTTTGGCGATTTCGTTATAGCGAACATCTGAATTAAGTTTTTCCTCAAGAGATTTCAACCATTCCTGC
>Ga0172369_10008672_pt1 | contig 11468 bp, 9 predicted proteins | sample LakKiv25m_FD_114539 | JGI IMG/M metagenome (GOLD analysis project Ga0172369, IMG submission 114539) | Freshwater microbial communities from Kabuno Bay, South-Kivu, Congo - kab_022012_11.25m | ecosystem: Environmental > Aquatic > Freshwater > Lake | place: Democratic Republic of the Congo... | reverse complement strand
GTCACGATTATAGCTTAGCCCGAATAAATAAATTGTGACTAAACTTGTAGAATGTATGTTTCTAACCTTTTGGACAGGAGTGCAACTCTCCTCACCTCCACCACATTGTATTTGTGTTAATTTTTACCGCCTCGCCCTCGCCCGCTCCTCGAGCCTGAGCGACCTCGGAGTCGATGGCTTGCGGGCGGTCTCGGGCTTCTGCGGGCAAATTGTAGAGTAAATTGTAAGGGCTTTCTAAATTTATCGTTAGTTTACCGGCCGCAATAAGACGGTTCGAGCCGATGGTTTTCAAGAAATTTTTCATTTCGGAAAAATTTTCTTGTTGCACAAGATTTTGTGCTTGGTTGGCATCAAAAATCCAATTCATTAAGAGTTCGAGCCAATGATTTCCTTTTCGTTCAAAATCGTATAACTTTTCTTCGATATCTTTCTTTTCCCCAACTAGCTTATTCTTCTTCGTCTGAAACTCCACAAGCTCAAAGACTCCATCGAGATAGCCGTCCGTTAGACGGTCTATTTTTGTGTTTAGCTGGTTGAGTTTATTGCGAAGATTTTGAACGAAAACTCCTGACGAGACAGATTGCTCATTTCTCCATTCTTCGATTTTGGCAAGATACTTGTCTCGCCACTCGTCAGGCAAAGAAACTTTTTGACAATATGTTTTTATCTGCTCTTTTAACTCCTCTTCCCGCAAAAACTTGCGCTCGTTACACCGCTCTTTTTTACTCTTATGAGTACAGCGATAGTAAATATATTCTCGCCCGCTCGGTTTTCGCTTTTTCTCGGCAGTGATCACATATCCGCAGTCTCCACATCTTGCCAAGTTGTAAAAAAGCGGAGTTTTCTTGATCAAGTTTTTGCGGGGCTTGCCGTTATCTCTCAAAGCGATTTGTATTTTGTCAAAAAGTTTCTTAGAAATCATTGGCTTATGACTTCCTTGAACCAATTCACCTTTGAAATAGAACATTCCGTAATAGAAGGGGTTTTGAAGAATATGCCCGATAGTGGAAAGGTGAATTGGTTTATTATCCCTGCCAACCAAGCCGAGAGAAAACATTTTGCTCTGAATCGTGGATAGGGTGAAATTTCCGGTTGCAAAACTCTCAAGGCACTCTCTGACTTTGGCAAAAGTCTTTTTATCAGGATCAATAGTCCGAAGTCTAGGCTCGTTGATATATCCAAGAGGTGCCTTGTGAGGAAATTCACCCCTCCTTATCTTTTGTCTGTTTCCTCGCAAAATGTTTTCTCTCAAATTGTCGGTGTAATATTTGGCTTGGCCAAAGGCAACGCTTAACATAAATTTGCCTTGCGGCGTTGTGTCAAACCAAAAGGTCGGGAATTTTAGCGAGGTTATTTTGCCAGTATCTACAAGATAAATTACTTTACCGCCATCTATTGAATTACGAGCTAAACGATCAGGGTTCCATGCTAAAATTCCCAAAGCGTTGCCTTTTTCTATTTCAGAAAGCATTTGATTAAAAATAGGTCTGCCCGGCTCCTTTGCGGTTCGACTTTCTGTAAACTCCTTAATCACAAAAAGACCATTTTGTTTGGCATAATCTCTCAACTCTTGGAGCTGGGCTTCAATAGACAAAATCTGCCGCTCTTCTTCCTCTGACGACTTCCTACAATAGATGAAATACTTGATCATTTGCCCCTCCTTTGAGTACTTGATTTTGTCTAAATTATACCAAACAAAAGCCAAACAAAACAAATGCTTTCTGATTCTCCGCCTCTAGCGGAGATACACCGACAATTTTACAAAATCTTATGCTTCTGCCAGCGGCAGAAAAAACCATCGGCTTGAGTATGATATAATCATACTTCTGTCTTTCAGACAGGAACCGTCTTATTGCAGTGGGTAAACTAACAATAAATTTAGCGCGCCCCTACAATTTACTCTACAATTTGCCGACCGAAGCCCGAGACCGCCCGCAAGCCATCGACTCCGAGGTCGCTCAGGCTCGAGGAGCGGGCGAGGGCGAGGCGGTAAAAATTAACACAAATACAATGTGGTGGCGGCTACTGGAAGAAGCTCGAACTTTTTTCGAGCAATGCAACTAATTTCTCCACTTGCAAATAACGCTCGAGCGCCCCCGAAGTGGGGGTCGGGGCGCTCTCGCTTCCAATGTATGTTTTGCTTTAATTCTGCTCGCCCCGCACCAGCCGAGTGGGGGCGGCTTGGTGCGGTGGCTCGCTGGGGATTTTTGAGGGGGCGAGGAATAATAGAACAAATAGACAGCCTTCACTTTGTTGCGACTTCACATAAGGATGGGGCATTTCGGCTGTTTGATCTTGTCTTGGATGAACTCTCGTGCGCCTCCCTAAGGGTCGCCGCTATTAAGCTTTTTGCCATCAGTGTCTTGGAGACGCCGCCATTGTTGCCTTCCTCCGTCATCGGCTCGCCACGTAAGTGTACGCGCTCGCCGATGCCACCCCCGATTTATCTATTTATTGCCGCCGCTTCGCTCTGGCTTAAAATCAAGGTGCGGGGGTTCGCCCCTCTGGTGCAAATGTTATATTTGGCGATATGAATAAGTAATACTTGCTATCTAGTTCATCGATTGTTTGAGACATGCCTGGCTAGGGGCGCGCGTGGTTGTCGGCACACTTTTAAATTGCTTCCGCTACGCTCTAGCTACATTAAGGTAATGCCTCTTCCACTTGCCCGCCTTTTATAGGGTCCGCCAGGCATAGGGGCGAAGGGCAACCCCCATTATTTAATTTGAGAATTTTATTGATCTAGGGATTAGTTTACTGGTTTGTTTGGGATTGAGATTTAGTGATTGTGTTATTAGTTTTTGCTTTATGAGTTTATATTTTGATTTTTGTCTGACTTATCACTTTTTACCAAACCCGACCTACACCTTATATCTGTAAGGGTAAGTGTAACAATTTTTGCAGATTTAGCTTCAAAATCCCTGTATTTTTGCCCTAGCTGGCTAGGGCAAAACAATCGCCTCAGGTGGGTGAGGCGATTTACCATATTTTTATATTCTGATGCTGGTAAGCCACCCTGTGACGATACCGGCCAAATATTTTGAGTTCTCAATATTGGGTAGATGCCCTGTCTCGGTCAGCACCAATTTCTTCGGTTCGTTCGCTACCGAGTACAAAAGTTCTGCCTGGCTCAAGGGCTGCAGCCGATCTTTCTTGCCTTGCAGAATCAGAATTGGCACTTTAACTTTCGGCGCAATTTTAGTCATATCCCAGCTGAAAATATCTTCATAGGTTGATAGCGCAAATTTTCGAGCGTCCGTTACCGACTCATCTTTATACAATTCTCTGGCTCTTTTTTTATCCTCGAATATCAGTTCATAAGGGATAAAATAATTTACGCTAATCCGAAATGGGATAAATCTCACAAGACGCAAAAGATTCAGCAGAAATCGACGAAATGGTGTCAGAGCAAAGTCAGCGATTCTTGTGGCACAGTTTGCCGAAATAATTGCTTTTATTGATTTGGGATATTTGGCCGTTGTCTTGATTGCAACATCCGCGCCAAGGCTATTTCCAAAGAGAATAATATTTTCACAGACATTTGCGCTGACATAATCAATAACTTTTTTCGTGTCCTCAACATAGTCATCAATTGTCCAATATCCTCTTTTTCCCTCGCTTCTGCCGCAAGAACGAAAATCAAAGGCAAGACAATTATAGCCTTGTTGAACCAGAAGGGGAGCAAGATCGTTATATTCAAAAGAATGAAAACCAAGCCCATGGAGTAATATAATGGTCGGCTTTGACTTGTCGGCGAGATATAGCTTTCCGTAAAGTTTCAAGCCGTCAGATAAAACTTCGATTTCTTTAAATTCAGGCATCTATACCCCCAAAATATTCTTATATTCACCCTCAATTTCGCTTGGCAAGTCGTGTTCGAAAAATGGAACATCTAGTTTCTTTTTGGCTAATTCTACTTTGAGGGCTTCGATAAATAGTCCTTGCGATTTGGACGATAACTCTCGGTAAAACTTTTTATTCAGCTCCTCTTTGTTTATTGAGTTGACATCAATCCCGACCAGATATTCGGCAGATTTTTTGATATCAATTGCATTAGAAACCCCACAGGAAGGCGATCCTTTTACACCGATAATGCCTACAACCTCATAGCCTGACTGAATATAATCGCTGATATCACCTGCAACATCAAAAGCAATCCGCGAGTATATCTTCTTTGTTCGACTGATAAAACTATTCAAGTAAATTTTCCGCAGAAAAGCAGGGATATCTTTTGCTCCGTAAGCTCTAAGCATTTCTTTTTTTAGTACTCCGCCCCAAGCCTTTTGTTCGGGACATTTCATCTGAACGATACCGACATCTTTCTTTTTCAGCTCCTCGATTAGCTCAAAGATCGCACCCTTTCTCGTCGCACCGCCTAGGTAGCGCGTATTTTCGTTCAACAAACAATGAGAGACAAAGATAACTCTCTTGCTTCTTGCGTCCTTTAGCTTATCTTGTAAAAGCGAGATACCAGACACTTTAATCTCCAAAATCTAATAGATCACCAAGAAAACCACCTCTTTTTTTCTTATGATATTTATCTTTTTCATAGTAATCTTCTCGATTGCGCTCCTGGTAAGTGTCTCGTTGCCGATCAGAGTGTTCTTCTATTCTATTAGAGTCATAGCTATTAGATCGTTCGATAATCTTATCTATCTCTCCGCGATCGAGCCAAACTCCACGACACTCTGGACAATAATCAATTTCTACTCCTTGTCTTTCACTTAACACAAGGTTAACTTTACATACTGGACATTGCATAAAAATTCCTCATTTATTACTAGGTAATTTGATTATAGGGTTTTGAGATCGGTTAATCAATTGCGGTGAGGCGATTGTTTTAGTTCTTTCTGTAATATACTTTTGGTCCATCAGTTCCGACTTGTTTTATCAGCCCTTCTTTTTCCAAGTCGTTGAGATACCGGCAGGCTGTAGAATCGGATACATGGAGAAGCTTACGGACATCTCCATTGCTGATTTTACTATCGGCTGATTTTAGATAATTCCGAATCTTACCCAAGTTCTCACTCTTCATCCGCTCGGAATAATTGACATAGTTTTCGCCACTTTGACGCTTGCCAATAAAATAGCCGGCAAATATTCCAATGAGTATTCCTATGAGTAGAAATATGATCCACGACATATTTTCCTTCCTTTCTTCTTTTAGCAAAAACAAGCGGTTTTTATACCCTAAATGAGAGATGCTTTTATTAGACTACCCAGCTCATTTTTAATAAGGCTGTCAATGTTTATATTGTCTGCTAGCTTAATATTAAAATTGACAGAAAATTCATTTTTCGCTTCCTTGCTCCTTTCAATGCCCTCAATGATATCAATTCCAAAAGCAGAGACTTTAAGCCATATGTAGCTATATCCACCCGTATCTGTACTAGCTTTACAGTCGATAAAGTTTTTTTCCAAGAGATAATTTATGGCGTTAAAGACATCGATATCTGAGCCATTGCCAATCTTTAAAATTGTCTTTTCGAACGAGCCATCGCCTGTAACAGAGATTGGACCGCCCCAATGGTTCTTAAATCTCACATGCTCTGCGATAGGAATGCCCTGTTTTCGTTGCAGAGTATAAAAATATAATAGCAACTCACCGGCAATCTTTTTAATTGGTTTCATCGAAATTTCCTAATCTTATTGGTCCGCGCTTTGTAATTTTTCAATCTCGTCTTTTATCACCATCATCGCAATACAATCATCCTCATTGTATTCAAGAATTCTGGTCAATATTGCCGGATCATTTTTTTCTAAGTAGTTGTTATACCACTGAATTGATAGTGCGCCGGAAGGAGTGGCGTCACGCCACTTGAAACCCAGATATGTGGCAATTTCTTTTACTGAGTAGCTATATAACGGCCAATCAGTGTACTTCAAAATGATATCCGTATATAAGTCTATTGTATTCGGACGACTGAAAAAGTTTTCTAGCTCCTCTTCGCTGACTACCTCTGGATAAAGTTCCCGCATGTGTCTGTAGGTGGTTTTCTCGTGGTGTGAATAGTAATAGGCAGCATAGTCATCATCTAATGAGCGAATATAATCCCAAAATTCTTGCCATGCTTCCTTTTCTGCTTGAGCATTGTTTGATTTTGCAACAAACGGCTTAAATATAGTCTTGTCTCCAGCTCTTTCACAGACTCCATGCATATAAACAAGATCTTGGGTCGGGTCATTTTCAATATCAAAGAATAGCTCTCTGGAGACGGTCGGGAAGGTAATCGCTTGATAAAAGATCGGTTTTGAGTCGACTATAACATTCGCTCTCTGAACTATTTTCTGAATCGTGGTGTCTCCAATGCCTATCAAAAAAGTTTTATCCTTTTTCTTCTTTTCCATTAGACCCGTAATATCTAGCTCCAAAATTTCTGCAACTCTATTTATCCCGAGATCATCATTAAGCACATCTCTTTTGCCGCGACCAAGATAGAATATATTAGTTAAATCTTCGGTTTCTTTGCACCACTTTTTGCAGCTTTTGCTCCAGTCACAAAGCTTGCATGTGCCACCTAACGCTGGCTTATTTCTCGTCTTATCCTCAAGTAGTAGTCTCACAGCTATCTTTATCTTCTCGTATTCATCCCACCAAGTTAGCGGATTTCTTAGCCCTTGCTGTCCCATTAATGGATAGTCAACTGTGTTTCCTGAAATATCAATTATTGAGCCAATGCGATCCTTTGCAAAGCCCAGATTGATCAACACTTCACTATATAAGCAAAGTTGAACAGCATAATGCTTCTTGGGTTTACCGGGTTCATCATCTGACTGGTCTGCACCTTCAAACCCTTTGCCAGATTTAATATCAATTGGCATATACTGACCATCAGGCATAAGTTTTAATAAATCGGGAATCCCAAAAAGCTCACCAGAAGTTATTACTCCTTGATAGATCAACGGAGTTTTGTTTTTCATTGCTACAGTGGTTTTCTCTGCTCGTTCAGAAAAAGGTTTGTCACCCAAATCAAGATCTTCACCACTCTTTGAAACGATTTCATTTTCATGACTAGTACCCTTGTCCCAAAGCAATTGGACAAATGGATTGGGTTCTTTTATCCTTTCGTCTAGCGGTCCATAAACATCACGCCATACTTTGTGAGGGCATTGAATGAAATCATAAAGTTTTGAAGCAGTGATTTTCTGCATTTTATATCTTTTGCGAATCAATGAATTTTAATAGTTTTTGCATTTCCACTTCTTTGTCTTGGAACCAATTTGTTGACCAAATCCGATAGACAACAAACCCCATTTTTTCGAGCTCTTTTTGCCGGTACATATCATGCGCGTATGCTTCTTCCGATTGATGATACGCCTTGCCGTCGCATTCCAGCGCGATATTCTTTGTCTCTGTTTTGATGACAAAATCAAGCCTAAACCCGCCGACCTTATGTTGTTGCACAATCTGGCTTTTGTCGAAATGCTCAAGTAGCAGTTCGTATACTTCTTCCTCAAAAGGCGACTCAGATAAGCCATCATCTTGAAATACTCTTGGCCTCTCGAAACTTTGTTGTTTGAGAATATTAAGAATACTAGACGCCAGTTCACTGTTATTACTTGAGATTGCTTCGGCGTAAGCGAGATATGCGTATAAAATTCCGCGCTTGTTATTTCCCTCCTCTTGTATGATATCTGCAAAACCTACATATTTTTCTTTCGGTATGGATGTACAAACATAAAGTTTGTGTTTTGCTCTAGTGATCAAGACATTTAGCAGTTTGTACCCTTCAATCCTATTTAGCCTTGCAAAGTTTTGCGAGAAACGACCATCCGGTTGTATGCCGTAAGTTGTCGAAATGATAATAATATCTCTTTCGTCTCCCTGAATATTTTCCAAATTTTTTACAAACAATCCTTTTTCCCTTAACTCTTGAAGTTTATGACGGAAAGCAGCGTCTTGGTCTGCCGCTTCATTTAACGCTTCGGTAATTAGGTTTCGCTGGTTAATATTAAAAGTTGCTATACCCACAGAAGGATACTTGCCTTTTTGGTCTGGATGAATTTCTTGGCTCAAAATCTTAAGAATTTCAATTATCTCCTTTCCATTAGTTCTTGTTTCGTATCTACCATTAACATGACGAAACTCTATTGGGGTGTACACTTCGTTTTCCGGAAAGGGTACAAGGTTTCCGCCGTAAAATGCACAATTCGAAAATTCTATTAGTGCTGGATGGTTTGAGCGATAATGAAAATCGAGATATGACTTATTTATTACTTTGAGATCAGATGCAAATTTTAGTAAAGATTCTGATTCTGCAAGTTCCTGCTGTTCTTCAGCATTGTCATCCACAGGAGTATCTTCGTCATCTTCGGGATCATCAATATACTGCGCCGTACTCTCGAAATAGGAAGATGGCGGCATCTGATGTTCATCTCCTGCTACTATTTTATATTGCCCTCGAATAAGACTTGTGAATGTATCAGCTATCTTTAACTGACTAGCTTCATCAAATATAACAAGATTAAAAATTCCTAGCTCTAGAGGTAAAATTGCATTCGCTGCCACTGGATTCGTTAGTACTACAGGGAAAAGAGTAGTAAACAAATTGAAATCTCGGGCGATAATTTTCCTTAAAGAATTTTTCGGACCTGCATTGTTTTTCCGCAAGTTATACAGCGTATTAAAGTTAAATGGCGTGGCAGAGACTTGGTAATTTCTTTTGCTTCCCCATGAAGATTTTATTTGTTTAGTCTGAGAATCACTTAAATCGTCATACAAAGATACAAATTGTTGCAGTTTGGAGTCGGATTTGTGAAAACCTGTTTTACTAGTTGATTCATAATTTATGAGTGCTCCCTTGTAATACCACGCCATAAAAATACATTTCCAATCCTCTGCTGGATAATTTCTCAACGACTTTACCAGTTTCTGCTCAAACTTGTCCTTTGCTTGATAGAAATATGACCAATTGTGGTAACTTTCATAACCACTGAGATTTTTGGATAGCCCTGCTATTCCATTTTTTAAATTTTCATAATATTCAACTACAGCCTTCTGACTATTCAGTTCTTCGTGAGTTTTTACTTGAAGATTAATAACTCCGGTTGATTCTATTTTTGCAAGATCTTTCTCTAGAGTGAAAAGTTGAGACTTGATTTTTTTCGCCTTATCAACGAAATCTTTAATTGTCTCAATATTTCTTAACAATTTAACCGAAAAATTGTTTATCTCTTCATATGATTTAAATTCTTTCGGCTTCGTTGTTTCAATGTTAAAACCGAAATTATTGATCTCAGATACATCAGGAAAAAGCTGATACAACAAAGCGGAAATCTTCTTCCTCAATGAAAGCACTTCCTTGTTGTTTTTATTAAAGAGTGAAGATATTTGCAATCCCATATTGAGCGAGAACCCGATCTGATTGAATTTATTCCCAATCAGCTCAATGCCTTGTTTGTAATTACGATCAATTTCGACGAGAGCATTTATAGAGCTATTTAGAAATTGGCTGCATTTATCGAGACTGTCAGGACTAAATATCGAAAGGTCTTTTAGGCAACAGTCTGATTGTTCTAATCTCACGATATCTTTTGACCTCTCGAGTCTTTCTAGAATTTCATCACAGGCCTTGGCTACTTTCTCCTGCGTTTGCCAAGTATACCTATCAACGAAAAGAGAACTGTTGATAGGAGAAAAAATTTTGTCAGAATCTTTCTGTAGGTCTCCATACAAGAAGCCGCCTTCTTCGACAACTGAAAGGAGGTTTACATATTCTTCATGTTCAAATTCCAGCCCTGAAAATTCCACATTTTCCAAAATAGTCTGTAGGTCTCCAGATTTAGAATATTTTAGATATAAACCAATCAGTCTTTTCCATGTATAATCACCAAAAACATTTTTTAGCGCTTCTGCATGTTTAGAATTTATTTCTTCTTTAAGATCATTAAATTTTTCATATTTAACTTCAAAATCTTTTGTTGAAAAAGAAGGGTAATATGGAGAATCTTTTATGTCCCTAGCTTTTTGTATGACCTTTTTTCTATCTTTATTAACATCATCAATTACAACCGCAAAATCCGCTAGACCTTTTCTTTCAAGGTTTGAGTAGATTACATCCAGGGCTGTTTTTTTCTCACAGACGATTAGACATTTTGCGCCATTTGCCAGTGCGTTCGAAATGATAGCTGTGATACTCTGGCTCTTCCCGGTACCAGGAGGCCCTTGTATTAATTTGATCTCATCTTTTGTTAGAGTATTAACGATCTCCTCTTGGCTTGGATCTGTTTCAACTGCCGAAATACTAGAGGTCTGAAATTGTTCCAGAACTAGATCTTCACTTTCAAATTCTTCGAATCTGTCGAGAAGCTCTTCGGTAGCATGAATTATTGTTTCATTTTGCGAGCGATAGATTCCAAAGATTCCGCTCCATTGGATCCACGGCTTCGAATTAGAGATTGATTCTATTGTCTTTGCATCAGGGCATTTTTCTAGTTTTACTTCAAGATCATCAACCTTAGCGTCTAGTTGAGCTAAAATAATTTTTGCCTGATTTATCAGTTCTTCACTATCAAGTACTCCATCCTCTAAGACTTCTTTTGAAATTCTCTCAATTTTTATTGCTTCATCTTTCGATAGGTGCGATATTAGCAACTCATTTATCTGTATAGGAGAATCTTCTTCTTTTTTAATTGTCCAGTTATTCTTATTCTGATATGATCTCTCAATATCCAAGTGCCATATAAAAATTGGTGCCTTGATAATTTTTGTTGGGTCATTCTGATCCCTTTTAACTAGCAACGGATATCCAAAGCCAAAATTTTCCAGACCATACTCTAAGTAATTGTCCTCTTTCTCGATTACCATTGTATTTAGTCTTTTGGCAAGCAATGAGAGTCTTTTTTTATGCTCCTCGTCAATCTTCCCAAGTTCTACCTTGTCGAAAGAAATTTGAAATGAAAAATCCTCTTTACTTATAAGAGTATGCAAAAATTCATGCGGTAGTTCCTCTGAGACATCTGATAATTGGCAAACATCAAGACGAGTAGCAGACCTTCCTGGAATAGCGTTAAGATGTATAGAACGGGCATTTCCAGTCTTTAGCTTTTCCAAGAGTCGTTTGATAAAGCCTTTATCAAATTTGATCTGAGATATCTTTTTTGTCTCATCAGGTTCTTGTTGTGTATCAGTCGCTTTTACAACTGCATTTATCTTTTCAGGGTCATTTTCGAGCAATGTATTTTCTTCCATCACTTTCTCCTTACATTTATAGCAAACAGTACCATTCTTCACTTTGCGAGTGCCGCAGATAGAACATAATGGCTTTCTTGACCAGTAGGTCTTTGCATCAAATTTGTTGTTATAGGAAGCCATAATTCTTTATTCTAAATATAGCACCTATTGCGGCTCTTCATCAATTAGTGTGGTAAAAGTAATGAGATAATTGCAAACGGCAAGAAGGCTAGCATCATCTTCTTAATATAGATCTCTGGATTCTTAAAACCATAGGAAGTTCGTTTAAGCATTT
>Ga0172369_10008671_pt1 | contig 11468 bp, 10 predicted proteins | sample LakKiv25m_FD_114539 | JGI IMG/M metagenome (GOLD analysis project Ga0172369, IMG submission 114539) | Freshwater microbial communities from Kabuno Bay, South-Kivu, Congo - kab_022012_11.25m | ecosystem: Environmental > Aquatic > Freshwater > Lake | place: Democratic Republic of the Congo... | reverse complement strand
GAAGGGGAAGCCGCTCTACCTTTACTGCGCCGCCATCGAACCGGAAGCCTGGATCTGGGTGAACGGAAAATATATCGGCCACCGGGAATACCACGAGGCCTATGAGCGTCCGAACGCGCTGGATCTGGATGTCAGCAACGCGCTGATGCCCGGGCAGAAAAATACCATTGCCATCCGCATCCATACCGGCACCGGCGCCGCGGCACTGGCCGATGGTCTCTGCTCCCGCCTGTTCCTCTACAGCCCGATGGACAAGCCGATTACGCAGCAACCCTGATAACGCCACTGGGAAGGATCGGCAAGGCTGGACGGGGGAGGCATGACGAGACCCCGTCCAGCCTTGCCGATTTCGTTGGGGGCAGCAACCCGCCTGTAAAGCCGAAATAACCATGCATGCGACCTGCCGGCGATGGTCATACACCGAGCGCCGCCTGCCTCTTCGAACAGTTCACCTTGACACGTCTTTTCCCGCACCCGTATAATCACACCCGGACTTGTGAGGCATTTTTGCCGGCGCGAGATCTTGTTGGTGGGAAGGTGGACGGATGTCTCAACAGAACGAGAAGGTCAACATCGATCGTTTAGCCCGGCGAGTGGGTAAATACGCGCTGGTGGTGGCGGTGTCGCAGCGAGCGCGCGAGCTCAAGGATCGTCATGCCCGGCTGGGGGATCTGAATCCGTCCAACCTGGTGGGTCGCGCCCTCGATGAGATCTACGAAGGTCAGGTTAAAATGCTCGCGGAAGAGAATGAGGAGTAAGGTTCGGGTCGGTAGTTTATAGCCAATCGTTTCCGGTTTGCAGTGTATGACTGCCGGTGCGGTGAACGGGCAGCCGGCAACCACTATCGAGCGACGTCACACCGGACGGCTGCTCCGCGGCTTAATACGAAATCTGCGTCTGGTGGCGAGAAATCGAAGATTAGCAAGACAGATATGGCCGAAAAACGCGATTATTACGAGGTAGTCGGTGTTGCGCGCGAAGCGTCTGCCGAAGAGATCAAGAAGGCTTATCGGCGGAAAGCGCGCGAATTACATCCCGATGTCAACCGCGAAAATCCCCATGCCGAGGAGCAGTTCAAAGAGCTCGGCGAAGCGTATGAAGCGTTGAGCGATCCGCAGAAGCGCGCCGTCTACGATCGGTACGGCCACGCCGCGTTGAACGGCAGCGGGCGCGGCGGGGATACAGTCTTCGACGAATTCGGCTTCGGTGACATCTTCGAGACATTCTTCGGCGGCGGCGGCGGAATGCAGCGGTCGGACCCGCGCGGCTCCGACCTGCGCTACGATCTCGTCCTCACCCTGGAAGAAGCCTTCTCCGGCGTAGAACGCACCATCCATTACCCGCATCTGGCAGTGTGCCCCACCTGCCGCGGTACCGGGTCCGAATCGGGCGCGCCCATTCCCTGCCCGGCGTGTGCCGGCACCGGCCAACGGCGCCAGGTAAGTAATAACTTCTTTGGCATGCAGTTCTCCACGGTCACGCCCTGCGACCGCTGCAACGCCACCGGCGAGATCATCGCCAATCCGTGCAAAGCCTGCCGCGGCGAAGGCCGCGTGCGCGTTACCGAGGAGCTGACCGTGCGCGTTCCGCCCGGCGTGGATACCGGCTCGCGCATCCGCCATCGCGGCAAGGGCGAAATGGGGCTGCGCGGGGCGCAGCCGGGCGACCTGATCGTGGCCATCGGCGTGCGGGAGCATGCCGTCTTTACACGGCGCGGCGTGGACCTGCTCTGCGAAGTCGGGCTGCCCTTCACCGTGGCGGCGCTGGGCGGCAAATTGCCCGTGCCCAGCATGAGCGGTGAAACCGAAGTGGATGTGCCCGCCGGCACGCAAACCGGCCACACCTTCCGCCTGCGCGGGCGCGGCATGCCCAACCTGGATGCCGGACACCTCGGCGATCAATACGTCGTCGTCACCGTGAAGGTTCCCACCGACCTGACCGCCCGCCAGCGCGAGCTGCTGCATGAGCTGGCCGGCGAGCGCGGTGAAGCGGTCAACACGCACAAAGGCCTGTTCCGGAAGATGAAAGATCGGGTGGAAGAAGTCGTGGATGACCTGCGCGGTGCCGGGGCGAAAGAAGCCTCGGATAACTGACGCGGTTACCCATCCGCGCCGAATGCTCCCGCGTAATGCCGCATCTCCATCACCTGTCCGACCGGTGTGGCAAACACCTCGACCACATCAAAGCGGCAGGGACATTCCGGCAGGCGGCGGGCGTGCAGGTAGGCGCGCGCGGTGCGGATGATGTGATCCTGCTTCCGCTCGTCCACCGAGGACAACGGCGTGATGGTCGCCTCTGAAGTGCGGGTGCGGATCTCCACAAACACCAGCGTGTCGCTATCACGGGCGATCAGGTCCAGCTCGCCCTGCGGCGTGCGGTAATTCGCCTCCAGCAGACGATACCCCTTCGACCGCAGCAACCGCGCTGCATGCCGCTCCCCCAGCGCCCCCATCTCCTGCCGCGTTAACAGCCGGCGCGCCCAGGGCCAGCGCATATGTTTACCTCCCGGGGTGTTAGTGAGTGGTGAGTAGTCAGAGTGATAAGTGAGGTAAGTATAAAATTCCTCACGCATCAATCCCGTATCTCATAGCCAGGGGCAACGCCCTGGAGCTGGCCCCAAAAGAATGACCCACGCTCAGTAAGAGCACAATCCCATTTTCCCCGGAGGAATTTGCAATTGCCTCTTACCGTTGTCCCGCTTTTTTATCTGGATATCGACCGGTACGATATGCGCATCAGGCCCTCCGGCAGCAGGTAATCTACCGCAATCTCCCACTTTAATAACCCTGGAACACGCTCACCGTATTGTCATTGTGGTTGGCCACGTAGACCCGGTTCGTAGTCGGGTTCACCGCTACGCCTATTGGGAAATTCCCGACAGGCACCGTGGCGATGACCGTATTCGTCCTCCCGTCGAGCACGCTCACCGTATTGTCGCCGGTGTTGGTCACATACACTCGGTTCGTGGTCAGGTTCGGGTTCACTGCCACGCCTTCAGGGGCATTCCCTACAGCTACCCTGTCGAGGACCGTATTCGTGCCCCCATTGAGCACGCTCACCGTATTACCGTGGTGGTCGGCCACGTATACCCGGTTCGTAGTCTGGTTCACCGCCACCCCATAAGGGCCATCCCCCACAGCCGCTACTGTAGCGATGACCATCGTCCCTCCGTCGAGCACACTCACCGAATTGTCGGCGTAGTTGGCCACGTAAACCCAGTTCGTGGCCGTATTCACCGCTACGCCTATTGGGAAATTCCCGACAACTGCCGTGGCGCCGATCTTATTCGTCACCCCGTCGAGCAAGCACACCGAATTGCCGTTGCAGGTCGTGTAGACCCGGTTTATGGTCGGGTTCACCGCGATGCGTACCGGCATACTCGCTAATAATTCTTTGGCGAGGATCGCATGCGTCTCTCCGTTAAACATGCTCACCGAATTATCGCTGGTATTGCCCACGTACACCCGGTTCGTGGTTGAGTTCACCGCCACCCCGGGACCATTCCCCGCAGCTACCGAGGCGACGACCGTATTCGTCCCCCCGTCGATCACGCTCACCTCACTGGTAATGCCATACGTGTTGGTCACGTATACCCGGTTCGTGGACGGGTTCACCGCCACCTCCGTGGGATTAGTTCCCACAGTTATTGTGGCGAGGAGTGTGCCGGGGGCCGGGGCGGTGACCGTCACCTTGGCCGTCGCCGTGGCCTGTTGCCCATTGCCGCTGACGGTGATGGTATACGTGGTCGTTGCTGCCGGTGAAACGGTTTGCGATCCGGTGACGCCTGATGCGCCGAAGTTCGAGGAGACCACGCTGGTGGCGTTGCTGGAGGTCCATTGCAACTGGCTGCTGCCGCCCTCGGTGATCGAGGAAGGCGTTGCGGTCAGGTTTATCATTGGAGCGGCGATGACCGTTACCGTGGCCGTGGCTGTCGCCTCTTGCCCATTGCCGCTGACCGTGATGGTATACGTGGTCGTTGCTGCCGGTGAAACGGTTTTCGATCCGGAGAAGCCTGATGCGCCGAAATTCGAGGATACCACACTGGTGGCGTTGCTGGAGATCCACTGCAACTGGCTGCTGCCGCCCGCGTAGATCGAGGAAGGTGTTGCAGTCAGGCTCACCGTAGGAGCGGTGGTGACTGTTACCGTAGCCGTCGCTGTGGCTATTTGACCGTTGCTGCTTACCGTAATGGTATACGTGGTCGTGGCGGTCGGTGAAACGGTTTTCGATCCGGAGACGCCTGTCGCGCCGAAGTTTGAAGCGACCACGCCGATGGCATTATGCGATGTCCAGACTAATTGGCTGCTGCCGCCCGGTGAAATTGTTGAAGGTGTTGCGGTCAGGGTCACCGTAGGAGCATTGCCGCCACCCCCGACTGTTACTGTGGCCGTCGCCGTGGCCTGTTGACCGTTGCCGCTTACGGTAATGGTATAGGTGGTCGTTGCAGTCGGGTAGATGTTCAGCGATCCGGTCACGTCCGACGCGCCGAAATTCGAGGACACCACACTGGTGGCATTGCTGGATTTCCAGTTCACGATGCAGCGGTCGCCTGGTGTCGTTGCTGACGGATCTACGGTCAGGCTTACCGTGGGGGTTGCGCTGCCACCGCCATTACCGGTACTACAACCCGCGAGCGAGATAATCACAAAGCATACGATGACCGCGGCAACAGACAATCGAGCGAAATATTTCATGAGAATCCTCCTGGGAAACAGTCAAATCCCTCATGCTGATCGCCGGCTAACAACCTCAGTGTTCCGTTAGTATTGTAGCTCAGTTGTGGTGTTTGCGCAAGATAGGCTTAGCATTCTTGGCGGTCTCATCTACCAACATTCCGGAAGATCGGATGGGAGGGTATCCGCGCAGTAGGCATACAATAACGAATAATCATAAAGATATCCTCATCGCCAGAGGTAAGGGATAAGTGATAAGCGAGGCGATTGCATAATTATCGCTTTTTACCTGTGGATAACTCCCATGATTAGGACGAGTTATCTCCACCACGCCTCTTTCACACGTTTTCGTGTGATGTCGAGTAAAACGACATCTCTATAATCTCAGCACGAGGCGTACTCCTTCCGTGCAGAGGCTCGGTGCCCCTGCGTGATACCCTCTCCTGTTTCTCCGAGCACCGCCTTTGTCACAGGCGGTGGGCAAGTCGGCGAGGATCTGCGCCAAATCGGTGGCCTGCCGTTGTTCACGCCTCACTTATCACTCCTGTTGTCCCTTTCCTCGCCTTGCCACGCTCGGGCTGATCGGGTACAATTGGCGTTCGGAGAGACGGCGCCGATTGGGCGCGTGATGTGACCCCTGACACCGCACACCCCGCTGGCGCCCCACAGGGCGGTTGCGCCGCAACCACACACGAAATCTGCGCGCAGTGGCGAGAAATCGCGGATTAATAATACAAGACATGCATACTTCAGACGTGATTATCATTGGCGGCGGCATTATCGGGTTGAGCCTGGCGCGGGAGCTGGCGGGGCGCGGGCGAGCGGTGACACTGCTGGAACGGCACCAGCCCGGACGCGAGGCATCGTGGGCGTCGGCCGCCATGCTGGCCCCACAGGGCGAGTTAAGCGAGGGCGCCTTCCTGCAGCTTTGTCTGGCAAGCAACCGCCTGTACCCGGAGTTCCGCGCCGCATTGGAACACGAGATCGGCATCTCCTGCTATCACCGCGAAGCCGGCACGCTGGCTTTGGCCGTCACCGAGGAAGATGAGGCGGATTTTCGCCACACTTTCTCACGGCAGCGGGCGGATCATCTCGAGGTGGAATGGGTGGACGGCGCGGAGGCGCGTAAGCTGGAGCCCACGTTGAGCGAGCGTGTGCGCGGTGGCCTTTACCTGCCCGGTGATCGGCATATCGAGAACCGCCAGCTTGTGCCCGCGTTGGAGCAAGCCTGCCGCCGGCGCGGCGTGGATATCGTCTGCGGCGCGCAGGTGCGCGAGATCCTGGTGGAGAATGGCCGCGCGGTGGGCGTTACCACCTGCATCGGCGACTGGCGCGGTGATCTAATTGTCAACTCCGCCGGCTCCTGGTCGAGCGAAATCGGGGTGCCGGACCCATCATTACGCCCGCCGGTCTTCCCTGTGCGCGGGCAGATGCTGGCCATCACGCTCCCCGCCCACAATTTCCTCTCACGCGTCGTGCGCTCGCCGCGCAGCTATCTGGTGCCGCGCCACGACGGGCGGCTGTTCCTGGGCGCCACCATGGAGCGGGTGGGCTTCGATAAGCGCAACACGGTGTGGGGCATCGCGAAGCTGCTGGGCGGCGCACTGGAGCTGTTCCCCGAGCTGGAGGGGTGCGCCATCCAGGAGATGTGGGCCGGCCTGCGCCCCGGCACGCCGGACAACCACCCGATTTTTGGCGAGACAGCGCTGCCCGGTTACCTGATGGCGACCGGGATGTTCCGCAACGGCCTGCTGCTGGCGCCGGTCATCGCGCAGACGATGGCCGAGTTGATCGCCACCGGCCGCGCACCGGAGCTGATTGCCGAATTCAACATCGACCGTTTCGCCGGCGCCGATGTTGCCGCCGGGCGCATCCCCGGAGCCTGACATGCGCATACAATTGAACGGCCAGATGACGGACTGCCCGGACGACTGCACGGTGGCGAAGCTGCTCGAAGACCGCGGCATCCCCATCGCCGGCACCGCCGTGGCACGCAACGAAGCGGTGGTGCGGAAAGCGGAATACGCGGCCACGGTGCTGGAGGCGGGGGACCGGGTGGAGGTGATACGGGCGGTGGCGGGGGGGTAAGTAGTAAGTTGTGAGTAGTCAGTAGTGAGTAGTCTTAAGTATGGTTACGGATCGGTGGTCGAGTAGGCAGGGGAGCCTTTTCAAAATACCCACATAACGACCGTGCTGTATCGAGACCACCGCGGGTATAGGCGAATTTGCGTAAACGAGCGCTATCGAAGAGGTGGTCTCGATACGGCGCGGGAGCTATGAAAGGTTTTCGAATAAGCTCCCCTGCCTACTCGACCACCGAATTGGGCACAATTGATAGGACTACTAACTACTCACTACTCACCACTCACTTTATAAACACGGGAGGTCAATCATGATTCACTCTCGTCTTGCGGACGAGCTGAAGCTCGCGCAATCGCCGGTGGCGATATTGTTTTCGGACGAGCGGCCTGAGGGGGCGCAGGGTTTTGCCGAGGGGCGCTGGGGCTGCGTGATCGCACTGCTGAATGTGGCGGCGAAGGGGCGGGTGGCGGTGCTCGACAGCGCGTCGGGCTGTGGCGGCGGGCACATCGGTATGGGCTTTTGCGAGGATTTCGCGCATACGCCCGGCGGGATCGAGTATTTCCTCTCCACCGGGCGCGGCGAGGGTTACCCGGAGGGCGAGCGATACATCAAAACGCCGGAGATGGCGCGCGAGTTCGTCAAACAAATGCCGCGCAGGACGATCCCGTATAAATACATCATCCTCAAGCCACTGGAGCAGTTGGCGGACGATGAGACGCCGGAATCGGTGGTTTTCCTGGTCACCCCCGACCAGCTCAGTGCGCTGGTGGTGCTGGCGAATTATGATCGCTCGACGACGGACAACGTCATCATCCCCTTCGCCGCCGGCTGCCAGAGCATCGGCATCCTGGTGTATGAGGAAGCGAAAAAGCCGCTGCCGCGCGCGGTGGTGGGCGGCATCGACATCAGCGAGCGCCCGTGCATGAAGCCGGACCAGCTCACCTTCGCGGTACCTTACCAGCGGTTCCTGGAGATGGAAGGGAATGTGGAGGGAAGCTTTTTCCAGACGAAGAGCTGGGAGAAGGTGCGGGGACGGATACCGGAGCCGGAGACGAAATAAGAGAATCATTCAGGCCCTTTCAGGGCTTGAGCGTGAATATTAGATAGAAGGACCACAACCATGTCAACCTGGAAAATCGGGAACCTCGTATTCACCTCGCGCCTGCTGGTGGGGACGGCGAAATACCCCTCGCCGGAGGCGATGGAGGCGGCGATTACCGCCAGCGGGGCGGAGATCGTGACTGTGGCCATCCGCCGCATCGATCCGGCCAAACCGGAGCACTCGTATGTCTACGAGTATATCAAGCAGCGCGGGCTGACCATTTTGCCCAACACCGCGGGGTGCTACACGGTGAAGGACGCCGTGCTGACCGCGCAGCTTGCGCGCGAGGCGCTGGAAACCAACCTTATCAAGCTTGAGGTGATCGGCGACGAGAAGACGCTGTTCCCGGACAACGAAGGTTTGCTGCAGGCGGCGAAGGAGTTGATTGCCGATGGTTTCGTCGTGATGCCCTACTGTATCGACGATCCCATCGTTTGCCGCAAGCTGGAGGAGATGGGCTGCGCCGCGGTGATGCCGCTGGCCGCACCCATCGGCTCGGGGCTGGGCATTCGCAACCCGTATAACATCCGCATCATCATAGAACATGCGCATGTCCCCGTGCTGGTAGACGCGGGCGTGGGCACCGCCTCCGATGCCGCCTACGCCATGGAACTGGGCGTAGACGCGTTGCTGATGCAGACCGCCATCGCGCAGGCGCAGGACCCCGTGAAGATGGCCACGGCCATGCGCCTGGGCACCGAAGCCGGCCGTCTCGCCTTCGAAGCGGGCCGCATCCCGAAAAAACTCTACGCCACCGCCAGCAGCCCGCTGACGGACCTGATCGGCGCCGGACGGTAAGAAACTGAACCTGGTTGGCCTGGTTCCGGTTTTAAAATCACCTTGTTATATTGATTTATTCATCAACGCAGCATATAATTAAGTGAATCAAGGATCAGGCCACGATGCCCGGTCTGAACAACGGGTGCCATCAGGTGACACGCACCATTTCAATATTACCAATCGTAATCTTTCACCAATATTCCTCGGATACTTTTATCCAATTGGATAGCGATCCTGTCCCCGATGTTCCTCAAGACCGGGAACTATTTGCGGGTGGTGGGCTGGATGACAATCGAGGCAGCGATTTTTCGTTGTTTGGCTGTCGCGACAGACGAGAATTGTTTATTCGCCTGTTTCTGAGGAAAGTATAATATCGAATGATGCAATCGAAGCAGTACCACTTATTGTTAGTCGCCGATGACCTCGATCAAAGCGATTTATTCACCCTCGTGCTGAAGCGCGCGGGCTACGAGGTCACGGCTGTGATCACCGGCGCCGCAGCGATGGAGCGGATCGCGAAGCAGCCCTTCGATCTGATCCTCACCGATTACATGCTGCCGGACTTCAACGGCGACGTGCTGATCCAAAAAATACGGGAGCAGGGGATTTGCACGAAGATCGTGATGATGAGCAACCACGTGGACGTGGTGCAGATCGCCCGCCAGAGCAATGCCGACGCCTATTACCGCAAAGACGACATCTTCCAGTTAGTCCGCCTGGTCGAAAGCTTCCTCTCCTCCAACGGCACGCCGGTCTCGAGCGCCGCGTGAGCTTACAGGACTACAATATGAACCACAGAGGCACGGAGGCACAGCGCGACAAAGCCGCAACCCAAAATAAGCTTACCACGCGGTGGTTTCGATACGGCACAAGAGCTATGGAAAGAATTGATCAGCTTTCTTGCCTACTCAACCACCGGATTCACCTTATCTATTTCGGGCATTGCGTCAACATAGGCAAGGTCTGTCCGGTGGTCGAGTAGGCAAGTAAGCTATATCGAAAAAACCCTCATAGCTTTCATGCCGTATCGAGACCACCGCGTGGCAAGCCTATCTAGTTCTAATTCTGTCGTCCTATGCCTTCGTGCCTCTGTGGTTCACTACCCCTCACAAACGCTGGATTCATCCCGAGAAAACCGGTATACTGGTGGCCAACTTTTGTATGTGAAGGAACGGATATGGCCGCGACATCAATGGAATCGGTCGTCTCGCTTTGCAAGCGGCGGGGCTTCATTTTTCCCGGCAGCGAGATTTACGGCGGGCTGCAGGGCACCTACGATTACGGACCGCTGGGCGTGGAGCTGAAGAACAACGTCAAGCAAGCGTGGTGGCGCGCCAACGTCTACGAGCGCGATGACATGGAGGGGATCGACGCCAGTATCCTGATGAATCCGCTGGTGTGGCGCTATTCCGGGCACGAGGAGACCTTCGTGGACCCGATGGTGGACTGCCGGCAGTGCCAGAGCCGCTGGCGCGCGGACCAGGTGAAAAACGGTCGCTGCGAACGCTGCGGATCGGCAGACCTGACTGAGCCGCGCCCCTTCAACATGATGTTCCGCACCCAGGTGGGGCCGGTGGCGACGGAAGAATCTTTCGCCTATCTGCGGCCCGAAACCGCGCAGGGCATCTTCGCCAACTTCAAGAATGTGGTGGATTCGACGGGCCGGCGGCTGCCCTTCGGCATCGCGCAGATCGGTAAAGCTTTCCGCAATGAGATCACCCCCCGCAACTTCATCTTCCGCGTGCGCGAGTTCGAGCAGATGGAAATCGAGTATTTCGTGAAGCCGGGCGAGGACGAAGCCTGGCACGAGCGCTGGGTGGAAGATCGCGTGCACTGGTGGACCACATTGGGCCTGAAGCGCGAGAACCTGAAGCTGTATCACGTGCCGCAGGACGAGCTGGCGCACTACTCGAAGGCGACGGTGGACCTGATGTACAACTACCCCATTGGCTGGGAAGAGGTCGAGGGCATCGCCAACCGCACCGACTTCGACCTGGGCTCGCACTCGAAGAACCAGGCCGAGTTGGGACTGACCGCGCGCGTGATGTCGAATCCGGACAGCACGGCGAAACTGACTATCCTGGATCTGGCCACCAACAAGCAGATCGTGCCCTACGTGATCGAGCCGTCGGCGGGGGTGGACCGCGGCGTGCTGGCGCTGCTCTGCGAGGCCTATGAAGAGGAGATCAAGCCCAACGGCGAAAAGCGCACCGTGCTGCGCCTGAAGCCGGCGATGGCGCCCATCAAGGCCGCGGTGGTGCCGCTCAAGCGCAACGCCCCGGAGATCGTGGAGACCTGCAAAGGCCTCAAGCGCGAGATGCAATCCACCGGCGAGATGCGCGTGGTCTACGAGGACACGGGCAACATCGGCAAGGCCTACAGCCGCCACGATGAAGTGGGCACGCCGTACTGCATTACGGTGGACTTCCAGACGCTGGAGGATAAGACCGTCACCATCCGCGATCGCGACACCATGGAGCAGATCCGGCTGCCCCTGGACGAGGTGTACGATTACGTGCGCAAGGGCGTGATGGAGACATACTCGCGGTCGTAACTCATACTGTAACCGTTCACGGGGATATGCCTCTTTCTCTTTCTCCCCGCGTGAACCAGGGCGGCTGCAGAGGGGACAGTTCCCGGAAGGCTTGCCTGTTTATGGCTAAATGCGGGGGGCGGCTGCGGAGGGGACAGTTCCTGCAGCGGCACTGGTCTTCTTCGGACGGGCATTATATGCGGGGACAGTTCCCGGAAGGCTTGCCTGTTTATGGCTAAATGCGGGGGGCGGCTGCGGAGGGGACAGTCCCTGCAGCGGCACTGGTCTTCTTCGGACG
>Ga0172369_10008667_pt1 | contig 11473 bp, 10 predicted proteins | sample LakKiv25m_FD_114539 | JGI IMG/M metagenome (GOLD analysis project Ga0172369, IMG submission 114539) | Freshwater microbial communities from Kabuno Bay, South-Kivu, Congo - kab_022012_11.25m | ecosystem: Environmental > Aquatic > Freshwater > Lake | place: Democratic Republic of the Congo... | reverse complement strand
TTTTTATTAAAAGTACGGAAAAGAACTTCCGTTGGTTAAAAACCAAAAAGCAAGGAACAAAGAATTAAGCTTGTTTTTTTGAATTAACAAATTTTGCTAATGCTGATTTTTGGTTAGCGGCAGTGTTGCGATGCATAACGCCACGTGCAGTAACTTTATCTAAAATTTTGGTAGCTTTCTGAAATTTTTCTGCTGCATCTTCGTAGGTTTTTGCTTCTCTAACATCACGAAGAGCAAATTTGACTAATTTTTTATTCAGTCTGTTGTAAAGTTTCAATTTTCTGGACTGACGAATCCTTTTTAGTGCTGACTTATGGTGCGCTATTTATTATTCTTTAAATAGTTTATAAAAATACAAGATTACAAAATTAAAACATTTTCTTTTACTAAACAAATATTCAGAAAAAAACAATGAAAAATCACCAACTTATTTCGAAAATTCTTTCATCTTCATTATTTTTATTCAAACTGATTTGAATGGAGTAAACAGATTCCGGGAGATGTCCTTCGGCTTTTTCAGCCCATTCAACTAACACAATAGCATCTTTGGAGTAAAGAAAATCATTCAGCCCAATATCCTGCAGTTCCTTGTCGGATTTAATCCTATATAAATCAATGTGGTAAATTGGAATTTCAGTTTCTTTTCTTTTTCCGAAATATTGATTGATGATAGTGAATGTTGGGCTGGTAACCATTTCTTCCACCTCAAAATGGATGCAGATACCTTTGATAAACTGAGTCTTGCCTGAACCTAAATCACCATAGAGAGCAACAATATCACCGGCAATAAGCCTTTCGGCAAATTTACTCCCATAGTTGATGGTTTCTTCTTCTGAGAGAGTAATATAAGATTCTTTTACCATAAAAAATAAATCTCACTAAATTGATTTAGCTAAATTAATAAAAATCGTTAATAAAACATAATTTCGATAAAAAAAATAAAGAAAGAGATACATTTAATGAAGGAAAAGAAATGCTTTGAAAAAAATGCGGGGCCGACGAGGATCGAACTCGCGGCCTCCAGTGTGACAGACTGGCGCTCTAACCATGCTGAGCTACGACCCCGTAATTTCAAAGTACATGTGGACCCAAGGAGGATCGAACTCCTGACCTCTTGAATGCCATTCAAGCGCTCTCCCAGCTGAGCTATGGGCCCCTAAATGGCAAAAATAAGAATACAAAGATATGTATTTTTACTAACTTGACAAAACGATTTTTTTCATCTTGTGATTATAAATCTTCCTGTTTCGGTTTTTCCGCTAAATGCAGCTCTTACAAAATAGACTCCTGATGCGAGATTAGAGACGTTGATTAAGAAACTGTTGAAACCTGCATATTCTCCGCGATAGTAATTGAAAAAGGCATTTTGTCCGATGTCATTAATAATTTCAATTTCCACATCCGAATCTGTCGGCTGCGTTATTGAGATTTTAATCATTGTCTGATTGTCTTTAAGCAAAGAAGGATATACAAATAAATCCTTGCTTTCGGGTGATATATCAAAAATCTTGGCTTTGTCAACTCCGCAGGGAACTTTTACTTCATCGGGAGTAATGATAAATGTTTCGCCTTCATTATAAGGTGAGCGTCTGCTGCCAATCATGTCACGAGCTGAGATGTAGCCTTCTGCCGGCTTATTACCGAAGTTTGCAAGAGGGAGGTCTGCAAAGAAAAGATTTTCATATTTTGACGGTTTTAGTACATAAGGTTCAAAACCTGATGTTTGAGAAAATTTTACAAAAATCTTTTGAACTAACAACGCATTTTTAGACATGATGAAAACAGCTACTCTCTGAAATTGTTTCAGTGAATAAGTGGAGATAGGCGAAATGATGATGCCATAACTAAGCATAGACTTGTAAATATCAGGAATCCCATAGCCAAGAATAGTATCCGGTCTGTTTTTTTGGGAAGCATTATCAAATAATAGATTTCTTATCTGGTATGGTTTTAGTTCGGGAAAAACTGATATCAGCAAACTTACGGAACCTGCAATCAAGGGTGTAGAAAGAGATGTGCCGTTTGCCTTTAAGACGGAACTGTTTGACGGATTAACGCCAACTGTCGCGACACCCATTGCTGCAACATCCGGTTTGAGTTTATGTTGATATGCAGGACCTCTCGATGAAAAATTTGCAGCAAGACTATCCGAACCAACTGCGGCTACTGCAATTGAGCTGTCAGCATCCCCAGGAGAGTTAATTGTTCTTGGGGCAGGACCCTTGTTTCCGGCAGCAGTAACGCATACCATACCTCTCTTTACTGCTGAGTTAACAGCAGAAGCTACGATAGTTGTTTCACCGTCAAGATCGCTTTCTAAGTATTTTGTTTCGGTAGAGTCGTAGTTTAAATAACCGAGAGAAGAAGAAGTGACATCAACTCCTTGGGACTCAAACCATTCAAGAGCCACGGCATAATTATCCTCTTCGATACGGGTTTCTGTTCGGATATCTTCTGTTTTTGCAAGGATAAAGTCTGACGAATTTGAAATTCCTATCAAGGTATCGGGTAAAAAACCGGCAACAGTTGATAAGGTAATAGTTCCGTGGTGGTCTTGGTCGGAAACATCTATCGGTTTGTTGGAGGTCAGTGAGTCCATAAGGACAAAGTCATATTCATTAATAACGCGGGTGTTTTTTAAAGCTTCAAGAAATCTCCATCTGAAACCGGAGTCAAGAAAGCCTATTAATGTACCGGAACCTGTTATGCCTGCTTCATGCAAAGGTAAAATGCCTAAAATCTCAACCTGCCTCCGTGAATCGCCATAGCCATAGCTTCCGCAATTAAATCCATCTCTTAAAAACAATTCATCGTGGATAAATGATTTTAAGCTGTTCATTTCATCGGACATTTTTAATTCACTGATTTTGGAAGAGGTGGGCTGAACTTTTGATATAAATGTAAGGGTTTTAATCATTTCTGCGGTTATACTGTCACAATCAAAAATAGAATAATTTTTCCATTTAAGATTATATCTGAATTTAGCACCGAGCCGAACCACCGAATCAATGTAATTTTGACAAACGGGTGCATCTTCAATTGAAATGATATTCGACGGAGTCAGAACTTTCAATCTTCTGTTGATTGCTCTTTGAGAGAGTGATTGCATAGTTTCTTCGTAAAGTTTTGAACCGGGTTTAAATTCCAAAGGACCTTTATCACGGTAAAATACTCTGAAATATCCGGCTGAAGCATTTTCTGATAGAAATATACTTACAAATAGAAGGAAAAAGAATATTGAAAATTTTTGTAATGTTTGTTTCATGTGTTTATTTATCATTTAAAAAATCTTGTACCAATCTTGCAAACTTTTTCGTTCTCATGTATCCATATTCTTTATGGTGATTTGCTATTCCTGTGGGTGTAAGGTAATCGTTATCCACCAGTTCATCTGTTATTTCAATACCTTTTTCCATTCTCACAAAATTATCAGATAGAATCGGGTCGAAAGCTGCATTGTCTTTTTCGTCGGAAAAATTAATCCATCCTTTGGTAATATTGGTTGGAATAATTAAGAGTTTGGTCTGATAAAATGCTTTCATTTTTTCGGAAACGGGAGGTATCCCCATGGGTGAGCCAATAGTTACGAAATATTTAATCTTAATGTTCGGGTCGGAAAACTGAAATTCATTAAGGACATCGTAAGCAATGATAGAACCCATCGAATGACCGATGAGCAAAATATCCTTATCTTTGTGATTTTTGATAATTAATCTTAATTCACGTTGAAGTGCATCGCGAACAAGCATAGTTTCATTATCGTGAGACTTAACAAAGACCTTATTTTCAAAGTAGAAAGCCAAATCTCTTAATGTTTTTTCTAAAACCATATTCGTAAGTTCATCAGGAACAGGGATATACAACCTTTTAACAGCAAAGCTTTTTCCTCTGACGTATGCTTCATTCCATTGGTCTTTGAACCAGTTAAATTTTACCGATGGTTTTGATTTGCCCACAGTGTAAGTCTCACGGTCGAATCTATCATCGAAATAGAAATTCGTATCGTTATGCATTGGGTCTTTATAAAGCATGTCAGCCCAGTAAAACAATGTAAATTCAAAATCATTATAAGGTGAGTCAATACCTTTTAGTCCTTCAAGTATTGATGTTTTCCACCATGTTTCGTATTTCCGGGCAGGTGGTTTGTTCGAAAGACCATGCACGGCAATGATGATTTTGTCTCTTCCTAAACTATCAGTAGAGAATGAAATTACCAGTAAACAAAAAATTAACGTAAAAAGTTTCATATTAAATTAAAAGTTTTTAAATTTTTTTACATCTTAACACTTTGAACCTGAAATTATTTTACGTCCTGAAAATTATAATTTCTTTGTCAAAAAGTGAAATTATATTATTTTTGTTTTTTGATGAAACTAATATTTTATTTCGTATAAACTAAAAGGTCAGAAATGTACTTAAAATATAGATTATTAGACCATCCGTTTTATCAGGATTGGTCTTGTGGTAAAATAACAAAGGGACAGCTTTCCATGTATGCTGCTTCCTATCTGGATTTCATAAAGGAAATACCAAATTACTGGCAAAAAGTAATTGCAGGCTTGGATGTTAGTGATAGCAGAACTATTGAAATTATTGACGATGAAAAGTCACACATATCTTTATGGCAGGAATTCGCTTCCAAACTGCCCGAAGCCGAAGATTATCCCGAGATGTATGAATTATTGAATGCTTTTGCAAAAATGACCCCTTCCGAATTACTTGGTGCCATACATGCTTTTGAGATTCAGCAGCCTGAGGTTGCAAAAACAAAGAGAGAGGGTCTTATTGAGCACTATGGATTTAATTCGGATGAAGTCAAATATTTTGATGAACACCTTCACGAAGAGGAGCATATCAAATTTGGTACTTATCTGAAAAATAATCATGCTGTCAATGAGGAATTTAATCGTGGATTTGAAACAGGTTCGGAATTAATTTATAATTCTCTGAATTTGTTTATGAACTGACAATATTATCGCAAAGAATATTAACTGGGTTTTAAAGAGAGGTTGACCTTCTCAAGTTATTTTATTGCCTAATCTGTCTTATAACACATTCCGGTAATAGCCAAAATAAAAAAAACAATTGCAATTTAATAAATTTTTGTTAAATTGTAATTCGGCTTCAGTCTATTAAAGCGATTTCATTGCTTTGAAGCCTTGGTTCGAACAATCAGCAACATAAAATCGGGGAAGAATCTAAACGGCTTTGAGTTTAATTATTACTGGAGTATGTGATGAAAAAAACTTGTTTGGTTCTTTTACTAAACATATTTTTTACCTGCCTATCATCCGGACAGGTAACTTTAATCGAGGTGGATGCGTCAAAGGTGGCAGCACCGCCTCCTCTGCCGACGACTGCTGTTATTAATCAGTTGTTAGGCAATCAGGACCTTTTTGCCGAACGTATTTTTGAATACCACAGCCTTATAAAATTATATGATTTTATTATAAAAGGTTCAGGTAGTACTCATACGGTTAAAATCCCCGAACTAAGCTATACTGCTTTGAGCAGTCCGTCGAAAAAAATAATGAAAAACTTCTCGGCTGCCGCAGAAAGTCTTTATGCTATGGTTAAGGCTTTGCCACCCGGTTCTGTTAATCCTCAAGTGAATCAGATGGTAACCAAGTATCAGGAAACACTCAGGGAGCTTCTCAATACTCATCATAAAAACGATTCGTTAGAATTGGAACTGACCAAACTGAATACTTTCAGAAACAGGTCGGTATATCTGCTAGAAGAATCTGTTGAACTTAGGCAGATGCTCGAAGAAAAGGATTTCAAATCATATCAGGATATTTATAAAAAGCAGGCTAAAAAGATGCATCAGATTTTGACTATTGCGCCACATGTCAATATCTTTCAGTTCCACGATGACAATGTAAGTTCCGGTATTTCACCCGGAATAAGAGTAGAGCTTTCACCATGGAAAATTTTTGGATTCTGGTTCGATTATACCACACCGAAATTCAGCTATAAAACTTATCTTCCCATCATGGTGAACGGAAAGCAGTCCTCAATTTCAGAGCTTGATTTCCGAGTCAATTTTTATGCAATCGGGGCTCAGATTTTCTCGAAGAACGTTATCAATCTTCCTTTTATGGGAAATGCCGGCTTAGGTGTCAAATTAGCTTACGGTTACTATTTCAGCTATTGGAAAGCATATAATATTCAATCAGAACAGACGAATGCGGATTACCATACCATCAGAGCTGAGATTAATCTGCATAAATACGATTTCTTCACTCCGATTGAAGTTTACGTTGCTTACAGTTTCTATTTCGGAGCTGATAAAATTAAGCTAAATTCTACTTTCAGCACTAACACCTTAAGTTCTGCAAATTGGGGAGCAGTATCTCTGGGATTGAGATTCTGTCTTTGGAAAACACCGAATTATTAAATTTATGAATCAGGAAAATCATGAAAACGTTAATACATTTTTCTATAGTTGTTTTGTCCTTCTTGCTTGTTACTGAAATTTCTATCGCTCAGAAAAATGACAATAATCTAGCTATTCGATACATCAAACTTGGAAATTCTTATCGTCAGGCAGGTGAATATGATATCGCGGAACAATTTCTTACCAAAGCAAAAACTCTTTTAGCCGGAAATAATTCTTTCTTCGGTAAATACTGGACAGCAGCCGCTAACGAGTATTTCGCATATACTTACTGTGACAAGGGGAAAAAAAACAAAGCAACTTCAGCATTACTTTCGGCAATAGAAACTTATGATAGAATTATCAAGCAGCCTGATGGCAGTCAGGAAGCTGCAAAGAAAATGTTGAAAATGATAGAAGATGTTGGATGTCCGTGTATGATAACCGTTAGGGAATTCAATGATGAAGTTCTCATTGCTCCCGAAAACCAGGAAGATAACGATGAAGAATACAATGAGCCAGCTCCTTTGAAAGGAGTGAGTATGCCGCAGAATGGCAGTGCAAAAAGCAGAGATTATTGCAATTCCAATTTGAGTGATGTTCCGGGAGACTTACCATCCAATGTTGAAAATTTAGCTCTTTGCTCGAATAAATTTTCTTCTTTTCCCACATCGCTCTCGAGATATAAGAATTTGAAATTTCTTGACTTATCTAATAACAGCCTTAAGGAACTTTCGTCTAATATCGGTGATATGAAATCGCTTTCAACTTTGCTTTTAAATAAAAATCAGATTAGCAAAATATCGGATAATATCTGCAATTTGAAGAATTTGAAAGTTCTTGATTTGAGAGGTAATCCACTACAATTTACCGAAATAAAAAAGCTGATTCAATGTCTTCCTAACACATTGATTTACCACGACTTGTACGAGAGGGTGGAGGAAGAGGAGGAGTAATTTAATTAAAAATTAATGATTAATAATTAAAAGATAAAAATTGATTATTTTACACCGATTCGCTTCATTATGTGAACTTTGGGCTGACAACCGAATGGGAACAGAGTCGAAAAAGGTACTTCCCTGATTATTTCATATCCTTTTACACGACCTTCTGATACCATGTAGTCATCTCCACGGACGTACCACCAGTTTTTATCGGGCGTTTCTTTGTAATGATAATCATAGAAATGCCAGGCTCCATACTCGAATCCACCATCAATATTATCGGGAGGTATCTTGAGAGTCTTTTCTAAATAATCCGTTCCTGCCAATCTTGCGCGGTAAAGATTCATAAAGTCATTAGTTCCTGTTAGTGAAATCATAAGGATACAAAGTGTTGCCACAATTGATGAAAACCAAACGTATTTCCCGGTTCTTTTTAAATTTATACCGGGCAGCAATATTAATAAAGCTGCGAGAGTTAGTATCGGGAGAAGATAACGGGATACTAAATTTTGGGCAAGTATCGGTACAAGGTAAATTATGATTGTTGAAAAGAAGAATATAATTGTAATTATTCTCTTATAATCTCCAAACCTGAAGGTTTTGTACCTGCCATACAGAGCCATTAAATAACCGGCTAAACCCATAGCTGCAAACAAAAAGAAAGGCAAACTCGTAACCCATGAAAAAGAAGGAAAGCAGTCGAAAGTTCTTGGAACTGAACTCGGCAGCAGATTTCGTTGTGATAGGAGAGTAGATGTAAGAAATTGCAATGTCTGGTCCATAAGCTTGGGAGTAACTGCTGCAATAATGTAAGCAAAAGCGGTGAAAGCCAAAACAAAAACTACTGATTTTATTTTTTTCTTTGCATTTAATCCGAAAAATATATCCGATAAGCTTAATATCGTTACAGGTAACAAGGATAATCCTATATAAAGCGAAGAAAAAAATATATTTTTTCCATAAATGATAATAAATCTGTCAGGAGTTAAAAGAGTATCAATAAATTTTTTTCTTGTATAATCAATTAATTCAGTTCTGCCGTGAAAGAATTCAAACCAAAGGCGATATGCGATGAAAACAAGCAGAGTAGAACCAATTGCATAAACTGCATATTTAATTGACTGTTTGTTCAATCCTTTTTTTAAAAAATAAGCGAAAGCAAATGCTATTGGTACTGCTGCTGAAAGCTCCCTTATGAGTAGCGAAAGAAGCATAAAAAGTGATGCAAGCCAGAAATCGCGTGGTTTTTCTTCTTCCAGAAATCGAATGTAGAATAGGAAGCACCACATAAATATGCCGAGAAATGGAATATCAGTAGCAAAAGTAAATGCATGGAGAACAACTGCATGGTTAAAGCATAAAGCGACTGAAACAACGAAAGAAATTGGTGCTGCAAACTTCAAATGCTTTAACAAGCAGAATACTGCGATTGTTGCTGAAAGACCTCCCAGCAGGGAAATCACCCTCAGCAAAGCAAATGAAAAACCGAAAATCTTAACTGCTGCTGCACCTAACAATATCTGCAGAACAAGTGTCATTGATGACCAATCGGTAGTATGAAGAATTCCGGTTTCGGCAAATCTTTTTACGGGTCCAGCATAAGCGAAATCGTCACCGAAAGGAAATTCTCCGCTTATACCTACGATAGCTACAATAATAGCCCAAATTGAAGTAATTAAAGTGAAATAGATTAAATTTTCCGAATTTTTGTTTCTGGTCATTTTAAGAATCCGAATATTAAAATGAAATTAGTCATGCTAAAATTACATTGATTTATTTTCTTTTTTTGATATATTTTTTTGGGGGAAGTTTTTTCAGTGTTTCTGCTTTTATTTTCGATGCAGCTACTGCGTCGAATGGTTTATATTGGCTGAGAGTCCAGTTTGAAGTGATGTAATGCCATCCGGGCTGAGTTTCATCTTTGGAAAGATGCACGGTCAGCTTTTGCTCAACAGTATAATAAAAGTAAACGGGGATGTTTCTTACTTGGCTGATATCATATATTCCGAATGAATTAATTATTGAAGTAACAAGGAGATTTGTTTTTTCATCTATAACGTTGATGCTTCCCTGACCTGTTTTGATAAATTCAAAGCTTGAGCATTTCTCACCAAGCGTGTCAATGTCTTTTCTTGCTCGGAAAAGGGAAGATTGCTTTAGTAACGGTACGGGAAAGCCATTTTCCGGAAGTTCATCAAGAGTTTGCACCATCCATGTTTCGTCAACGCCTTTGCAAGGCTCTTTGAAATAGAAAAACAAGTATGGCTGAAATGCCCCACCGGTTGACATGGCTCCTACAGTAGAATCATCAACAGACCAGGAAAGTCTGTTCCCGACAGAGTCAATTTCTATTTGGACAATTCTCCCTTTCCAGGGTGTCTCCTTTCTTTCAACTTCTTTCTCTCCGTCGGAAGATTCATAGCCTATAAAATCAAGTAATTCCAAAGATAAAAAGAAAGTACCTTTTTTACTAACAGAATCACAAACAACGGATAACAATTCGTTCCTGACTTTTTTCAATGGAGCACCGTAATTTATCACAATGCTATCCATGGAAACAATACTGTAAGTTAATGTATCACCTGCATGAAAGGCAAGTTTAAAACACACGGTATCCTTCTTTTTGATTCCGGTACTATCATTAGGTAATAATTGAGGATAAACCGGTAGGGTTTCGAGATAAAAAATGATTACAAGTAAAGAAAAACAAAGTTGAATTTTTTTCATAATAGCCAAAAAATAAAAAAGCAGTCATTAAACAAATTCTAATGACTGCTTTGAAATAAATTTATTGAAATTACAGATTTACTTCAAACCTGATAATCACATCGTGTCCACTGCGTACATATTCGAAGAATTTTTCTCCGTTCTTTGTTGAACTATATTCAGTCACCATGTAAAATTGCGGTCTTGCTTTAATCGCCTCGGATAAAACCTGCATTGAAGTCTGGTCGAGCTGAAGAATATTCTGCGGCATCCTGTAATAATTTGCCAGATTGACGGTTTTAAACTCACCGAGCAGATGCCATGCATTCGGGTCAGCTTTCCAGTTGCGTGGGTCTAAGGGGTCATCGTTATATTTATATGTTGCAGGAACTGCAAAAACAAGATAAAATTTTACGAAACTGAACTCAAGAATATTATTTCCGGTTTGTGTCTGATAATTGTAATAATACTTGTTAGTCGGATTGTATGGAAGAAAAGGGATTCCTTCGGCAATCAGACTGTCAATCCAATAATTGAACATAGTAATTTCTGCTTTTTTGATTCTGTCTTTGTTATCCTGATAATCTTTATACTTGTTCAGGTTAGTAAAATCCCATGAAGTGTCTGGTGCTCTTCTATTCAAATAAGTCTGGTCGAAATTAATTGGCAGTTGAAACTTGAAAGTACTCAACGAATTGATTGTATCGGAATAACATCCCGAAAGGAAAATAACTGCAAGAGTTGTTAAAAGTATTTTTATTGTTCTATTCTTTTTCATAGTTTTGTCCTTATTATTGTCAGTTAAAATGATTAACGGTTTTCTTCGATTTTTTCAATTTTTTCTTCGGGTTCCATATCCTTTTTACCTCCGAAACTTCCCAGCCAGAAAGTAAGTCCTGCAGTAAGAATCGGCTGCTTGGCATAAGCAAAGTCGCCGTGAAGTTCAAGGAAGGAATACTTGTAAGAAAAGCCTAACAATATTCTGTATTTGTTAATACTTTGGATATCAAATCGAAGCATTGGTTTCGGTTTGCCGTTTTCATCTTTCCAACCCTTCTGTTTTGCGTATTCAATCGGCTCCCTGACTTCAAGATAAGGACTTGCAACCACGTCTCTAGTCGAAGTAGAATCGTAAGTTTTAATTGCTTCAAAGGTTCCTTTCATGTCTTCAAGCTGAAAACCAAAATAACCGGTAACTTTGCCGGATTTCTGGAAATCCCATATTTTACTGAAATGTACTCCTACGTTCCAGGAATAAAGTGATAATCCCGGGTTTCTAGAGATAGAATTATAACCACCGTTTAAAGCAAGCGACATTTGGTATTTTTCGGGAAATAATTTGAACCAATGGTCAAACTGCTGGTTAAATAATATACCCCAATACCATAAAGATTCGTTTTGAACAGGTGCGCCCCAGAATCTGAACCTGAATTCGGTTCTTGTC
>Ga0172369_10008666_pt1 | contig 11476 bp, 10 predicted proteins | sample LakKiv25m_FD_114539 | JGI IMG/M metagenome (GOLD analysis project Ga0172369, IMG submission 114539) | Freshwater microbial communities from Kabuno Bay, South-Kivu, Congo - kab_022012_11.25m | ecosystem: Environmental > Aquatic > Freshwater > Lake | place: Democratic Republic of the Congo... | reverse complement strand
TGGACAAGTTTCTTTTTCAACAACAGCTCCCGGAGTTACAAGGGGAAATCATTTTCATACAAGGAAAATTGAGAGGTTCGCAGTAATAAAAGGAGAGGCCTTAATTCAGTTGAGAAAAATCGGTACAGACCAAATAATAAACTACCACGTAAACGGTGCCAAACCTTCTTTTGTGGATATACCTGTATGGTATACACACAATATTAAAAATACTGGAAATGAGGGATTGTTAACTTTGTTTTGGATAAATGAGTTTTACAATCCGAACGAACCGGACACTTATTTTGAGAAAGTGTAATATAAAAAATGAAAAAAATAAAAGTATTAACCGTCGTCGGAACGCGTCCTGAAATAATTCGTCTAAGCCGTGTAATGGCTCGCTTGGACGAATATACGGATCATATAATTGCTCACACAGGGCAAAATTATGATTACGAACTTAATCAGGTGTTCTTTGATGATTTAGAGATAAGAAAGCCCGATTATTTTTTCAATGTAGATGTATCTTCATTGGGAGCATCCATTGGGGATATAATGAAAAAGACGGAGGATGTATCAATAAAAGAAAAACCGGATGCACTGCTTGTATTGGGAGATACAAATTCGTGTCTTTCGGCGTATATGGCTAAAAGGATGCACATCCCAATATTTCACATGGAAGCCGGCAATAGATGCTTTGATTTTAATGTGCCTGAAGAGACAAATAGAAGAATTATAGATCATATTGCGGACTTTAATTTAGTATATACAGAACATGCAAGAAGACATTTGCTATCTGAAGGATTACCGCATAGAAGAATTTATTTAACCGGTTCTCCGATGAAAGAAGTGTTAGATTTTTATGCTGACAAAATAAATGCGTCAAATGTACTTAAAAAACTTGAGTTAAATAAAAAAGAATATTTTATCGTTTCCATTCATCGAGAAGAAAACGTTGACAACAAGAATAATTTAATAAAAATACTTAATATACTTAACTTACTAGCAAAAGAATATAATGTGCCCGTAGTTGTTTCTACACATCCGCGAACAAAAAAAAGAATAGAAGCTTTAGAGAAGGAAAAGACAATGGATGAACGAGTTTCTTTCTTAAAGCCATTTGGTTTTTTCGACTATATTAAACTTCAACTAAACGCATTATGTACTATTTCGGATAGTGGAACAATAAGTGAAGAATCTGCTATAATGTCCTTTCCAGCAATTTCACTTCGTCAGTCAATGGAACGCCCCGAAGCACAGGATAATGGAACGATTATTTTAACAGGATTTGATGAAAACGTAGTTCTATCTTCTGTAAAAATAGAGATTGAAAGTAAGCGAAAACAAAATAAAGTAAGAATACCGGAGGATTACAATATTGACGATACTTCATGGCGGGTATTAAAATTAATTAATGGACTTTCATTGCTAAGTAACAAATGGGAAGGAGTAAATTATTAATATATTAATAATTACAAATGTTCCTTTTCCTAATGGTTTCGCTCCTACAAATAGAATTATAAATTATGGAATAGGATTTTTATCGAATAATTGCAAAATTAAAGTGATAATTTATAAACCCACAGAATCGATTAGTGATATAAGAAATAGTGAAGTAAAAGGTGTTTATGAGGGTATAGAATATTTGTATGCTGGAAATGAAGTTTTGAGAAGTAAGTACTTTATCAGAAGAAGAATACAGGATTTAAAAGCATTTATTTTTTTAATTTTAAGATTAATAAAAATTAATTTTTATGAGAAGGTGGATTCAATAATTGTTTATACAACTTCTTTATTTGTTGAACTAATTATTATTATGATAGCAAAACTATTGAACATTAAAATTTTAAAAGAAGAAAGTGAAAATCCAGAAATATATTTTAGAAAAGTTAATAATAAAAAAATAACGCTATCAGGCAAATTATATATCAATAATATTTATAAAAAATTTGATGGAATAATTGTTATGACTGATGCCATAAGGGAATATTTAATTGCAAAAGGAATTTCCGCAAAGCGAATTGTTAAGGTTGCCCAAACTTTTAGTATTGCAAGAATTAATGCCACGATGTATAAAAGAAAATATAATTTTGATTATATAGCATATATAGGATCACTATCAGAAGAAAAAGATGGCGTTTTATCGTTGATTCATGCATACTATTGTGTACATAAAAAATATCCACAAATTTATTTATTAATTACGGGGTTCGGTACATTAGAACAAGTAAAAAAAATACAAGATTTAATTTTACAATATAATATATCAGAATTTGTGATACTTACTGGGCGATTGAATATGGATGAAATATTTAATATTGAAAAACACGCAAAAATATTACTCTCATGTCGACCAAAATCCCAACAAGCAAGTTATGGTTTTCCTACAAAAGTAATAGAATATCTAGCTTCTGGAAAACCAGTAGTGACTACTGCTGAAGGTGAATTAAATAAATATCTTCTGAATGGTAAGAATGCATATGTTTTGAAAGCTCCTAAAATTAAGGATGTGTATGAAAAAATTTCATTTGTTTTAGAGAATTATGCACATGCTGAAGTCGTTGCACAACGAGGGAAAAAATTAGTACAAGATTTTTTTAACCCAAGTTTGCAAACAAAGAAAATATTAGATTTTATAATTTAAATGTGTTGATGATATGTGTGGAATAAATGGGTTACTTTATTTTCAAAAGGATCAAAAAGTTGATGAAAAAATAATTTTGAAAATGATAAAAACTATTGAGCATAGAGGACCTGATGACTATGGTGTTTTTTGTGAAGATAATGTCGGATTAGGATTCAGAAGATTAAGTATAATTGATCTAAAAAGCGGGCATCAACCTTTATTAAATCAGGACAAAAGTTTAATTATTGTGTTTAATGGTGAAATTTATAATTACCGTGAAAAAAGAAAATTTTTATTATCAAAGGGTTATAAATTTAATACAGAATCAGATACCGAAGTGATTTTACATCTATACGAAGAATTTGGTGAGGATTGTGTTCAACATTTGCGGGGAATGTTTGCTTTTGTTATCTGGGATAAATGCAAACAAAAACTATTCTGCGCTAGAGATAGACTTGGAATAAAACCTTTTTATTATTATATAGACAATGACAAATTTGTTTTTGGTTCAGAGATTAAAGCGATTTTAGCCTGCGAGAATGTTGACATGACTATATCTCAGACTGCGATAGATTCTTATTTTAGTTTTGGGTATGTAACAGGTGATTTATCAATTTATGATAAAATCAAAAAATTGGCTCCGGCTTATACTTTATCAATTTCATTTAATAAAAGTATTGTACCAGAAATAAATAAATATTGGGAAATAAATTATGAACCAGATGATAGTAAAACGGAAAAATACTGGGCAGAAACCATTGAATCAAAATTAGACGAAATTGTAAAAATGCATATGGTTTCTGATGTACCACTTGGTGCGTTTCTTAGCGGAGGTATTGATTCAAGTATCATCGTTGCTATGATGGCAAAGAACACTACTAGACCAGTAAAAACATTTTCTATAGGTTTTGAGGAAAATAAGTTTAATGAAACTGTTTATGCCAGGGAGTTGGCGAAATTTTACGAATGTGAACATCATGAGCAAATAATAAAACCGAATTCAGTTAGTCTATTACCTGATTTAGCAAATGCTTTTGATGAACCCTTTGCAGACGCCTCGGCGATACCGACATATTATGTTTCAAAATTTGCTAGAGAAGAAGTTACGGTTGTTTTAACTGGTGATGGGGGAGATGAATTATTTGCCGGCTATAGCATTTACAATTATCTTAATAAAATATATGGGTTGAGTTTTTCTATTCCTCTATTAAATCAATTACTTTGGGGCAGTGTTAATAAAATTATACCTTCAAATGTTAAAGGGAAGGGATTGACATATTTTCTTTCAAAGAATAAAAAATATTTGGGGGCATATTTAAATGTATGGACATTAGAAGAACGTAAAAAATTGATAAAATTTAATAATTATGATAGTATAAAAGACTATTATGCGGAATCGATCAAACGGAAAATTGTTGATAATTTAAGAACCGATGATTTTATAACAAATCTTCAATTATTAGATTTGAAAACTTACTTAGTAGATGATATTTTGACAAAAGTTGATAGAGCAAGTATGCAAAACTCACTTGAAGCAAGAGTTCCTTTGTTGGATCATGAATTTGTTGAACTGGCATTTAAGATTCCACGTAAGTTCAAAAGTAGCCGAAGACAATCAAAATACATTTTTAAGCAGGCAATGAAAAATAAATTACCTTCAAATATATTAAAACGTAAGAAAAAAGGGTTTAGTTTACCTCTTTCCATTTGGTTTGGTACTGCTTTAAAGGATTATATGGTTTCGAGACTTACGGATAATAATGCCTATTACAAATCTTATCTAAATGAAAAATACATAAAAGAAATACTTAAGGCATTTGGATCCGGAAATCGTGATAATAGTAATAAAATCTGGACTTTACTATTCTTTGAAGAATGGTTAAGGCAGCAGAAGTAATAATTTATTTTTTATTTATAACCTTCCCATAATATAATAAAATGAAAATATTGGTTACTGGAGCGGCTGGTTTCATTGGTTCTCATCTAGTTGATAGATTAATTTCTCTAAATGAATATGTTATTGGAATAGACAACTTTGATCCATTCTATGACAAAAAAATTAAATTGTCTAATTGTGCAGGTTTCGTGAACTCTCCATGTTACATTCATTATGATATTAATATTTTTGAACAAAAACTTTTAGAAGAAATTTTTTCAAAGCATAAAATAGATGTTGTGATTCATTTAGCTGCAAAAGCAGGAGTAAGACCATCTATCGCTGATCCAACAGGTTATTACAATACAAATGTAATTGGTACGTTAAATATTCTTGAAGTAATGAAGAAAAATGGAGTTAAGAAAATGATTTTTGCTTCTTCATCCTCAGTCTATGGGAATAATAACAAGACTCCTTTTTCTGAAACTGATACTGTTGATAATCCAATCTCTCCATATGCTGCTTCAAAAAAAGCTGGTGAATTATTATGTCACACATATCACCATTTATATGACTTTGACATCTATGCACTGCGATTTTTTACGGTTTATGGGCCTCGTCAAAGGCCGGATCTTGCAATACATAAATTTTCTAGATTAATACGGGAAAGAAAACCTATCCCATTTTATGGAGATGGAAGTTCAGGAAGAGATTATACATTTATTGATGATATTATTGATGGTATAATCGCTGCTTTAGAAAGATTGAAAGGATTTGAGGTTTTTAACATTGGGGAATCGAAAATTATTCTTCTTTCTCAAATGATATCAGTTTTAGAATCAGCCTTAGGCAAAAAAGCAATCTTGGAAAGATTACCCTTGCAACCGGGGGATGTTCAACTTACATATGCAGATATTAGTAAAGCAAGAAAAATGTTAAATTATCAACCTAAAATAAATTTTGAAGACGGAATAGATGAATTTGTACGATGGTTTATGAGCATAACCAAAATTAATCTTTTATAATTTAAGTTGTTTTTATATGACTATTAAAAATATTGTGTTTAATAAAATCTAGGCATAAAATGAGCGAAGTAGATAAAGTAATAAATTGTAAATTGTGTCATTCATTAAATACTGAGGTATATTTAGATACTCCTACGATAATAAAATGCAATGAATGCAGTAATTATTTTCGACTAAATTATTCTTCAGATATTATTAGTGTATATTCTCGAAAAATCACAATGCCAGATTTATTTGCTTCACAATTAAGGTGCAGACATCATTATGACTTTCTTGAACAAAAAGTCGGATTTAGAAACATTAAAAGAATGCTTGAAATCGGGTCTGGTGATGGTGCTCTTATTAAGTACATACGAAAAAGACAAAAAGATGTTGAAATCACTATAATCGAGCCAAGCTCAGTTTTTTGTAAAAAACTTAAAATGATAGAAAACACAAATGTAATCAATGACTATGTAGAAAATGTAAACATTAATGGATCGTTCGATTTGGTTATCATGTCTCATGTATTGGAGCATTTAGAAGATCCATTTAATACGCTTAAGTATATATATACTTATTTTTTAGCCAAAGGTGGATATTTATATGTTGACGTTCCAAATAATGACTATGAATTACAGAGCAAAAATGCAGTAAGGATTGCCCCAAATATACATCTCTTTTTCTTTAGTGGTGACGGTATAAAAAAAAAATTAATAAATATTGGCTTTGAAGTTAATAAAATTAATGGTTCAAAATATTCAACCTTACCAAAAACTTTCATTAACAGAATGGAAAAATTAGGATCTTCAAGTTCAAATAATTATTTTTTTAACACTATTTTGAAAATTCAAAACAAAATAACACTTTATCTACAAGAAATTTATAGAACTATTTTCTTTGTAAAGCCAAAAGAGCTGAAATTGGATGTTAAGGATAAATATTTTAATAATATTGCAATAATTGCTGAAAAATAATTTGAACAAAAAAATTAAGATTAGTTTTATTATAAGTAATCTTGGGCAGGGAGGTGCTGAAAGACAATTTGTTGAGCTAATTAAATATGTTGATAAGAATAGATTTGAAATTGATGTTTGTCTATATGCAGTTAATAAAGGTATCTTTTACAGAGAAATTGAAAAAATAGAAAATATTAGATTGATGACAAATGTTCTTACTTGTAGAAATAAAATCTTTAAAATACTTGAAGCATTAAAATATATAAGAAGATATTTAACGAATAATCATTTTGATATTGTCCAAACTACCTTATTCATGAATGGTTTATTTGTGAGAGTCATTGCTCCGAAGAGTTATAAAAATCATATCGTTTCGACCATTCGAAATTCACTATTATTATATACAAAAAAACATTTATTGGCTGAGAAATTTTTGTTGAGCAAATCATTTGTGGTATCTAATACAAGACAAGCATCTGAAGATTTTAAAAGAAAAGTTAATAAAAAACTTCATTATAAGATATCTTATATATATAATGGATTTGATGTAGCTCGATTTTCTGTTTCTAATCGGGAAAATAACGAAAGACTTATTGTTGGTTCCGTTGGTAGAATGTCAGTCCAAAAAAACCAGATACAGTTGCTAAGAGTATTTTGTAAATTAGACTTTGATAATATTTCACTACAAATAATTGGTTCTAGAGGGGATCAAACGCAAAAATTAATTAATTATAAAGATACAAATTCAAATAATAAAAAAATTGATATTTTAGATCCAATCAATGAAATTGAAAATCAATATAAACAATTTACAATATTTGTTCTGCCTTCACTTTTCGAGGGATGTCCCAATGTTTTATTTGAAGCTATGCTGTCCAAATGCTTCTGTATAATTTCAAAAGGGGCAAACACTGATGATTTTATAATAGATGGTAAAAACGGATTGGTTTATGATGGGACGGATATTGAGCTAAAAAAAAAGTTAGAATTTGCAATAAAAATCTATAGTACACAAACATTTAATAATATTATTGAAGACGGGTATATTTATGCGAAAGAAAATTTTACTGTTGAATCCATGGTGAATAAATATGAAAATATTTATATAAAAATATATGAAGCTAATGGTAAGTAAGTGATGATCAAAATATATCGTTTTTAATCAGTAGTTTAATTTCTCGGATACTTGTCGCTTTAAGTGATCAAAACAAAATTATGTTACAATTTTATTAATTATTTTCGGGAATTTTTATTATGATAGTTTCAATACACCAACCTAATTATTTGCCTTATTTAGGATATTTTGAAAAAATGGCCTCATCAGATGTTTTTATCTTGTATGATGATGCTGAATTCGTAAAAGAAATGTTTTATAACAGAAATAGAATTAAAACTCCAGAAGGTGCTTTATGGATTAGTATTCCTATAATTTATCGTTTCAGTGATCACCAAAAGATTAACGAAGTTAAAATTGACCCATTAAAAAAATGGAATAATAAACATTGGAAAACAATTAAACAGTTTTATAGTAAATCGAAATATTATCACGAAATTTGCGAATTAATTGAAAGTATTTATCAAAAGTCATGGGAAAAACTGAGTGATGTAAATATTGCTTTAATTTTAACTATAAAAGATTATCTTGGAATTAAAACAAGAATAGCACTTTCTTCAGAATATAACGTAAGTGGTGATAGGTCAGAAAAATTATTAAAATTATGTAAAAATTTTAGAGCAACCGTTTATCTTGCAGGAAGTACAGGTAAGAAATATTTGGACGAAAATTTATTTTTAGATCATGGAATAAATATTTCATATCAAAAATTTGAACATCCCAAATACAATCAACTATTTGGTGATTTTTTACCAAACATGAATATTTTAGATTTGCTTTTCAATGAGGGACCTAACTCGTTTAGGATATTAAAAAATGATAAATATGACAATTTTTAGTGCATATAAAAAAGAGGAGTTTTATGAAGAACGATATTAACAAAAAGTCAGCAAATGTTTTAGTCCTTGGTGCCCATCCAGATGATTTTGAGTTGGGTTGTGCCGGAACTATAATAAAGTACCGAGCGAATTTTTCATTGCATATAGCGATTTTTTCAGATAGAATGGATACGGGAGAAGCAAGAAATATGAAAGAATTAAACAAGTCTTTATCTGTACTTGATATTCCTAGATCAAGGGTCGATATTTTTGATATTCCAACTCGGATTTTTTATGAATATAGAGCTAAAATCAGGCATATATTACTTTCTTTGCAAGAAAAACACAATATTGACATTGTATTTTGTCCCTCTCTTCATGATTTGCATCAAGATCATGTTGCTTTAGCAGAAGAAACACTACGAATATTTAGAGAAAAAAGTGTTTTATCGTACGAAATTTTACGAAGCTCATCTGGGTTCAATCCTCAATTGAGTGTTGAACTTAATGAAAAAATTGTTAATCTCAAACTTAAGGCCTGTAGTAGTTATTTAAGTCAATTGTCCTCAACAAGAAGTGGGGGATACTATTTTAAACATGATGTATTAAAAGGTCATATGTTTACAAGAGGAGGTCAGTATGGCTTTAAGTTTGCAGAAGCGTTCGAAGTGCATTTTCTGAAATTCTGATTAATAGAGAAATAATTTATGATAAAACTTGCTATTATAAGAACATTTCCTTCAGAATTAAATATAGATTTTTATAATGTACAAGAAATTGGTCTAGCCAAGAGTTTATTGAAATATGGGGTTTCTACAGATTTTTATTCGATGTTTTCAAATGTTTTTAATGAAACAATTCATTCAACTTCAAATAATAATAGACTTCGCTTAATCCCTCTCAAAAAAGTATATAAAGTAGGCTCCATATCATGGTTCCCAGGTTTGTTCAAATCGTTATTTCTATTAAATAAATATGATGTTGTCCAAGTTCATGAAGACTTCCAACTTCTTTCTCCCCTAATACTCAGAGCAGCAAAACAAAGAAAGTCGAAGACCGTATTAGTTCAAGGGATGTATTCTGATTTTGGGGGATTCAAGAAATATATACAAAAAATTTATGATGTTATATTTATAGAAATGTTAAAAAGAAATACTGATTGCTGTATTGCAAAAACCTCAGAAGCAAAAAAGTATCTTATCTGCAAAGGGTTTTCAAATGTGAACATTATACCGGTTGGCTTAGATATTACTTCTTTTTCGTATGGAACTAATTTTAACCAGGAATTACATGATTTTAAAAACACACACGAAAATATTTTATTATATATCGGCAGTATAGGAAAAGACCGGGATATCGATTTCATTATTGATGTTTTTAAAATTTTATTGACCAAAGTGGAAAGAATTGGGCTAATTCTAGTCGGAGATGGCCCTCGAAAAGATAATATAAAAATGCGAATTCAAAAAGAAAGTTTGAATAATAGTATTCTCATTTTGGATTCAGTTTTAAATAATAAAGTAGGACAAATATATACTTCTGCCGATATTTTTCTTCTTCCAAGCATTCATGAGATTTTTGGAATGGTTGTCCTTGAATCATTATATTTTGGTTTACCGGTTGTGTCTTCAAAGACGGCAGGTCCACTCGATATATTATCAAATAATTTATTGGGGTATTGTTTGGATTTTGATAAAAACTTGTGGGTAGATAAAATTCTATTATTGCTAAAAGCGCAAAATGATAAATTTTATAAAAAAAAAATAGTTTTGACAAATTTCAGTTGGGATGTTATTGCCAGAAAATATTGTGAATTTTATAAGAGATGAATTTCTAATTTCTCAAAAAGATTGTTTACATGAAATTTAACAAAATTATTCAAGTTGCATTAAGAATTAGATACCTCTGAAAAACAGTGAAATTGAAATGTGAAAAATAATTCAAGAGTTTTTTTAAGGGAACAAAGTTCTTTGAGAAAAAGATGGATGTTTTAAGGAGGCTGAACTTTTGCACTACTGCAAAAAGCCAAGTGCTCAAAAACGCTCAGCTGGCTTTCCTTAAGCCGTGACGTTAGCATCCTCCGTATGTTGTACACAAATACGGCAAAGAGAAATTCAAATCAGTTTCGTTGATAATCATAGTAACTGCACTTGGCATATCCTAAGATTCTTTTCATGTAAGCGAAGGGACGTTCAACTTTGTTCCTAACGGTTGCGAGTAAGCGGTTGACTCTTCGTTCTGTTTTCGTCAATGGTTTGTTTCTATATCCTTTAGATAGAATCCCATCAAAGATTCCAAGAGATTCAAGCTTTTGACTTCTTTTGAAAAACTTTTCTTCCAGCTTCAGAAAGAGTGGTTTTGCTTTGTTTGAGTTTTTCTCTACCGGTTTAAGAAGTTCTTTCCAGTTGATTTTCTTATCAATGATCTCTAAGGCTCTTTTGCTATGAGTCTTTATGTGTTTTTCAAATTGTTCGTTTTCTTTTTCAGTAAACAGATCGATGTTGTTGATTTTATTGCCGCGCATGTTCTTTCTCCTTTTGTCTTTTCTCTTTTAACAACATCTTTTATTAAAAAGTTTAATACCTACACTAATTTTTCAGAGGGTTCAGTTAGAGAATTGGTTTAATTACTTAAAAAGGTAATGAATGAAAATACTACAAATTAATAATTGCCATTACCGACGGGGAGGTGCTGATGTTGTTTATCTAAATACAATTCAACTATTAGAGGACAAAAATCAACAAGTTTTATGTTTCTCACAAAGATCCTCGAAGAATGTTCACTCAGAATTTGAAAAATATTTTATTGAAAATATTAGATATTTTAATGGGTCTATATTAGAAAGAATAAAATCTGTTCCACGCTTTTTTTATTCGAGTGAAGCGAAAAGTAAATTAGCCCAATTACTTGATTTCGAGAAGCCAGATGTTGCACATATCCATTTATTTAAAGGAGATTTAACTGCATCTATTTTAGTGGCAATAAAAAAGCTGAAAATACCAATGGTATTAACATTGCATGATTACGGATTGATTTGTCCCCATAATTTGTTATTAGATGGTAAAGGTAATATTTGTGAACGGTGCATCAAAGGAAATGC
>Ga0172369_10008665_pt1 | contig 11476 bp, 7 predicted proteins | sample LakKiv25m_FD_114539 | JGI IMG/M metagenome (GOLD analysis project Ga0172369, IMG submission 114539) | Freshwater microbial communities from Kabuno Bay, South-Kivu, Congo - kab_022012_11.25m | ecosystem: Environmental > Aquatic > Freshwater > Lake | place: Democratic Republic of the Congo... | reverse complement strand
CGGAAAAGGAAAAAAAGACGGCAGCCTTTATGATGTTCAGCCGCTTGAACTTTTAACAACTGTTTTTAAAGCCATCAGGGAACGGAATAACCTTGATACAAAATATGTGGAAGATGCAATCATCGGTTGTGTTACTCCCGTTGGCGAACAGGGTGCGGATATTGCTAAAACCGCTGCCATTGCATCGGGTTATGACAATATTACTGCCGGTGTCACACTGAACCGTTTCTGCGCGTCAGGATTGGAGGCAGTGAACCAGGCAGCGGCTTACGTGATGAGCGGACAAGTAGATATGTTGGTGGCTGGTGGCGTAGAATCCATGTCGCGGGTGCCGATGGGCTCTGACGGGGGCGCATTGTTTACCAACCCGGAAGTGGTGGCGAAATATAAAATAGTTCCGCAGGGAATTGGAGCTGACCTGATTGCCACGATTTATGGTTTTGACCGGAAGGACTTAGATGAATTTGCAAGTGTTTCGCATCGCAGGGCTGCGAAGGCATGGGAAGAGAAGCGTTTCAGCCGCTCAGTGGTTGCGGTGAAAGATGTGAATGGTTTAACAGTGACAGAAAGAGATGAAATGATTCGTCCTGATACATCAGTTGAATCACTTGCAAAACTTAATCCTTCGTTTGAACAAATGGGACAATACGGAGGTTTTGACGCATTGGCATTGCAACGTTACCCGGAAGTAGAAACCATACGCCACTTTCATCATGCAGGGAATTCTTCGGGTATTGTGGATGGAGCTGCATTGTTGTTGATTGCGAATAAAGCAACAGGCGATAAATTAGGATTAAAACCAAGAGCAAAAATCCGTTCGTTTGCTGTGCTTGGTGCAGAACCAACTATTATGTTATTAGGTCCGGGACCTGCCACATTGAAAGCATTGAAAAAAGCCGGAATGAATGTTTCGGACATTGATTTGTTTGAAGTGAATGAAGCTTTTGCAGCAGTTCCGATGCGTTATATGGAAGAACTGAATGTGCCCCACGAAAAACTGAATGTAAATGGTGGAGCCATTGCAATGGGACACCCGCTGGGCGCTACGGGAGCAATGCTTACGGGCACTTTGATTGATGAGCTTGAACGTACCGGAAAACAAACCGGAGTGGTTACACTTTGTGTTGGTGGCGGAATGGGAATTGCAACAGTGGTGGAGCGGGTGTAAACCTGTCGTTAATCGAAGTTTTGGAACAGATTATTTCATGCGTCCGTTAAGGTGTGTAATTAATTTATTTCACAAATGAAAACTAAAGACAAACACATGAAGCCAAATAACATTTCAGGATTATCAGCAGCAGAATGGAAAATTATCCGCGAAGTAAAAGTATTAATGACCATGACACTCGAAGAACTGATGATGGTGGAGGTGAGGGGGATTCCGATTAAATAAAAAGCCTTACCAGAGAGGTCGGGATTTCAAATCCCGACAAACACCCCGTTACTGCTTAAGCAGTTCAATTATATCATAATAAATCCTGTCATCTCCAGGTCGTTTGGCATTATCATCTGCAATATTGCCAGCCTTATCAATCAACATATAGCGAGGAATACTGCTGATCTTAAAAAATTTACAAGCTTCAGAATTCCAGTTTCCCGGTGAAATGGTGTGAAAGCCATGAATCTCAAATTTCTCTATCGCATTTCTCCACGATTCCTCATTCTCATCTATTGAGATATAAAGGAAAACAATTTTCTTTTTTTCTTTTTCTGTGAATTTCTCATGCAACGTTTTAGCAAACGGAAACTGCTGACGGCAAGGTCCGCACCAGCTTGCCCAGAAATCTATGTAAACCACTTTCCCCTTAAAATCATCTAAGGAAACCGTTTTACCTTCCAGAGTTTTTGCGGTGAAACCTGTTGGAGCAGCTTTTTGTCCGACAATGATTGGCGCAGCTTTTTTATCTTCTTTTTTTACTTCGGCATAAAGGTAAATTCCACATCTCTCGCTTATGAGTGAAGAATAAAATCCTTCTTTATCTTCATTGGCAAGAACATTATAAACTCTTTTCAACGGGGCTTGCGGAATTTTCCCGCAATTCTCTAAAAGAAATTTCGCAATAAAATAATGGAATGCCTTCACTTCAAAAAAATCTCTTGCTGCTTTATACTTTGCTTCCAGGGATTGTCCCTGGTCGGTGAATTTATTGAAGCCATTATTTTTTGAAGCGGAATAAATTGACCAGTAATAAACAAACATCCGGTAATACCTGCCCTGCATGGCGGCTGGATTTTTACCGTCTTCAGCAACAATTTCATTTAACATGATTTCTGGCAATGCGCCAACTACTGTATTGGTGCTATTGTTTCCGCGCATGATGGGAAAAGCGACAAGACTTCCGAGGTAATTGTAGCGGATAAGATTTTCAATAAACTCTTTAAAAGCTGAAGAAAATTTTTCTTTGTCCTTGTAATTATCGTAAAACTCTTTTTGTTTTTTGCGACTGTTATAAAGCGCTATTTCAAATTCGTCAACGCTGGAAGAGGACAGAATTTTTTCTTTGGTTTGCGCGGTATCATAATCAGATTTAAAGGTGTTGTAAAAATCGAAAAGGAATTGATTGTGCAATTCTCCTTTGCCTTTAAAGGTTGTTCCTTTATTGATACTGCCGGTAATAAATTCAATACTGATATCATCACCCGGCTCAAGAAAAAGCTGAAGCGCTTCATCATTGCATTGCAACTCAACCGGACCCCCGGCAGATAATTTCAGTTCAGTTGTAAAATCACTTCCATCCAATAAAACTTCTTTCAGGTCAGGTTTGATGTTGAGGTAATGCGGGTCTTGTTTCAGCAGGATGCTTTCAGGTGGAACTCCTTTTATGATGCCTGAGATTTTTGCGATTTCCTGAGCAAATAAATATTCACCGCAAAGACGCGAAGACGCGAAGAAAATTAATAGTAGAAAAAAACCTTTGCGCCTCAGCGTCTCTGCGGTGAGAAAATTCATCATGCAAAAACTATTTTCTTAATTTTTTCCATCCCGGTTTCTGTTTCCCAATCTTTTTCTATTCCCGGTATATCCATTACCTGCTGCATCAGCGCATCCTGCCTGTTCCCTTCTTTCAGGGCTTCAGAATATGGAATGTGGCTGAACGTAACCATGCTGTAAAGCGGCAACCATTTATCAGGAAATTGCAGGGAGAGTTTAGCTTCAATCTTTTTTCGCAACACAAATTTCTCATCAGCTACCAAATCACGCATCTCAATAAAATTACGAAGGGCAAGCTGCTGTATGGCATCTGCATTGGGTTTGCGTGAGTTCTCAAATTTCCTGAAAATGGTTTGCCAATCGTTTTCTTCATTCATTATTTTATCAAGCACGGTGCAATCTTCAAATCCGCAATTCATCCCTTGCCCGTAAAAAGGAACCATAGCATGGGAAGCATCACCAAGGATAAGGGCTTTATCCCGGTAACTCCAGGGAAAGCAGCGCACAATCACCAGTGAAGAAGTGGAATTTGCAAAATAATCTTCAACCAATGTGGGCATCAGCGGAACAGCATCAGGAAAAGTTTTGTTGAAGAAATTCAACATTCCTGCCTGCCGGTCAGGCAGGTTTTCTTTTGTGTCAAGCGATGAAAAAGAATGTTCTCCTTCGAAAGGAAAAAAAAGTGTGCAGGTAAAACTTCCGTCAAAATTGGGAAGCGCGATGAGCATAAATTTTCCGCGGGGCCAGATGTGAAGCGCATTTTTTCCCATCTGCCAGCCACCTTTCTCAGCAGCCGGTATGTTGAGTTCCTTGTAGCCTTCCTTCAGGTATTCCTGCGAATAATCATAGCGGTCGTTAAACAACATCTGGTGGCGCACTTCGGAAAAAGCTCCATCTGTTCCGAAAATCAAATCGGAATAAACCTTGTGCTTTCTTTTGTTTTTAATACCGAGGAAATTGGCAAAAGTTTTTTCTAAGTTAATATCAACGCACTTCTGGTTAAAGAATATGGTAGTGTTGTTTTCAATTTCAGCAAGGTCCATCAACTTTTTATTCAGTTCTCCACGCGACACAGACCATATAGCCTGGTTTTCCTTTCCGTAGGGCTGAAAATTGGTTTTACCGTTTTCGTCATGTATCATTCTGCCATACATAGGGATTGCTATTTTGCGTATTTCATCTGCAATTCCAACGCCTTCCAAACCCTTCCATCCTCTGTCGCTGAGCGCAAGATTGATGCTTTTTCCTGCAACAATCTTTTCTTTTCGCATATCAGGTCTGCGCTCAAAAATCTGAACTTTATAACCTTTTTTTGATAAATAAATGGAAAGAAGAGAGCCTACAAGTCCCGCACCAATTACTGTAATGCTTTTCATTGTTAATAATTTTGAGCGAATGTAAGAACTGTTTATTAGATTCTATCTCTTTATTATCCGCTTAGAATATGTTTCTCCCTTTTCTGAAACGAAATTCAGCAAATAGAGATCGCATACTTTCTATCAGAAATAGTACTCTGAATGATAGAAATACCACTATTTCTGTCAGAAATAGTACTCTGAATGATAGAAATACCACTATTTCTGTCAGAAATAGTGCTCTGGATGATAGAAATACCACTATTTCTATCAGAAATAGTGCTCTGCAAGGATAGAAATACCACTATTTCTGTCAGAAATAGTGCTCTGAATGATAGAAATACCGCTATTTCTGTCAGAAATAGTGCCTGGAAAGTGTATAAAACCTGTTTTATACTCCCACAGTGCTCAGCAGGGAGCGGAAAAGAAACTGCCCATCTGTGTTATTGAGTTGCGGGTCGGAAGCGCGTTCAGGGTGAGGCATCATGCCGAAAACATTACGATTTTCGTTGCAAACACCTGCAATGCTTTCAAAAGAGCCATTGGGGTTGGCTTCATCTGTAATGTTTCCGTTTTCATCGCAGTAGCGGAAAAGCACCTGGTTGTTCTGGTTTAATTTTTTCAGCGTGGAGGCATCAGCATAAAACCTGCCTTCTCCGTGGGCGATAGGTATTTTCAGTGCTTTGGTTAAAGGAATTTCAGCCGTAATCAGCGAATCATTGGTTTCCGCCTTGATGAAAACATTTTTGCAAATAAATTTATGGCTGGTATTGTGCAATAAAGCGCCCGGCAACAGGTGGGCTTCACACAAAATCTGGAAACCATTACAAACTCCATAAAGATAACCTCCCGCGTTGGCATGTTCAATCACTTTTTCCATGATGGGCGAAAAACGGGCGATGGCTCCTGAACGCAGGTAATCACCGTAAGAAAATCCACCAGGCAGCACAATAAAATCACAACCTTTCAGGTCTTTGTCTTTGTGCCAGAGTTCTTCCACTTTTTGCCCCATGATATTGCGGAGCGTATAAATCATATCCTGGTCGCAGTTGGAACCCGGAAATATTACAACACCAAACTTCATATTTTCTGTAATTTTTGTCGCGCAAATTTACCCTTTTGTCATTCACTTCGCTAAAAATTATAGTGTAATAAGGCTAAATTCATCATTCGTCTAAAAGCGAAAACCAAAACCCAAAACTAAAGTAAAACTGTTTTGATAATTATTGAACCCATACATGAAACTATTTACGGCACTCGTTTTTTTACTGCTCGGTTTTACTGCTTTTTCTCAAACTTCAGATACTTATAAAGGCAAAAAAGTTAATGAAAAAGATGCATCTGGTCAGAAGCAGGGACATTGGGTTATACTTAACGCCCAAAGTAAATTCCCTGATTTTGAAGAAGGGGCTTTGGTGGAAGAGGGCGATTATCTTGACAACAAAAAAATAGGCATCTGGACCAAATATTATCCCAATGGAAATAAAAAACACGAACTAACTTTCACTAACAACCAGCCCAACGGCTACGCTAAATTTTATTACAAAGACGGATTGCTGCAGGAAGAAGGCATGTGGAAAGACAATAAATGGGTAGGCGAATACCGTTATTACCATGAGAACGGAAATGTATTCTACAACTGGGTTTATAACTCGCAGGGCAAGCGGGAAGGAACACAACAATATTTTTATGAAAACGGGAACCTGATGATAGAAGGCGCCTGGAAAGAAGGCTCTGAAAGCGGGACGCTGAAAGAATATTATGAAAACGGGTCACTCAAATCTGAAAAACAATTTGCCACCGGGAAAATTGAACCTACGGCAACCAAAACTTATGAGCCGGGAAAACAATTTGACGACAACGCAACCAAAGCGAAACAATTAGCTGAAAGCATTAAACAACAATACCAGACCAAAACTGCTGCTTCCACCGCTGCAAACATATCTATGTATAAAGAAGTAAAAGCAAAGGATGTGGACCTGATTGGTGACGGACAAAAAACAACATTTAATAAACAAGGAAAGCCATTGTTAATTGGAGTTTTCAAAAACAGCATGCTCATTGACGGGAAAGAAAACGTGTATGCTGAAGATGGCAAATACCTGAAAACCTATATTGTGAAAGAAGGAAAAAGGGTGAGCGAGGTAGTTGAGAAAGTGATACCCTGAATTTATCTCATAGCCTTCGGGATAAACGTCTGAAAAAATTCCGTTTCTTTGAAGTCCTCAAAAAAAGGACTTTTTTATTTTTATGACTAACCAGGAACTTATAGTTTATAACACACTTTCACGGAAGAAAGAAATTTTCAAACCCATCAATCCTCCCTTTGTAGGCTTGTATGTTTGTGGTCCCACGGTTTACAGCGATGTTCATCTTGGCAATGCCCGCACCTTTGTTTCATTTGATATGATTTACCGCTACCTGGTATTTATCGGGTATAAGGTACGCTATGTTAGAAACATCACAGATGCGGGACATCTTGAGGGCGACCGCGATGAAGGAGATGATAAATTCGCGAAGAAGGCGAAGCTGGAACAATTAGAGCCGATGGAGATTGTACAGAAATACACCAATGGTTTTCATGAGGTGATGCGGGAATTCAACAACCTGCCACCGGGAATAGAACCAACAGCTACCGGGCATATCTGCGAACAGATAGAAATGGTGAAAAAGATCATTGCCAAAGGATACGCTTATGAAACAAACGGAACCGTTTATTTTGATGTGGAAAAATACAACAAAACGTTTTCTTACGGGCAACTGACCAACCGCAAGCTGGAAGAATTGCTGGAAGGCACACGCGAGCTGAGCGGACAGGATGAAAAAAAAGGCAGGCTTGATTTCGCTTTATGGATAAAAGCAAAACCCGAATCGCTGATGCAATGGCTATCGCCCTGGGGCTGGGGATTCCCGGGATGGCATATTGAATGTTCCGCCATGAGCAGTAAATACCTGGGCGATACGTTTGATATACATGGTGGCGGCATGGATTTGCAGGCAACGCACCATACCAACGAAATTGCGCAATCGCAGGCATGTAACCATAGTGCCCCGGTAAACTACTGGCTGCATACCAATATGCTTACGGTAAATGGTGTGCGCATGTCAAAAACAGCAGGCAATGGCTTCTTGCCGGGCGAATTATTTACAGGTAATCACCCGCTGCTGGAAAAAGGATACAGCCCTATGGCAGTCCGTTTCTTTATGATGCAAACGCATTATGGCAGCACACTTGATTTCTCCAACGAAGCATTGCAGGCATCAGAAAAAGGATATGCCAGGCTGATGAATGCAATGAAAACGCTTGACAACCTCAAATCTTCTGCAAGCTCAACATCTAATATAAAAGAATTGAATCAGAAATGTTATGATGCAATGAACGATGATTTCAACGCCCCGGTATTGGTTGCTAATTTGTTTGAAGGCGTCAGGATTATTAACTCTGTAAATGATGGCAAAGAAACCATAACGGCAGATGACCTTGCTTTATTAAAAAGCACCATGCGCGGTTTTGTTTTTGATGTGCTGGGATTGAGATCGGAACACTCCAACACAGCAAACGATAAAGCATTACAAGGTGTAATGGAAGTAATATTGGGTATCAGAAAAGAAGCAAAACAGCATAAAGACTTTGCAACTTCCGATAAGATACGCAAAGAACTGGAAGCAATCGGGATTCAAATCAAAGATTCAAAAGACAAAACGGAATGGAGTTTTTAAAAAAGTATGCAGTATGCAGTATGCAGTATGCAGTTGCCGGGAATTATTATCTCAGGCACAGCCTGCTGCTTACTGCCTGCTGCCTGATGTTTGCTTCCTGCCAAAACGAAAACGAGAAAACAAATCACGTAGAGCTTCCTCCTGCGAAAGTTGTTCCCACTCCGGATTTCAATGCTGACTCGGCTTTCCGGTTTGTAAAGCAGCAGGTTGATTTCGGTCCGCGTGTGCCCAACTCAGCGGCTCATGCAAAGTGTGCGGATTACTTAACGGAAAAACTAAAAAGCTATAAAGCTGAAGTAATTGTTCAGCAGGGCGAAGCCACAGCCTTTGACGGAAAGGTATTGAAGATGAAAAATATCATTGCGCAATTTTATCCAGAAAAACAAAACCGCATTATTCTTTGTGCGCACTGGGATACCCGCCCCTTTGCCGACCAGGATAAGGTTGATGTAAACAAACCTATTGACGGAGCCAATGATGGTGGCAGCGGGGTAGGTGTTTTGCTTGAAGTAGGGCGACAGCTTGCCGCATCGCAACCCAATATTGGTGTTGACATTATACTTTTTGATGCCGAAGATTACGGACAGCCCGAAAGCGGGATGCAGAAAGAGCAAAGCAACTCCTATTGCCTTGGCTCGCAATATTGGGCAACCAACAAGCACCGGAAAGATTATTTCCCCCGCTATGCAATTTTGCTCGACATGGTGGGTGCGCCCAACGCCACCTTCACGATGGAAGGCGTTTCAATGGAATACGCCTCGAATGTGGTGAAAAAGGTATGGGATGCAGCAGCAAAAACAGGCTACTCCTCCTATTTCGTTTATGAAAAAACAAATCCTATTACTGACGACCACTACTATATCAATACGCTGGGAGAAATTCCGGCAATAGACATTATTCATTACGACCCTGCCACCAAATACCATTTCGCCCCGGTATGGCACACCCATAATGATAACCTCAAAAACATTGATCCTAAAACACTGAAAGCAGTAGGGCAAACTTTGCTGGAGGTGGTTTACAGTTCAAACTGATTCCTCTTTTCCCTTATAACTCTCAGAATTCTTTTACTTCTTCACCACCTTCCTCAGCAGTGTATCCTTCTCAGTCCGCACAGTAATAAAATACATCCCCTGCGCAAAACCGGATAAGTCATACGCCTGCCTAAACAAACCATTTACTTCATACTGCTCATTGGTGATGTTTTCACCCAGCATGTTTGTAAGCGTTAATGTGATCCTTTCCACTTCCGTAGATTCTAATTCTACTGTTATTGTTCCCGTAGTTGGGTTTGGATAAACCGTAAAACTATTTTCAGATAAAGATGCGTTAACAATTCCTGTAACAAGCGCTGTTAATGTAACACAGGAGTTAGCTGTGCAACCGTTGGCATCTGTTACCGTAACGCAATAGGTTCCTTCATCCAGGTTGCTGACTGGTCCGGTAGTTTGCCCGGCCGGAGACCATAAATAGGAATAAGGTGGTGTTCCTCCCAGAGCAGTTGCTGAAGCGCTTCCGTCATTACATATATCACAGGTAGGATCAGTTCCGGTTACACTTACCGTTAATTCCGTTGGCTCATTAATGGTTACGGAACCAAAAGAGTTACAGCCGTTGGAATCGGTAACAAAAACTTCATAATCGCCCGGTGCAAGACCAAAAATAGTTTGGGAAGTTTGGGCAGGATTGGTGTTCCACAAAATGGTATAAGGAGAGGTTCCTCCTGTGATAGTAACAGAAGCTGTTCCATTGTCAATTCCAAAACAACTTACATCAGAATGTGGAACCTGTAGCATTGGACCTCCTGCATTATTCAGGGTAACGTTATGTGAAGCTGCGCATCCGTTTTCATCGCTTACAGTAACCGTGTAAATACCCGCTGCAAGATTTATTGCGGTAACCGAGTCTTGCACAGGATTGGTATTCCATGAATAATCCAGTACGCCTGTTCCTCCGCTTGCAGTGGCTGTGGCTGTTCCGTCACTTTGTCCGCAGGCAGGGCTGGTGCTTGTTATTTCAATACTGATGGTATCAGGTTCGGTGATGATTACAGTATTGGTAGCGGTACATCCGCTCGCATCAGTAACTAAAACAGAATAGGTTCCTGCCGTTAATGAAATTGCTGTCTGCGTAGTCTGGTTGTTAGTATCATCCCATGTAAAGGAATAAGGCTCAGTTCCTCCGAAAGTGCTGGCGGTTGCCGCTCCATTGTTTCCGCCATGGCATGAAACATTGGTGTGAATGATGGTAGCAGATAAAGCGGAAGCCGGCTCAGTAACTGTTGCTGTGGCAGTGGCAGTACATCCGTTATCATCCGTTACTGTGATTTCATAATCTCCCGCAGCAAGCCCTGAAATGTTTTGCGTAGTTTCTGTTGGGTTGGTATTCCATGAATAGCTGTAAGGCGAACTTCCTCCTCCTATTATGGTGCTGATTGCACCATTCTGCTCTCCGAAGCATTGAATATTCACTGTTTCTGTGATTATGCTTATAGTTTCAGGCTCTGTAATAGTAACAGAAGTAGTGAAAACACAACCTCCCGCATCGGTAATAATTGCTGTGTAGGTGCTTGCCGAGAGATCAATTGCAGTGTCATTGGTCTGTACAGGATTGGTGTTCCATTCAAAAGAATAATCAGGCGAACCACCGGAAACATGGATTACAGCCGATCCGTCATTTCCTCCATGACAGCTTACTTTGGTAGCGGTGATTTCAGCGTTAAGTCCGCTTTGGCTTGTCACCGTTGCGTTTCCTGATTGTGTGCATCCGTTGGCATCAGTTACAATAACTGAATATGTTCCTGAACCAAGCCCTGTAGCAGTATCATTTGTTTGAGATGGGTTGGTATTCCATAAATAAGAATAACCCGGAGTTCCACCGCTTGCGCTTACAATAGCTGTTCCGTCTGCTGTGTTGCATGATGTTTCGGTGGAAGAAACTTCAATCATTAATTGTGGCGGATCTGAAACCGTTGTGGTAGCGGTAACATAACAATTGTTTGCATCAAAAACCGTAGCGGAATATGTTCCTGCCGAAAGATTGACAGCGGTTTGTGTTGTTTGCATCGGAACGGTGTTCCACAAATAAGTATAAGGAGGTGTTCCGCCCGAAGGACTTGCTGTTGCAGAACCCGATGCTCCGCCTACGCAGTAAGTATTGGTATGTACCGCAATTGCAGATAGTGCTGATGACGGCTGGGTAATGGTAATGGTATCTGATTTCTGGCATCCGTGGGAGTCAGTTACAGTAATAATATAATCCCCGATGCTAAGCCCTGATGCATTATGAGTAGTTTGTACAGGGTTCGTGTTCCATGAATAAGTGTAAGGTGAAGATCCTCCTGAAACAATAGCGTTTGCAGAGCCGGATGATCCACCGTAACAGGCTACATTAACGCTGGAGGTTGTTAATGTTATGCTGTCAGGTTGTGTTATGGTCACAACAGAAGTGGAAATGCAACCTGCCTGGT
>Ga0172369_10008664_pt1 | contig 11479 bp, 9 predicted proteins | sample LakKiv25m_FD_114539 | JGI IMG/M metagenome (GOLD analysis project Ga0172369, IMG submission 114539) | Freshwater microbial communities from Kabuno Bay, South-Kivu, Congo - kab_022012_11.25m | ecosystem: Environmental > Aquatic > Freshwater > Lake | place: Democratic Republic of the Congo... | reverse complement strand
CGTATCGGCGTCTTGTCGGGGGTGTCCACGGTCGGACATGTCAGGAAAAACGGCTCGATCCCGAGCGCTCCCCGCACCGCGTTCTGGACAAGAAGGGAAGAGGGCTTCTTGGAGTCGCCGATCGTGCCATCATCAGATGCTCCGCAGACATTGAAATACCGGAGGATCATGGACCTGAGGCCCTTGAGCTTGCCATACCAGGCAATCATCTCCTCGACCATCTTCTTGGATGCGCCGTAGGGGGTCGTGGGGTTGAGCGGGTGCTTCTCGTCGATGGGCATGTACGTCGCCTCGCCGTAGACCGCGCACGTCGATGAGAAAACCAGCTTGGTCACGCCTGCTTCCGTCATTGCCGCCAGGAGATTGTTGGTCCCGCCGACATTGTTGGTGAAATATTTGGCGGGGTTCTTCATGGACTCGTCGACAAGGCATGATGCCGCATAATGCACGACCGCCTCGATGTCTTTTTCCCGCTTGAACACCTCACCGATGTTTTTCTGGAGGTCGAGCTCGTGGAAGGAAAAAGCCTCTCCATATGTTTTCTTGAAATAATCGATGGGTCCCCTATATCCCGTCGTAAAATTATCGACCGCAACGACCTGATAGCCGTTTTTCAGAAATACATCCGTCGCAACGGACCCGATATATCCGCCCGCCCCCGTAACCAGTATTTTGTGTTTCATATGAGGATAATTATACGACAAAGGGGAATCAAAACTCAAAACGTAAAGTTGACATCTAAAACTGAAAACGTAAAACTATCAGTTTTGGGTTTAAAGCTTAAGATTTGCGTTTTGAGATTTGAATTTTGAGTTGCTTATTTCTTTCTTCTTAATCTGTGGAGGGGATGGTAGTGTATCCTTCCTTCTGCAACGAGTATCCCGACAAAGACAAACATGGTCCCCAGGTAAAAGAATATCGTCGGATACTCGTTGAGGAGAGGTATCGCAAGGAGTACTGCCACGACCGGATCGATATACGTGAAGATGCCCACTTCCTCCGCTTCGATCTTCGATATGCCATAGATGAAGAGGCTGTAGGCGAGGGCTGAGGAAAAGAAAACCCCGAAGATGATACCGGTCCATCCATGGCCATTCAGGCTTGCGAGGGACCACGTCCTCAGCTCGTTCATCGCAAACGGAAGAAATGTCAGGGAACCGAAAAGAAAGCTGATGGACGCAACCTGGAAAGGGTTGGTTTGTTTCAGCACTTTCTTAAAAACCAGGACATTCCCTATGACGCCCATTGTCGCGATGACCAGAAAAAGATTGCCCAGGACCTCCGTTTCCTTCGCGGCAAGGGGAGTCCCCCCGTTCATGAAAAACGGCGACAGTATTATCGTCATCACGCCGGCGAATGAGAGCAGGATGCCGGTGAGTACCCGTTTACGGGGGCGCTCCCTGAGGACGAAGATTGCAAAAAGATACAGGAAAAGGGGTTGGGCGGACGCGATGATGGGGGCGTTGATGCTTGCGGTACGCACCAAGGCAAGGAAGTAGAAGCTGATGTTGACGGTGATGCCGAAAAAAGCTCCCAGGCAGATAATGCCCAGGGTCTTCCAGTCAAGTTTTTGCCAGTGGTGTTCGACGAAGGGCAGGAGGATGAGACCGGCGAAGAAAAAACGGATGAACGCAAGCGTGAAGGGAGGAATGTTCTCCAGCGAGAATTTGAAAATGGGGGAAGCGGCACCCCAGATGATGTTCGCGATGACAAGCGCAAGGACCGGGTTCATTCTTACATGATACAGAATATCGCCGGTATTTGCTTAAAGCAAAAATCAAATCTCAAAACTCAAAATTGAAACTAAAAACGCAAAACCGCAGCTGTAGGTTTTAGGATTAAGATTTGAATTTTGAATTTTCAGCTTTGAGTTACTGCTTTTTTCTGTGCATTTCCTTGTTATGGAGATAGACGATGAGTTCTCCGATGATGCCGGTCATCACGATCTGCAATCCGACGATGATAAGGAGAATTGCAAACTGCAGGGCCGGCCTCCGGTACAGCAGCATGCCGAAAAACAACCGTTCGACAACGAAATAAACCGTCATCACGAATCCCGCGGAAAAGAGGCTTCCCCCGATGATGCCGAAGAAATGAAGGGGCCGTTCTGAAAAACGGTACAGGAAATATGCCGTAAGAGTATCTATGATGCCGATGAAAAGCTTCATGATGCCGTATTTTGATTTCCCGTACGCGCGGACCCTGTTGCCGACCGATATCTCCGAGACGCGGAACCCCTGGTAATATGCGGCGAGGGGCAAAAACCGGAAGTTGTTTCCGTAGAGCTCGACCTCGTCCGTCACTTCCTTCCGCATCATCTTGAATCCGCAGTTAATGTCGGTGAAAGGGGATTTCATGAATAGCCGCAGGAACCGGTTCACCAATCCCGAATATAATCTGATGACCGGGTTGTCTTTCCGCTTCGACCGGATGCCGTTGACCAGGTCGTATCCCTGCTCGAGTTTTGCATGGAGGTTGGGTATATCGGCAGGGTCATCCTGGAGATCCCCGTCCATGAATACGATGATATCGCCCGTTGCCGCCTTGAGTCCGGATCTCAGGGCGCGGCCTTTCCCGAAACGCTTCCGGTGTCTCACGACGATGACGTTTTTATCCGTATGGGGAAGATCCGCCAAAGAACCGTCCGTCGAACCATCGTCGACGAAGACGACCTCGAAGGGCTTGTCCCATGTCCGGAATACCTCAAGGATCTCTCCATGCAACATCGGGAGGCTTTCTTTTTCGTTATAGAAAGGGATTATGATTGATATCATGGCAATAACATCAAAACTCAAAATGCAAACGGCAAAACATAACCCAACTTTCCGTCACCTGACCTTCTTGTACACTTCCGTGTTCTCGTTCTTGTAAATGAGCCGGTATCGCGCATCCTTCTGCAGTTTCTCATAAACCGGAATAGTCACGTCGCGCTCGGGATAATTATATACTTCGTCCACCGAGAGCACAAGATAATCAGCCAGGCCGTAATTTTTTGAGAATGCGTAGAAATACCTGCGGGATGAAAACAGGGGCGCGAAATGACCCGTCGCAGCAATCTTGAGACTGCTGTTACGGAGAGTCTTCTGCCAGAGTGCCGCGTCCGCCTTTTCCTTCTGGGGATACAGAAAAGGGTGGAGATCGGCCTCCCGGGAAAAGGGAAGCGGCCCCTTGAGGTACGAGAAAACCATCACCGAAGAAAAAAGAGCAACAAGGAGGACCATCATGGTCGTCCGCACAGGAACATGCCGTTTCTTCAGGAAAGCCGCAGCATTGGCCAATCCGTATACGGAAGCGATGAAGACAAACGGCTGCAAAACCGATGTGTAATGATAAATGATATTGCGCATGTTCCAGCTGTTGGAAAGGAGGTTGATGCCGAACTCAGGCGTCGCGATGAGGAGTTGGACGGGCGAGAAAAACGCGAGGAAAGCGAGCGGTCCGAGGAGAAAAAGAAAATAACGCAACGTGTCTATGTGCCAGATATACTTCGCAAGGCTCACCGGATTCTTGAGCACCCCGAGGATGACCCGGAGGGGAGAGTCGCCGAAATCGGCATAGTAGGTGAGTGCGAAATGATTGCCGCCCCGGAAGTACGGGATGATGACGGCCATGGACATCACAAACCACACGAGGCTTCCCGCGATGATAGCCAGAGGGTACCGGAAGGGACGGATGCTCCGGTTCCCGTGAGGCACTGTCTTGCGGATGCAGTACCATGCATATATCCCGAAAAAAAAAGTCGTGAGCGCGACCTGCTCCTTGGAGAGGATGCTCAATGCAAAAAAAACGAGACTCGTCCGGTACCGTTTCCGGAGGAAAAAATAGAACATGCATAAGAGAAACGTCGTGGCAAGCGTGACCGCATGGAATTCGAAAATATTCGCCCGTTGCATGGGTGTGTACATGAGATATGCGAAAGAAAAAACCACGCCGGCGACCGTGACATAGGGGGTCGTCCGGAGGACCTCCCTGACTATGCCATACACCGCGAATGCCCCGAGCCCCAGGACAAGGGTCTGGATGACGAGCAAGGTCTCGGGTCCCGCATGGATGAAATAAAAAGGCGCGATGAAAGCCAGGAGGATGTCGTTATGGATGGCCATGCGTTTTATTTGCGCGGGCCCGTAGGGATTGGTCAACTCGAGGAAACGGCCGGGATCGAGACGGATTATGGCCTGGTATGTGTTGTAAACCGTCTGGTGCATGATGCCGAGATCGAAATATGACGCATACAGCGTCTTGTAGCGGAGAATGGTGAAGTAAGAAAAGTATGCGATATACAGAAACACGAGAAATCCGACCGTGCAAATACCCCAATGCTTTTTAAACCACGTCATTGTATGTATGATACAGGACAAAACTTAAAAGTGGCTGAATTATCACTGATTCCCGGAGTGGAACTTCTCGTGTATCTCACGGAGCCGCGCATCGGTCACGTGGGTATAAATCTGCGTCGTTGCGACGTTCTTGTGACCGAGGAGCTCCTGGACGGAACGCAAATCCGCCCCGTGCGACAGGAGGTCGGTCGCGAAACTGTGGCGGAGCGCATGCGGACTGAACTTCTCGATGATGCCCGCCTTCTTGCAGTATTTGTCGACCAACCGTTCGATAGAACGCACGGAAAGCCTCAGCTTCTCGACGGACAATCCTTCCGGAGGTTTCGGTCCGGAATACCGGATGAAAAGCGCCGCATACGGATCGTCCCGCTTCGCGAGATACTTGGCCAGCCACTCCTTTGCCTTGCGGGACAAGAAAACCACGCGCGGCTTGCGTCCTTTCCCGATGACCCCGAACTCTCCCTGCTCGACGTTGACCTTGTCGCGGTTGAGGGCCGCAAGCTCGGATACACGCAGTCCCGTTGAGAACAGGACCTCGAGGATGGTCCGATCCCGCAGTCCGATGATGTCGGTCGTATCGACCGCGTCGAAGATGCGCGTAAGATCTGTTTCGCTTATGGTCTTGACGGTCCGTTCGCCCGCCTTGCCGAGCTCGATGACGTCGGGGGACATGACGGATACCTTTTGTTTTATCAGGAACCGGAGAAGCGACCGAAGCGCGACCAGGAAATACATCTGCGTCTGGCGGGTAAGGGAACCCTTGTATTTGTTCTGGTATGTGTGGGAGATATAGAGGCGGAACCGGCGAACGACCGTCTCGTCAATCTTTTCGACGGGAAAGTCCTCGGCCTTGTATTCGGTAAGGAGCCAGGTCTTGAAAAACTCGAGATAGTACCCGTACATCGTCACGGTCTTCGGGGACAGGTTCCGGTCGACCTCGCTGTATTCGAGAAAGAGGATAACCGCTTCTTTTATTCCCATATGTTCATATTAACCGACGTCCGGGATAATTTCAAGAAATCATCAAACAAGAACGTTCAGGCATATGCCGGCAAAGACGATGAAAGCGGCGAGAATTTTTTTCTTGAGATCCGCCCGTTCATGCAAAAACAGATATGCGGCCACGACATTGAGGATGGTCGATGTCGCCTGGAGGGGGATGATGGTCGTGACCCTGCCGAACTGGAACGACCGGAGCGAGAAAAATATCGCAAGCCCCCAAGATACTCCCGTGAGATATATCCATCGCTTGTCGGCTTTCCGGTACTCCTCTGCGATTATCGAAAGGGGCTTCCGCTCGGCAAGGGTGATGATTGTTGCCGGAATGACAAGTGTCAGCATGATGTAGACCGGGAGATTGAACTGGGAGGAGATGCCGATGTCGACCGATATGGCGATGACGAAAAACAAGGTTGCGGCAATACCGACCCAGGTATATTTCGTGAGGACGAAAACCCCCTTCCGATAAAACAAAATAAGGTTCCCGAGGACAATGAGGATGGCCCCGGCCAATTTTCCCACGGTCAGCTGTTCACGGAAAAAAATCACTCCGAAGGCGATGAGAAAAGCCGTCGACAGCTGGTTGATGATGGTGAACTGCGAGACCTGCAAGTGTTTGCGCGCCGTTGTCTGGAGCCGGTCCATCACCGCATAGAATAGACACGCGACGACAAGAAAAATATACGTCAATGGCGATTTCGGGAAGGAAAACGGAAGAAAGGGGGCAAGGAATAATATCAGAATACCGGCCGTAACCTGCAATATGACCGTCATCGCCCCGTCGTTGCGGGCATTTTTGGCCGCAATCCGGTACGACTGATAAAAACACACGATGGTAACAAGATATGCGGCAACGTTAAACTGCCAGGTATTGAGGATGTTCATATAATAAACCTTTTTGTTAACGGGTTAAAGCGTTAACGGGTTGTTGGTGCCGGGGAGAGGACTTGCTCAACTCTCCGTTGACGAGCGTGGCGAGTCTTACGGAGAGTTAGTCCCGCCGTTTCAGGCGGGGAACCTCCTGCGCCGAAATGATAATCCTGCCATGACCCGAAGTGCCGGGGAGAGGACTTGAACCTCCACGCCTTTTACGGCACAGGTTCCTAAAACCTGCGTGTATGCCATTTCACCACCCCGGCAGCTACTCTAATTGTACCAAAAAGAAGCATATTTAGATTGCCAAGTCCTTGCATTCTCACGAAAACGAGGATATAGTAATACTATACTATGAAAAAAATATATATCCTACTCACGGTAGCTGCACTATTGATTATATATACTCCGTTTTCACACGCCCAAATCCCAACGCCTACACTTGCACCTGACCGGTTATGGACCAAATTAAGCGCTCAGTTGTGCTCTGATAGCGATGCAAAGTGTTCCATTCCTGCTTCAGACTCTCGGGCTGCGCGCCGTATCAAGCTGTTTGTTTCCAATACGGATGAGGAGGGTAAGACGGTGCCTGGCGAAGACAAACTTCTTGTTGATAGTCCGACATATGTCGTCGAATGCATCGCCACCTCAATCGGTTCCGTCTGCACGAGCGGTAACAAAAAAATGGATATGGAGTTGTATGGGGAAGACCGCGGCGCCCTTCTGACCAAGCTCTTTGCTGAGGCCCAGAACGGGCCACCCGCAGCAACAACCTGCGGTGCCGGATATATTTTCGAAGGAGTATATTCCAACACGGACGGTACAACGGTTACGCTACCCATACAAAGCAACGCCATAGGCGAGTTTGAACCTATGCTTGAATGGCAAAGCTGCTCTCCGCTTGTTAAAAAGGAGTTTCTTGCCCTCAATTTTTCGGATCCAAACAAAGCAAAAAACCTTGCGGGAAGCCAAGGAGGACAGCAACAGGCACAGATTGAGTTTGACCGCACCATGGGCGCCGGTCCAACACCTGTTGTCCGAAGAGCCCGTATGGGTGCGGGTCTCGAATCCGATCCTTACGGACGCATATTCGATGCTCAAACCCTGGAACCGGTCGCCGGGGAAAAAGTTCTTCTGACGAAAAAACGCGCCGACGGTACATTCACTCCGGTCAATCCTTATGACCCAGAAGATGCCCGAGGCGGAAGCGTCATTAATCCATTCCTAACAAAGGAGGCCGGATATTTTTCATTCATCGTTCCGGATGGAACGTACCGACTCAGTCTTGTTTCCGGTCCCCAAAATACAACGATTGCAACGGATCCCGCACTCCTCAAGCCCGGATACGAATCATTGTATTCAGACATATATCCCCTTAAAACCGGAGAGGACATTATCCAAAAGGGTAAAATCGAGCACCGGGACATCCCGGTCCTCCGCTCTTTGCCAACCGACACGAAACCGGCACTCGTCACTTATTTTTATGACGCGGACAAACGGAAGGGAAGGATAACCCTGACCGGCACCGCGAGCATGCCCCTTGCCAAGATCCATCTGTATGCGCTCATGCTTGATCCGTCGGGCAAAACCGTTCATGGACAAGAACTCGCGGCGGCGACAGCCGACAAAAAAGGGGATTTCGAAGTATCGTTTCTGACCTCGGTGCTGAAAAACGGGGAGACATATGGCGATCTCGTCATGGAGAAACCCGCCGTCTTCACCGCGTCCTCGGCCGACACCAGGACAGGTTCGCGCCTCATGGATCCCATCCTGAATTATCTCGAAGGGTATGCGCGTGATGCATCCGGAGACGCGTTGCCGTATGCGACAGTCGGTCTATACCTGGCCGGCGCAACCGTACCGCAATACCGGACAAAGGCCGATGCCAAGGGATATTTCTCCATATCATCCGAACACATCCCCGCCTTTGCCTACACACTCCGGTATACGGACGCCCAAGGCAAGGTCGTCTCTGTCACGCCGCTTGATTTTGCCCTGCACGGGGGTACGGCCAACCTGAACACGTACAAACGCATCAAACCGGAACTGCAGGCAATGTCGGAGGTAAAACCCAAGACGCCGATAACGAATGTTGCGACCGATGCCGGCAAGACCATGCCCCGGAAAGACAGATTCATGCAGATTTTATTGGTATTGCTGGGAACAACGATCGTCGTAATCATCATAATCATCGGCATTGTCGCGACCATCAGGAAGAGGCAAACGCAAGTTCCGCCGCTTGCATGAACATATGAAAACCAAAGACCTGCATCTCAAGTCATGGGGACTTATTGTTTTTGTCGGCTTGTTTTGTTTTGTCGCCATAAGCTCGGTTTCTCTTTTCATGACCAAGCAGGCTCCTTCTTCCTCCCTTGCAAAAAAAGATCTGGACAAGCCAGCGCCTTTTCCAACGATCTTTCCGATATGCAGTGGGTGCGAGGCGGTGAGGAGAGTGCCCGTGCCCGGAAGTCTCTGTTCCTCAAGCTCCTGTCGGAACATCAGGGAAGTATATGGGCTTTCCGCCCAATACAGTGCCGTCACCAACATGGAAACGGGAGACACCGTGTGCTATGAAACGCAGTACCTGTGTAATCCGGAGGGTGTCGCGGGTGAATGCGCGTGCGCTGATGTCCAGAAGGGGGTCTCGGAAACCGCAAAAAACATCACGACGAAAGAACTGTGCGAGGGAATCGGGGGGTTCGGATCAAGGACATGTTTCAAACCGTCCGACCCCAAAGTGGGATCCGGACTCAAATATGTCTGGGAAAACAACACCTGTGTCGAATACTACTACCGGTGCACCTGAGGCTTCCGTCGGGTGAGACTGTCTCGGGATATCGCGGATACCTCCCATTGGTTTTCCTGCAACCAACGGCCGGGCGATGCGTTTTCAAAATCCCTCGTTCCTTCCGCTTTGTATAATGCGGGTGATGTCAGACGCCATGCAAAACCATCATCAGCACAGGAAAAGCATGAGAACCCGAAAACAGCCCGGTTCCATGAGCCGGTTCATCCCGTTTTTGAAACCGAGAATTGCCCCACACCTGACCGTCGCGTATTCGAAATCGACCGAGGAGCTGTTCTTTTTTTCATTCGGAGCACGCAAGATTCTGTATGCCGGTCATGTGTTCCACACCATCGTCCCGTATCTCGACGGGAAACATATGATAAGCGAAATCGCCCGGAAAACGCATCTGTCCGTTCCGCGTATCGCTGCCTTTGTCTTCCATTTACAGGAAAACGGGGTATTCGATGGAATGAAGAACCCCGGGATATTCCTGCCGGAAGCGCGCCCGGTATTCCCGGCAAAAACACGCGTATCCGCTTCCATTCTTTTTGCCGAACGGAGTGCGGTTACCGTTGAAGCGTATAAGCTCCTGCGGAAACGCGGATATAAGAATCTCTCGTTCCCTACATCCCCCTTGCCGGGAATAATCAGGAAAGAACTCACGGGCAAATTGCTTGTCATCGGCTCATTCCAAAACGATAGATTGAATGCGCTGGTCAATGCCGTTTGCATGCAAAGCCCGACGCGGTGGCTCCCATACCGGATAGACATGTCAAACTCACGGGCGGATATCGGCCCCTTTGTCCACGCGGGCGCAATCGGTTGCCATTCCTGTTACTCCAGGAAGATAAAAGAAAACCATCTGTTCAAGAAGAGGGACCTTATCTTCATCGGGGAAAAACGAATCACCCGTCGCTTGAAGTGAAACTCAATAAATGCGTCGCCTCCCATCTGGTCTTGTCCTCGCTTGCATTCCTGAGAAACAAAAACTATTTGCAGCGTACCGTAAGGACCCTTGACTTCCTCACGGGAAAAACGGCGGACAATGCATTGGTGCCGGAACCGGCGTGTCCCTTCTGCAGGGATGCTCCCCCGGAGATAGAGGTGAAACTCCGGCCGAGAAAGGCGGTTTATTTTGAAAACGGCCTTCGCATCATGCGCGCCGGACAATCATGGAATAACGTCAGGAGGCATATCGGTCATGCGGGCATCGTCACCCGGATCGCCTCTTTTTACAAACCGGTCGACCGCAAACAAAGTTACCGGGGGGTTTCGGCCGATATCCTCGGGAATAACGCGTTCCGCACCCATGCCGGCAAAGGAATGACTCCGGCCCAAAACAGGAACAGCGCCGCGTTCGAATCAATCGAACGGTACTGCGCCAAATACGCAATGTTCGATCCGTACCGGAAAGAGGTCCGCGGTTCATATGACGAACTGAAAGACACCGCCGTCCATCCTTCACGGTTTCAGATGACTCTGTCTCATTATTCGGACATGGCGGAGATCCCGTGGGTCAAATCCTGGTCGCTCACCAAAAAAAGAATGTGCCTCCTGCCCCGGGATTTTGTTTCCTACATTCCCATCGGAAGCAACGGCCTTGCCTCGGGAAACTGCATGGAAGAGGCGATTCTGCATGCGCTGTTCGAACTCATCGAACGGGATATTTACATGATTATGGACCTCAACGAGTTTGTCATGCCTGATCTTGACGTGACCCGGCTGGAGAGTCCCCGCATCCTCGGCCTTCTCAAACGCCTCGACCCTTCCGTGTCCTACCGCATCAAATATATCCGGAATGATTTCGGCATACCGGCGTTCGGGATGTATATGTCGGGCCCGGCAGGAAAGAAACAGGGTTATGCGCATGTCGTCTGTTGCCATCTGGATAAGGAAATAGCCCTTTCACGCACCATCACCGAGGCAATCCAGACATTCCCCAAGTTCGCGAGGGGAAGTCGCTGGCTCGGCAAAAATACCGGCCACTATACAAAACAAAACGGTCCCGTTTCTTTCCGGTCGATACGGGGACATAAGGATCCGGATATAACGGCAAATATCAAAACCTGCGTGAAGTTGCTTGAAAAGAGGGGGCTGGAAACATTCGCGGTCAATCATACCATTCCGGGGATAAAATGTGCCGTCGTGCGGATGCTCGTCCCGGGACTCCAACCCATATGGTTCAGGGAGATGCCGTATCTGACGGATAGGGTTTTTTCCGTCCCGGAAACGCTCGGATACCGGAAAAGGGCGAAAGAAGACCTCAACTACGGGGAGTACTGCGGCTTTCCGCTTCTGTCAACGAGACAGTAGTCTCCGGGAAAGACGGAAACAGAGGAGTATATACGAAAAAAGGCTTGGTTTATTGTTGGATGTGTCGTCGTGAGACGATGGGGAAGAGGCCTTGCGGCCCCCGACCCGAATCCAAGCCACGTCAGACGTGGCAAACCAAGCCCTTTTAGGGGAACTTCGGAGGAGGAGT
>Ga0172369_10008662_pt1 | contig 11482 bp, 14 predicted proteins | sample LakKiv25m_FD_114539 | JGI IMG/M metagenome (GOLD analysis project Ga0172369, IMG submission 114539) | Freshwater microbial communities from Kabuno Bay, South-Kivu, Congo - kab_022012_11.25m | ecosystem: Environmental > Aquatic > Freshwater > Lake | place: Democratic Republic of the Congo... | reverse complement strand
TATGCTGAATTTTCATAAAAACTACAATCCTTGTTTACTGATTTAAATAAATCATTTTTATAAACTGCTAAATTAATTAAAACAGTGTTTGTTTCAGTTTCCCACTTATTGCCTGCCAAATCTTCTATTTCCATCTTTGTTATGTATGTTAATAACCCTTTTTTAAAATCAAAACCTGCTTCTTTGAATTGTTCAGGGTTTACTAATTCAGACTCTGACTTGTAATCATACCTAAATCGCGATAAAAAAGATACTGGCCAACCATGTTCTTTTAAATATTTTCCTAATATTAATGCATCTAGATCATTACCTATTACCAAAAAACTCATTTAATCACCAAATTTATAAAAATATATTATATATAAGGAAAAAGGCAATATTTATAAAATAAACTCACCATAATATATAATTAGCTTATATATAGCTATAGTGCTATTTAATAAAGGCAGATACAATGATTACAATTGATGCAAACAGAAGCCACCCTGGGTTTACAATCAGATTAGCTTTGGCATTAGCTACTTTGAATAAAACGCCTATTACAATTACAAATATTCGTAAAGAAGTAGAAAAACCTGGTTTGACCTACGAAGACTTTATATATGTCAAAATATTAGAACAAATAGCAGGTGCTGATGCAAAGGGGATTGAAAAGGGCTCAACAGAAATTATTTTTGAACCTAAAATAATTAAAACTGCACAACAGATTAATTTTAAATATCCTGCATTAGTTTCTGTTATGTTACCATATTTATTATTGATGTATCATCAAACAACACAAAAAATTAGTTTATCTGGACCAACAAACTTTGAGAATAAATTAACTGTAGATTATTTTCAAAATGTGATTTGTCCATTATTGCAAAAAATAAATGTTGGTGCGCGGTTAGAAATAACAAAAAGAGGGTATGCAGAAGATCCTGGAAAAATTATTTTTTATGTTAAAGAAACAACAAAAGTAAAACCATTGGTTTTATTAGAGAAAGGAGAATTTGAACATTCAAAAATACATATTCATTCTTACGGCCACAATGAAAGTGTAAATGGATATATTATTGATGGTTTAAAAAATACATTAACTCCAAAAGATATTTTTATTAATGAATACAAAAGCGATTTTGTTGAGAATCGTGAAAAGCACAAAGGATATGGTGCTGACTGTGTTTTGCTTTATGAAAACACAGTAATGGGCGCAAATGTTTGTTCTACTAAGAAACAACCTACTCAATTAGGGAAAGAGTTAGCGGATAAAATAATTAGTTTGATGGCTAGAGAAACGCCTTTGGATACTCACGCAGCAAATATGATTATTCCTTTTTTAGCATACCATAAATTAAATGGAAAATTATTGGTACCTAAGAAAGACGAATATTTAGATGATTGTCTTTATGTTTGTGAAACTCTTTTAGGAACAGTAAGCAAAAAAGAAGAAAGAGAAAAAGACATCCTTTTAGAAGTTAACTAAGCAAAATAAATTTATTTTTTGTTGTTTCGCAGAAACAAGTTTTCTTTGCGAAACTTCGGCTTTCTTTTTGAAAAAGAAAGCGGTAGTGCCAAAGTAGCTCAGTTGGTTTAGAGCGCCAGACTCATAATTGTTAATTGTAGAAATTGTGAGTGATGAGACCGTTGCGTCAGTCTACGTCGCGTACTACACAAGGTAGTACAATACATAATGCATTGGTTGATGATTATATTTATTTCTCTAATGAGAAATCTGGAGGTCGAGGGTTCAAGTCCCTCCCTTGGCATTTTAAAGGTGTCTGAAGGACAACTTAAAATGACTTATAGTGTGCCCCGCACACGTTATGGCATTAACATGGAACTCGAAGAGTTAGCTGTTAATGTATGTGTTTAAAATTTGCATAAAGCTAATTTTAAACTCTGCATTGCAAAGGCATCGATGAGGTGACTTGCAAAGTATATTGATAAAATACTTTACATTATATTTATATCATATATAAGAGGGATACTCATGAATAAAATAATCTATTTATTTACATTATTAATTTGTACAATATTCTTGTTTGGGCACGCATCCTCAATATCAACAGACATTCATTTAGAATCTTTTAAAATTAATAATACCAATAATACAAAATCAATTTACTACGGTCAAGAAATAGAATTTGATATACTAATTAAAAATTATTCTATAGAACATAGTAATAAAATACCTAATTTGATTGTTGATGCCACATATGATGACGGCAATCATATTATATTAAAAGAAATAGTTACAAATGATAGTTTATATTTATTAAGAACTAGATTAATATCATATGATTATAAAAATAAATTAGAAATCCCTAATAGGGTAAATATATGTGTGACAATTGCCGACACTTCTGAAAAATTATGTAACAGATTACAGATAATTGATCCATTTATACTAAAAACAAATACTAAATTTGATTTTGTTAATAATAAATTATTGTTAGATTACGACATACAAAATTTAACAAAAAAAATAGAATCTGTTAAATTACAAATAGATTATTATTTACCTTCAGGTAAAAATACAATTACAGAAACTATTCGCTTAGCACAAAATGCAATAAATAGATACTCTAATGAATTAAGTATACAAAATTTATTAGAGAAGAATAGTTTAGAAAAAAACATAATAACTGTATGTCAAAAATTATTTTATGATTATAATACTAGCCACATAATAGATACTAATTGTACTAATATTAGTATCCAAAAAGCGATACCTGTTGTAACTAAAGTAGATCTGTGGCCAGAAATTATTTATGTTGATTCAAAAATTAAATGTAATCCTGAATTTTATTTTGGTAAATTTCCTATAGATGAATTAAATATATCCTATCAATGGACTCACTCAGGAAAAACATATAACTCATTCAATGATGTATATGATTGTACAAAACAAAAGTGTAGGGTCGGAGATACAATAGACTGCAAAGTAAAATTAAATGTAAAAACTACAGAATATTCAAATGAACTAAAGACAACAAAGATAGTTCAAGATTTCCCTAATATTGATCAAAATTCTAAAACTAAGGATTTGCCAGTTATTAATATAGATCAAAACCAAATTACTAATGACGATAATAAACCTATTTTGATTGATCAAAATCAAATCACAACAATAACAAATGAACCTGAAAAAGAACAAAGTATATTCAGAAGATTTTGGAATTGGATAGTTAATCTATTTAGTTAGGATTTATCCTAACTAATTTACTTTTCATTCTCATATGCTTTTTCTAGATTCTTCTTTAGATCTTCTTTCTCAAATGATTTTCTTACAGGTTCTAATATTTGTGTTAAGTATTTAGCCATTGTATTTTTAACATCTAAAGGATGTATTTTTTTTTCAACAAATACATTTTCTAATTCAGTATAATTTGCAAATGAAACATTTCCACCAAACTTTTCAGGTCGTTCAACATCAAAGCTTTGTTTAGTTCTATCTAAATATGGAAACAAAGCATATTTGATAAATAACATTACACCATTTTCCTCTATAACTCCTTCTGGACAAAAAGCACCATTTAATTTCTTTTTAATTTGCTGTTCAGAATCCAATAAATCAATTTTAGAGTTTACATCAGAAGATGACATTTTTGTACCTTGCAAACCAGGCAACATTGGATTCATTAAATGTATTCTTTTTTTGTAGCCTAATTTTGGTAAAAATTCATGGGCCAAAACAAATATTTTTCTTTGATCATTGCCTCCGAATTGACAATCTACTTTCAAATACTCTTCATCTAATGCTTGTAACAATGGATATAAAACTGGAGCTAATCTTGGATTCTCACTTTGCTTAACAACTTCTGCTCCTGCTTTTATACCTTCTGAAACTGTTGTTATGCTTGCGAGCCTATAAACATCTAAACAATATTCTCTTGTTAATTGATAATCTGTTCCTTTAACAAATTTTAATTTACTTACGTCAACTTTCAATGCTTTCAAAGTTTCTTTAATTATATTTTCATAATATTTAACTCTCGCATCCAATAACTCCCAAGGAGTTTTTTGTGAATCCAAAAACGCATGCAAATCAGCAAGTAAAATCTTAACTTCACAGCCCGCTTCCAAGTAATCAGCTAATTTTGCAAAGGGTATTAAGTATCCTATATGAATTCTTCCTGTTGGTGCAGTTCCCCAATACAAAGATAAATCTCTTTTTTCTAAGATTTCTTTTAATTGCTTTTCATCCATTACTTCCTGTAAGTTTCTTGTAATTAATTCAAATTTTTTATCTGCATTCATAAGTATCCCCTTTATGGCTCTTTAATATAATACATATATAGATAAAAGAAAGCTTTTAAAATAGTGTAACTTAGTTTATATATGCAAAAACCTAATGTTCGTAGAATCCAGAGAAATACTAGAAGACTAGTAAAAAATATGATTGTTGGAGACTATGGACGTACAGAAAATAACTTATTATTACCTGAAAGAGCACGATTATTGCAAGCAGCAAGACAACAAGCAGAAACTTTCAATCCTAAACAAGCGTGGTGGGACATCACTTCGCGACACAATCGAGGAGTAATTTGGGGAGAAAAAGCAGCAACTATGAAATTAAAATATTCTGCATTCCAAAATGAAGCAAGACTCTGGAAATTAAAATTATCTAATTTATCAAATCCAAAACAAAAAGATATTGTTACAAATAAATCAAAACAAATTTATGACATAAAATTAAGATATTTTGATGATCGATATGAAACTATAAAATATGGAATTCCTACAAGATTTGAATCATTAAGTAGAGTATTAACAGAATTAAGAAATCCAAAAATGCTAGTTGGACAAGAATGTCTTCTTTCAGAACCACCAAAAAAATATGGTGAAGATAGATATGCATTTTCAATGGCATTCGCACTATCTAGAATTGCCTCAGACAAAACAGATTATGGCGGCTTTATAGGAGATCATAAACCATATACTTGTAGATTATTATTTAATGCAGATGCGTTTTCTCATGAACAACAATTAGGATTTCATGAATGGGGGTATATTAAAAATACTCCTAATTCTGCAGTTTTAGGAATTCAAATCTTTGATCCTGATCCTAGAACATTATATCAATTCACAAAAGCAATGTTGAAAATAAGACCTAATGACCCAATAGTTGTTTTTGATGTATATGGCGAAGTTTTCTTTCCCTAGCACTAATTATGCCACTGTGTGAAGTGGCAAAAAAGAAGATTTTGCCACTCCGCTCGAAGGTATATTTAAATATCTTTCTGAGTATATTATATTATGTTTGAAGCAAAATTAGAAAAATTAATCATAGATAATTGGAATCTTAAACTAGACTATGTATCTAGAAACATATTATCGACATCTGATTTAAAATCCAAAAGTTCATTTGCAATTATTGGGCCTAGAAGAGCAGGAAAAAGCTATTTATTATACGAAATTAAACAAGAGCTTATTAAATTAGGGCAAGATAAAACAGATTTTATATCATTAAATTTTGAAAACAATATTTTGGCAGGTTTTAATGAAAACCATTTTGAAGAAATATTAGAAGTATATTCAAAACTAAGACCAGACACAAAACCAATATTATTATTAGATGAAATTCAAAATGTAAACAATTGGCATAAATATATTAGAAAACTAGTAGATAATCAATATAAAGTATTTGTAACTGGCTCAAACTCTAATTTATTAAGTAAAGAAATTGCCACTCACCTAGGTGCAAGAACACATCCAATATATGTTTATCCACTTAGCTTTAAAGAATATTTAAAATTTAAAGGAATATCATTAGATAAAAAACTTGACATTAAATTAAAACAAAAAGAAATAACAAAAGCATACAACGAATTTTTTGAATTTGGGGGATTTCCCGAATTAGTTAATTTAAATAATAATAGAAAGAAAAGTATTCTTAACGAATATTTAGAATTAGTAGTTAACGATATTAAAAAGCGATGGAATATAACAAATGAATTAGGAGTAAAATTAATAATACAAAAAATAAGAGAAAATGTAGGTAGAGAATTTTCAATAAAAAGCATTAAAAAGGCATTAGATTATCTAAATTATACTATCGGCGAAAATCAACTATATGATTATTTTAATTATCTAAAATTATCATTTACGACTGATGAATTATCAGCATATAAAAAATCATTCAAAAATAGACTTGTACTAAGAAAAACTTACTTTCTAGATAATGGGTATATCTCATTATTTGATGTTGATTCGGATAATGGATTAAAATTAGAAAATTTAATATATACAGAATTGAAAAAATCAGAAAAAGAAATTTATTACTTTAAAGAGAAAAATGAATGTGATTTTATATTAAAAGAAAATAAAAATTATTCTGCGATACAAGTTACATACGAACTCAAAAGCGATAATTATGAACGAGAGATATTTGGATTAACAGATGCAATGAATAAATTTAATCTCGAAAAAGGGATTATTATAACTAATAATCAAAAACAAGAAATTAAAATAGATAACAAAATAATACAAGTAATGCCCGCAACAGAATGGATTTTAGAGATGAATTAAATGGAATTATTGACAATTGTGATTATATTATTCGTAGGCTTAATTGCTTTGATCTTAGGCCTAATTATAGGTTTCTTGAGCCTTAAGAATAGATTTGAGAAGAAATTAGATGCAATTCTCAAAGCAGAAAGAGAAGATGCAATCAAAAGGTCAAGAGCTACATTAACAGGGCAATTCTCTGAGCAAATAAGCCCTTATATGCCTGGTTTTCCCTATAGCCCTACAGAGTGTAAGTTTCTAGGTAAACCAATTGATTTTATTGTTTTCAAAGGTGCTGATGAAAATGACATTAAAGAAGTTATTTTTTTAGAAGTGAAATCTGGTGATTCAAAACTAAACAAACAAGAAAAGAATTTGAAAGAAACTATTTTAGCAAAGAAAATAAAATGGGATGAATACAAAGCTAAGTGAGAATATGCGAGTCTATCCAAAAAAGAAAATATTTAGAATACTTTTTATATTCTTTTCACTATTGTTGTTAGCGCTAATAGGATACTTTATTGCATTTTTGTTTATTTCGCACAATAATTACGAAAACTATTTTGAGAACAAAAAAATAATTAATGTATCTAATTTAAGAGAAGGAGATATTTTATTTAGAAGAAGCGCATTTTTTGATTTCCTACAACCGGGATATTTCACGCACGCAGAAATATATTTTATTTCTGATAAAAATATTCCTAGTATATCAGAATCATTTATTTTTGATGGGGTCAGAGTAGTTAGTTTAGATGAAACTCTTTCTAAAGGATCAGCTGTTGTAAAAAGAATTCCTGATTTAAATAATTCAGAATTAAATGCATTAAAAAAATGGTGTAAAGCAAAACAGAATTCTGAGTTTACATTAAACGCATTTAAAAAAGATGAAGATGGAAATTCATTTTATTGTTCAGAATATGTTTGGTCAGGATTTATGTATTTGGGCATAGATTTAGATTCAGGAAGTTTTGCTGATTTCACAGTAACACCTCAAGAAATCTATGATAGTGATTATTTAATAGATGTGGGTGTATTAAAGGAGAATTAGATCAAAAAACCTAAATTAACAAAACTTAATATAATAAACCCTAGGATTATTCCTAATGCTATAAACGGTCCAAATACTGGCAAGTTTCTGTAAACAAATAATTTAGCGTCTTTTGGCAATAGTTTCTTTAATTCTTTGAAAGATTTTGGTTCTAAAGGAAACATTTCTATTGTAGATATCTTTTTTATTTTGGAATGTTTTTTACTTAATGCATTCATATCAACTAAATCATCATTTAATAATTTACTTAACAATATTTCTTTTCTGTAAAATCTTTGCATAATTAAATCTTTCAATAATAAAGATGTTAATGCAAAGAAACCAAATACAAAAATAATTATTGCTAAATACCAATAACTAAATACAATAAATAAAACAAACAAAATCAATGCAACAACAAGTGATATAATAATACTTTGTATTACTTGTTTGTTTGGTTTTTTTAATAATAAAACTAAATAATAAATGCCATAAAATAACATTGCTAATACACTAGCTAAAACTAATGTAACTAAAATAAATGGTAAGCCATTAAAGAACGGAAAGAATAATGCTAAACCTGCAAAGAATTTAATATCTCCACCGCATATCTTTCCTGTCCTATAAAAAACATAACCTAAAGCAAATATTATTACTGCTTGGCCAAATGCCCATAAGATATTAGGTGAAAAGAAAGCTAATATTGCTCCGAGAACAATAAATGAATAGTTTAGCCAATCATATATGTACCCTGTGCGATAATCCGTATATGCAGCAATTAATCCTGCTAATATAACTATTCCAATTTTAATTTCAAATAACATAATAATCATATTCTTTTCTTAAAAGGAATTTTAAAATCTTTTTCCCAATCGCACATAGGTAATAATTCTTTTAATTTTTTGGTTTTATTTTTTGATAATATAATATCTACATTTAAGTTTTCTGGGTTTACTCTGTGCATAAATTCTCTACATCTGCCACAAGGTGGGACAACATAAACTTTATTATCAAGAGATTTCCAAACAGCAACAATTTTCTTAATTTTATATTCTTTATTTGTAATCATTGATGCTATTGCAGCATGTTCTGCACAAAATCCCATTCCAGACCAAACAACAATACAAACACCAGTATAAACCTTGCCTTTATCAGATACTAACGCACAACCAACTGTGCCAAAAAGAGAATCTCCAATTATTTTAGGACTAATAACACTTGCTGCTTTTTTAATTAGATAATCATTAGTTACTTTCATATAATCACAATATAATAATATAGCAATAATATATAATATTTATGCTTAGATAATATATTATGAATATAGAAGATCTACATTTAGTGGTATTTATAACTGCAAGATGTAACAAGAGATGTGCTCATTGTTCAGTAGCAGATATTTTAGTTCATGCTCACGATAATTCTTCTGATTTAGATATAACTACTTTTAGAAGAGCGTTACTTAGCTTGGAAAGAAAAGTAGAAAAAATAATCATCGCAGGTGGGGAACCAACTTTACACCCTGATTTTGCAAAATTTGTTTTATTTGCATCTAGATTTACAAAAGAGGTTCAAATTGATACTAATTTAACTACTATGCCACAAACAGAAAGCGAAATTACAGAACATCTAAAATGGCTACCAAAAAATGCAACATTTATGATTGGATTTGATAAATATCATTATCCAAATTTAACTCCTGCATTTGAAGAAAAATTATTGAATTTTATAAAATATTGTGTTAAGACTCATAGAAAATTAATTATAAATTCTGTTACACCAAAATTAGGCTGGCCAAAAATCAGAAATCCTAGATTAGCAGAATATTTAGTTCAATTTTATGTTAATGATTTAAATCATGATGACGAACCACAATTATTTAGAAATAGTTTTCGTTTTAATGCTGCACGATTAGGTAATGCAACTAGATTGCCAGAAAGCGATACTAAAGAATTGACTCCTGAAGCTTTGCATCATCAATTAACATTATCAAATTATTTAACTATATTTCCAAATTCAGATATATATGTTACTTCCAACGCAGTAGTATTTCCATTAAATTCAGAGAATTTATTTTACAGAGGAAATATAAAAAAGGAAAAATTAATTGATATTTGGATACGACAACAATATAGAACAACAAATATTTATGGTCGAGAGATTGATAAAGATCTAGCAGAAAAACAGCAAAAAGATATTGATGAATTAGAAAAAAGAAAAGACGAATTACCCTCATTCATTGCATATTTAAGAAAAATGTCTAATTATGAAAAACAAAGAGCATTAAGAGCACATACAATAAATAGATTAAAACAAATGTTAAAACCCAAATAATTGTTTGAAAAAGAAAATAAAAAGAGAGTGTAGAAGATTCCAAACATACGTTCAGAATCTTTTACAAAAAGTATAAGTTTTAGAACTTATACTAGGTGTTACAAATACTCTTTGTAGCACAGTGTCTTAAACTATAAATTAAAGACACAGTAGTTAAACTACTACTCCAAAGGTACTGCAGGAGGCTCTGCGATATTATTTGATGTTACCAAACCCAAACTACAATCATTTTCGGCTTTAACTAAAAGACCATAACCCATAACATCAGCACCAACTAATTTAGTAGGCATTATTTTTTCCCAATGAGCTAAACTAGATATTGCATCCCAAAAATTGCCTTTACTTAAATTACAATTACCTTTAAAATCATCTATTGTTTTTCCTATCATTTCAGGAGTTAAACTAATAAAATTCCAACCTTTGTATATTGGCCTATATTCTAAAGGAATAATACAAGCTTCGTAACTTAATTTTCCATCTTTGTTTACATTTACCCAATTAGAATTACTCAATAATTTTCTTAATAAGGGTACTTGCACAGATGTAGGATATAATTCTTTTATTGATTTTTTCAATTCATATACTGAAAAAGTAAATGATGTTTTAGATTCTCTAAAATAATCTACTTTAATATATGTTGTACTAGTTATTTCTTTAAATATTCCAAAATCATCATTATTTGGATTTCCATCATTTGGCGTATTATAAATATCTGTTGTATTTACATTGCCTGCTTTATCTTTATAATTTAATACTAATCCCTCACCTAAATAATCTGGCCCTTTTGTCCAATATAATTCTACAATAGAATTAGAATTCAAAATTTTACGTTCGTTTTCTTTTAACACATAATTTTCTTTTGATGTGATTGATCCATTAGAATTTACTTTACTCATAACATCAGAATTTAATTGACTAGAACAATCTGATGGACACCAATTATTTAAAGTTTGTTCTTTTACAGTACATCTTGAATCACCACATACCGAATCTTCAGTTTTTAAATAAGAATCGAACTCTTTAAATATAGGGTAAGTCATAAAATATTTTTTTTCTGTATTTGAATAATGATATATTGAAACAATATTTTCTTTACTTACTTCACTAGTCTGCGATACTTGACTTACTTGTAATAAACCGCCCAATAAATTCCAACCTTTTTTAACTGGCACATCAACTGTATATATTTTACAATCATCGTCATCTAATTTTAAAGTCATATTTTCTGCAAAAACTAAACTAAGTATTGAAAACGTTAATAATATTGCAAATATAAATTTAAATTTCATTTAATCCCTCCTAATCACTTGGAAATGCAGGTGGTTGTGTTAGATCATTTGATAGATTATCATTACCATTTGCATTTGTATTATCTGTTAAATTATTATTTGTTGAATCTTTTGTTGTGTTTGAACTATCTGTTGTCACACAACCTGAAAACAAAATAGTTGCAACAACAAATACTAATCCTAAAACTAGAAATATTTTATTCATCTAATTCCTCCTTAAGTATAATTACTAAAATTAGATGGCAAATATATATATATGTCAATTCCATGACTTTAATATCAAATGACAATTAAATTCGCCATCAACACCATCTAATGAACTCAAATATTTAGAACTTAC
>Ga0172369_10008660_pt1 | contig 11485 bp, 15 predicted proteins | sample LakKiv25m_FD_114539 | JGI IMG/M metagenome (GOLD analysis project Ga0172369, IMG submission 114539) | Freshwater microbial communities from Kabuno Bay, South-Kivu, Congo - kab_022012_11.25m | ecosystem: Environmental > Aquatic > Freshwater > Lake | place: Democratic Republic of the Congo... | reverse complement strand
TATTGAATATTGGTTTCCTTCTAACGTTTCACTCTAGCGAGTACTTCGCCAAAGCCGGGGTGAATCTAAGATGGTTCCTGGTTCAGTTGCCTTTACAAGGACATCCAACGCTTCCAGAATCACTCCGCGCTGAGTTTCCAGATCTCCGGCTGGACCCAAGGGCGCGCCAAACGGAAACTTGACGAACAGCGTGCGCGGCGGCTTGACGTTCTCGGCCACCTCGCGCCGCATGTTGAGGCACACGGTTGAGATGCCAGCTTCTTCCAGCACACGGGCAATCAGTCCCACGGACTGCTGGCAGATCGGTCAACAAGGCACAAGTAAGGCAGCTTGCGCTCCAATCCCCATCAGTCGCTTTGCCGCGGCGGGTGCCGTCTCCTGCATAAGTTGACGCGGTTCGGGCAGAAAGCCGGTGAAACTGATGGCCGGATTTACAAGACGCCCGATCAAACCCTCCGCTTCCAAGGCTCGGAGGTGATCAAGCGGAAAGGCCACATTGGGATCCTGGCTGACATGTTCGTGGTTGTAATGGGTGTGGGCAAAGTCCAGGGCGCGGACAGGCGTGTCAACCGGAATCTCTTTGAAGGAGGGATCGCCGTAATAGTTGGCCGCGTCGAACGGACAATCCAGGCTGCGCCGGTACGCACCGCATGTACTGACCAGCGCCATAGCGGTTTGGGTCAAAGGTTGGCGTAAAGGTGTCCACGGCGCTGAATCGTTCACGACCCAGTCAAAGTTCGGATCCCACTTTTCGCGCGTGATACTGTGAGTACGCTGCAATGCCTCCGTATCAATCATGATGGTCTTGCTCCTGTTGAGTGAGACGGGACCTCGCGTAAAGCCAGGAGAATTGTTTCATAGCCTGGTTCACCTTGGTGATCAGCCCAACGTGCAAACCAGCGGATGATGCCTCGTCCATCCACAATGACGGCCACCGTATCATCCCCCGCGCCGATGATGTGATAGGTGTTGCGCTTTGGATCGGTTAACACCGTATATTCCAGGGACGGATGGGTGCTTTGCAAGAACGCCGTCAAAGTCTCAAGTTCCTCGCCCGTGATCACCAGTAGTTCCGCGCCTGTTTCTCGGATGCGCGGAAGATAACGCTGAAGCAGGTGATACTGCCCGACGCACTCCGGGCACCAAGTGCCATGCAGGAAATAGAGCAGGGTTTGCTTTGGACCTAAATGGGCTTGCACGGTTGTTATCTGGCCGTGTTTTGTCATCCCCTCCAGTTTTGGTAAAGGCTGACCAATTTGCAGTGTTTCAGACATATTCCTTCTCCGCTTTCTTGACCTATTGTCAAATCGTCCGCGTTGATTGGGCTTTGGTTCCTTCATAGGTCGCTAGCTCAGGACGCTTGCACGGACCAAAAACGCAGGTCTCGAATAACTCGTACACCTTTCCGGGAACGTCGGTCTTGACTGGCAAGCCCAGACTGCGCGCGGCCTCGAACATGATGGGCGTGTCGTGGGAAAGATAGCCGCCGCTCAGGAACTCAGCCGTTTTTGTTGCCGCCTGTTGCGGCAGCTTATCATCCAACAGCCACATACTGAATCGCTGGACGCTCGCCAATGACAGACCAGCGACCTCGGCCATGATCCACATTTGATCACTGACCGACTCAGGTGGCTTTTTCTGAATCAGATGAATCAATGCGCCGGACGGCCAACCGCCGATCTGAGGATCCACCGGGCCCAGGACACTGTACGGTTCCATGATGATCTCATCGGCGGCCAACGCGATCAATGTTCCTCCAGACATGGCATAGAAAGGAACGATCACTGTAACTTTCGCCTGGTGCAGTTTGACCGCGGTCGCAATCATCTCAGCCGCCAACGCCAATCCACCTGGCGTGTGGATGATCAAGTCAATAGGCTGATCAGGTGGGGTGGAACGGATCTGCGCCAGCACGTGTTCGCTATCCTCAATGGTCAGATGAGCTGTATCTTTGTCTTTTGAATCCTCTTCCCATGGCTCACGGCGGTGGATAAGTGTGATGACTTTTGTCCCTCGCTCCTTTTCCAGGGCCGAGATGATTTCCATTCGTTTGGCAAGGATTCGTTCGCGTAACTGTTCCCTGGTTTCCGCATTGGCATCGGACATATTGGACTCCTGGTTGATGGGTAAGGCGGATAAGCAGATTTGCGCCAACTTGTCACGCAGTGTGCCACTCGACCAGCCTTTATCCCTTACACCATTTGACGGAGTGATTCGGTCGCGGCTTCCAGCTGAAGCCGAAATCGTTTGCCTCGTTCGTACGCCTTCGTCTCGATGATTCGCCGGGCATACTCGAACGCCATCTTGACCGCCTCGGCATCGGGATAGATGCTGGCCTTCTGAGCACGGGCCTCGAGCACTGGCGTGCTGGCCTCCACTTGCATATCAAAGAGAAGCACTTTTGTTTTTCGGTCGTGAGCGGTCAGCTCGTAGAGTGCGCGCGTGACCCCCGTTCCAATCAAGTACATGAAGAACTCGGCGTGTTCGTAGTTGGCAAACTCGGTCACACAATACAATCCGCATAAGTCATGTATATGTTTTGTTGTCATGATTTAACCTCTTCGTTCATCTGTTGTGCCCGAGGGCGCCTCGTTGTTCCATAAGTTGCATATTACGGTCCGTATGGAAGCAATCGAGGCACGGTTGATTACATTACAAAGACGGTCCTCCACGGGCTTGTAATCCGTATGACACACATGGGGGAGACTTCCTTACATTTCTGAACTATCACGACTAGCTACGCCCTTGGCCTCAAATGCCGTCCGGAGCACGAGGGTCTTGTTGTCAGAAGAATTGTTGGAGACATTCGACGAAAAGGGTAAGGAAATCGAAGCTCATGACCACAAACAGGCAGATGATGAAATCCATATTCGATTGGTTCAGACGGCGCTTCCTTGGCCTACCCGCCATTACTGTCCCCGTAGCGAAGCGTAGTGGGAGGGCAGACAAAAAATGGTATGAGCCGGACCCCATGATGCAGGAAATGCTCCGGTCGCTGGCGATGACCGAGGAACGCGAGATCGCCTGCGACGAGGTCTATGCCGTGCTGGATGAATTCGTCGAGGCTGTACAGCGCGGCGAGAATCCTTTGATCTTCATGCCGCTCGTCCGCCAGCACCTGGACATGTGCCCGGATTGCCGGGAAGAGTACGAGGCGCTGTTGAGTATGCTGCAGCCGACATTTAGTTAGTGGGGAATCTCAACAGGACTCAACAACATAGTGGATGAGCTTAATCGGACACATCATCTTCGGCGAGGTCCTAGCGTTTTCGTTTGTGTGGTTGTATCACCGCTCCAAGTAAACAAGACAGACGTTTCGAGGGCGATGCAAGAGTAAAATCGAGGATCATGACGAACCTTCAACTCAACGATCCGGCCCCTGATGTGGAGCTTCTCGATCTCCATAGTCAGCCCACTTCACTTTCACAAATGTGGCGAGATGGGCAGAATGTTTTGTTGGTGTTTCTTCGTCACCTGGGTTGACTGCCTTGCCGCGAGCATGTGGCACAGTTGTGCCAGCATCTGCCGGAGTTCGAGGCGCTCAGCACGCAGATTGTTGTGATCTCATTCAGCCGACCCGATCAGGCGCGTCTCTGGATAGATGAAACGAACGCGCCTTTCACCCTCCTGCTTGACCCCGAACGGAAAGCCTATCGCGCCTATGGACTCGAATATTCCCTGCTCCGCTCCTGGAAGCCAAATGTGTGGCTGAGATACGCGCAACTGATTCTCAAGGGAAGAAAATGGCGCGGCATCCAAGACGATAGCGGGCAATTGGGCGGCGATGTGATCGTGGATTCGAACGGTCAGATTCGACTGCTCTATCGCAGTCACGATCCTACTGACCGCCCGGATATCCGCACATTATTGACTGCTTTACACTGAGGATCAACCTCTCTCTGGTTGCGCTTTGCTATTCAAACTCCAATCGTAAGGTTTATATCGAAGAGTGACTTTGCCGTGCTCTTTCGATAGCCAGAGGCGTTCTGCGCTATCCGAAAGATGCGATAAAACGAATTCAACGATTCTTTCGTGCCCCCCAAAATCTCCCGCAAACCATTTAAAGATGGACGAGAGATAGAGCGCGTTTTCTTGAGGCAGGATCAGCACATCTGCTGTGAGATAACTACGAGTCGCCAAATCCAATTGTGAATTCAGTTGCTCAGGTGAGTATGCGCGGATCGGTGGGCAGGAACGGCTGGCACAATTGAGCGCGAAGTGGATGCGCGCGTCGAATGGCTCGATCATCCATTTCAAGCGCGGGTCGGAGTCGGCAAACTGTCTGCCCGGGTAAAGTGGATGCCCTCGATTTGCGCGCAGGATGCCATGCTCGATGTCATCACAACTCACGCGCTGACCATTGACGATGTATGCGGCTTGGCGAAAGAAATTCATCCCGTCGCGGCGCTCGGTGACACTCCGCTGCACTCCCAGTGTGATTACTCCATCCAGCACAAGAGTATTGTAGAGATTGATCCAAAATGCTAGCCGTGCATTCTTATCGTGCAAAGAAGATGGATCGAAGGCGCGCAAATTTGCAGTGCAGTGACGAAAATCGTTATAGAGCGGGTCAGCACGCAAGGCGACATAATTCACGTTCTCACCGTGATCCGCCAGCCCTCCGGATAAAACTTCATGCAGAAGGTCAATGAGTTCCGCCGCGGGGTCGGCGCCCGTTTGATTCAAATCGGGCGTGATGGTGTGGTTGAAGGCTCGGGCGCGATCCGAACCGCTGACGATGTCAAGAATATATTCCCGCAGAGAAATCCAAAGGTCAATAGGGGACATGTCATCCTCTGCCAGAGTGACACATCTTGTTGTCGCAACCTTACGAGATGGTAAGACTTGTATCGCCATGTGTGTCATTCGGGCATGAAGATATTGGCGAAGTCCGCCTTCATTCTGTTGTTCCTGCTGAGCGCTTGCCTGCCCCCACTTGCAAAGCCTGTGACTACGACTGAAGGTATTTCATCTCCGGAAAATCTGGCAACTCCGTCGCCTGACGAGCCTCCGCCTGCCGGCGCCCAACTCGAATTCAAGACAGACTTCAGCAAGCACAACGTGCCATTCAGCGAAATCCTCTCCGGTGGTCCTCCCAAGGATGGGATTCCGGCTCTGACTGCCCCGAAGTTTGTCTCTGTAGCCGAGGCTGACGCATGGCTGAAGCCCCTCGAACCGGTCATCCTGGTTCAGGTCGGAGAGGACGCGAGAGCGTATCCAATCCAGATATTGATCTGGCACGAGATCGTCAATGATACGGTCGGCGGCGAACCGCTCATCATCACCTTTTGCCCATTGTGCAACACAGCCATCGCGTTCAAGCGCACGGTGAACGGCAGAGTGCTTGATTTCGGAACGACTGGACGCTTGCGTTACAGCAATTTGATCCTGTACGACCGCCAGACCGAGACCTGGTGGCAGCAGGCCACGGGCGAGGCCATCGCCGGCGAATTAACCGGGACGCAACTGGAGTTTTACCCCGCGACGATCATTTCATGGAGCGAGTTCAAAGCGGCTTATCCGCAAGGGAAAGTGCTTTCGCGCGACACAGGATATGTGCGCGATTACGGGCGCAACCCTTATGTTGGTTACGATGATGTGAATAAATCGCCTTTTCTCTATGAAGGACCGGCCACACCGAATCAACTGCCGCCCATGGCGCGCGTGCTGACCGTGGATTTAAATGGTGAAGCGGTCGCTTATCCATATGAAACGCTGGAGAGGATTGGAGTGGTCAACGACGTGGCCGGCGGTGAGGCGGTCGCGATCTTCTGGCAGTCTGGCACGGTTTCGCCTTTGAATAGTAGCTCCATCTCCAGTGGCCGCGATGTGGGAACGGCCACAGCTTTTTCACGGACGGTCAATGGGCAAGTACTGACCTTTGTCTCTCAAGATGGAGTGATCAAAGACAAAGAGACGGACAGCATCTGGAATATCCTGGGCGCGGCGACCGGCGGTCCGCTGGCAGGCACACAGCTCACGCCCGTGATCGCCATCAACCATTTTTGGTTTTCCTGGGCGGCCTTTAAGCCCGAGACCAGGATTTACCAGCTCCATTGAAAGATTCTTGACATGAAGCCCAAAACGAATGCAGTTCATCTAAGGTTCAGCGGCACGATTACGATGATGACCATCATCTTGATTCTCGGTGCAGTATGGACCGTGATCTCAAGGACGTCTGAGCCATCTCCTCAACAAGCGCTTCCGCCTCCCAATCCGAAGGCCGGTTTCGCCGCGCCGGATTTCACGCTGGACACACTGGATGGGGGTCAGTTAACACTTTCTCAATTACAGGGTCATCCGGTGGTTTTGAATCTTTGGGCCAGTTGGTGTCTTCCTTGCCGGCACGAAATGCCGACCATCGAAAAGGTCTATCAAAAGTATCAGGACACTGGTTTGATGGTGGTCGGCCTGAACCTGACCTCGCAGGATTCTGTGCCGGACGTCAAAGCGTTCGTCAAAGAGCTGGGCCTGACCTTTCCCATCGTTCTTGACCGCGACGGGGCGGTCAGTGAGCGCTATCAATTATTGGGATTGCCTTCGACGTTCTTTATTGATCGAAAAGGTATTATCCGTTCGGTGGTGGTCGGAGGGCCGATGAGCGAGGCGACCCTCCAGTCCAAAGTTGAAGACTTGCTCCAGGAGAAATGATGCTCCCCTTTTTACGGGTTGGTCCATTTTTGGTTCAGATGCCGGGACTCGCATTGCTTGCAGGGCTATGGGTCGCCACGATCTTGATCGAAAGAGAAGCCCTTCATCTAAAGCTTAAGGCGCCCGCGATCCTGAACGCGCTCTTTTATGGTCTGTTCGGCGGGCTGATTGGAGCAAGGCTGATCTACGTGGCGCAGCATCTGGGTTCCTACCTGAGAAATCCTCTGGATGTATTTTCACTGAACACGAGCACACTGAACTTTCTGGCTGGATTGGCCATGGGCGCGGCCATTGCATTCATTTGGGGCAGGCGTCAGGGATTGCCGCTTCGCCCAACGTTGGATGCGCTGGCTCCGGGGCTGGCTGTGGTCATGATTGCGGTCGGCGTAGCAAATCTATTAAGCGGCGACGCGTATGGTTTGCCAACTCATCTGCCCTGGGCAATCTATCTATGGGGGGAGTACCGGCATCCCACGCAGATTTACGAAACGGCCACAGCCCTGATTGCTTTTATCGTTTGGAAAAGAATCCCGGCGGAATCGCGAGGTACGGGGATTGGTTTCCTGCAGTTGGTAGCCCTTCTTACAGGTGCCCGCATTTTTCTGGAAGCATTTCGAGCCGACAGCCTGATCTGGTCAGGTGGTTTCCGTGCCGTGCAAGTCGTGGGTCTCATACTTCTGGCTTTGTTGATCCATTTGGCAAATCAATGGGGAGAGCCGATACATAGCACTGCACTCTTGAAAGATAGTCTTCAAAACAAGGTGAATCTCAAGCGGAAAGGAGGTGAGATTCCATGGACGAGAAGGCGATGACGCAGAACCAAGCCCTGAAAGAGCATGTCCGCAGTCATATAAGTTACCCGGCCACCAAGGCACAGCTTCTTCAATCCTGCATGGTAGGAGAGTTCCCGGAAGAAGTGCACAAAATGGCGGAGGCGCATCTGCAGAATAAGACGTACAAATCGGCGGATGAGGTTCTGAAGGACCTGCACATGATGTAATCCCTGAAAGGATGAGTCTGCAGTGATGCAAACTCGAAAGGAGGAACACGCATCCTTTTCCTTCCGCACGACGACCTCCCCTCATCGAGGGGAGGTTTGCTTTCTGAAGTGCCCCTTGACCTTCCAGTAACTGGAAGGTATATACTGATTTTGTCGACCAAGGAGTGCTATATGCAAATTCGAGACCTGGCATATCAAAGCCAACTGAGCGAGAAAACCGTCCGGTATTATGAATCTATCGGTGTACTACGGCCTCCGCGCCGCGCGTCGAATGGATATCGCGAGTATGATGCCTCGGACGTAGAGCGGGCAAAATTTGTGGCAGGGGCGCGCAATCTCGATCTTTCTTTGGATGATATACGCGAGATTCTGGCCATGCGGGATAAGCGGGAAGCACCCTGCCGAACCATGCTTGAGCTAATCAAGCACAAGGCGGATCAAATTGCGGAGCGAATTTTACATTTGCAGCGCATGGAAAAGGATTTGCGGAAACTTTACAAACTGGGATTGACGTTTCCGACCGACGATGTGGACGGGAAGAATTGCGTGTGTCATCTGGTCAGCGAACACGCCAAAGAATAGAAGGCGGCGATCTGGGATGTGGGCAATCTTGGCGTTAGGCACGGCAGCATTGACGTCCCTCAATCCCATCCTTTACAAACGAATGTTGAAGGAAGCGGATTCGCTGGTTGTGGTTTGGGGCGTCAACCTGTTGGCCCTACTGTTGCTTGGTTTGTTTGCGTTTGCATTGACGCCACAGATTCCCGGTACGGATATTCTTTTTGTCTTGGGGATTGTGGGCTCAGCAGTCTTGAATGTTGTAGCGCAGCTCGCTTCCGCGCGGGCTTTGAAACTAGCGGATGTCTCGTTGGTCACACCTTTGCTCACCTTCAGTCCAGTATTTACGGTGATTATTGCCGCTTTCTTTTTGAATGAAATCCCCTCGGTCCAGGGGCTGATCGGCGTGGGATTCGTGCTGCTCGGCGCGTATTGGCTTACCCGCAAGGCAGATGTCGGCTGGTTTGAGCCGCTCAATTCACTTGCATTCACGCCGGCGATCCTGCTTGTTTTGTTGGCTGGTTTGCTCTGGGCGATCACACCGTTATTCGAGAAGACCGCCATGCAGCACACGAACCCGGAAAGCCCGCGCCTTACGGCATTCGCGGCGAACTCGCTCTTGACCCTCCTGCTGACGCCACTGGTCATTATGCGGAGAAAAACTTCCATTGCCAGTCTTTTTCATTATCACCGGGAACTGCTTCTTTCTGGACTCATTGCAGGGATCGCACCCATCCTGGGTTATACCGCGTTCAGCCTTGGATTCGTCGGCTATGTAACGACGCTTTTCAAGTTGAGCGCGCTGATGAGCGTGGTCTGGGGCTTTGTATTCTTTAAAGAAACTGGAATGGCACAACGCCTGCCCGCCTCGATCATCATGGTGATCGGCGCGATTCTGATTGCTTTATAACCACTAAAGGAATTCCAAATGGAAAATCATTTCGATCTCCTCATTCTCGGATCTGGCTCTACCGCGTTCGCCGCCGCGATCCGCGCCGCGGAACTGGGCAAGACTGCCGCCATGACAGAAATGCGGACCCTCGGCGGAACGTGCGTCAATCGCGGCTGTCTGCCGAGCAAGAATCTGATCGAAGCCGCGCGCATCGTTTGGGAATCTACCCACCCGCGTTACAAGGGATTGACTCCTGCGAAGATGAATTTCAATTTTGCCGAGCTCATCGCGCAAAAGCAGGAAGTTGTGGAAGTGTATCGCGGCAAAAAATATCAATCCATCGTGTCCGATGAGGACAAGATCAAAGTCTACGAAGGCAAGGCGGAAATGCTTGACGCGCACACCATCCACTTGGGCGAACAAATTTTGAACGGTGACCGAATCCTGGTCGCGACCGGAACGCGTCCGGTCATCCCGCCGATTGAGGGTCTGGATCGAGTTCCCTATATGACATCGGACCTCCTGGCTTCAACTGAATCGCAGGAATTGAAGGAGTTGCCCGAGTCGCTGATCATCATCGGTGCGGGATATATCGCGCTCGAACTGGGGCAGATGTTCCATCGCTTCGGAACCAGGGTTACCATTCTGGAGCGCAGTCAGGTCATCTTGCCGCATTATGAACCTGAAGTGTCCGACGCGCTGACCTTCATCCTTCGTAAGGAGGGGCTGAAGATCCTAACAGGGGCGCAAGTCACGCGCGCCATGCAAGAATCAAAAGGCGAAATCGAAGTGATAGCAAATGTCGACGGCAAGTCTCAACCGTTCAAAGCACAGAAACTTTTAGTTGCCACGGGTAGAGAGCCAATCACCGACGGCATCGGCCTAGAGAAAGTTGGTGTGCAATTGGATGAAGGCGGATTTGTAAAGGTCAACAATGAATTACAAACGAACATCCCGAACATCTGGGCGGCTGGGGATGTGATTGGCAGACAAACAGATAACCAGCCTGCTACACCCGTGGGCGCGCACGACGGCGTCATCGCCGCGATGAACGCGCTTGCGGGAGCGCATCGCACAGTGGATCATCGTGTGATCCCGCGTGTGATTTTCACCGATCCGCAGGTGGCGGTCGTGGGCCAAACCGATGAAGAAGTCGTGGGGTCGGGCGTGCGTTGTTGGTGCGGGACGATTCCGCTGGAGTATGTCCCGCGCGCCGGCGCGACTCATCAAACGGATGGCATCGCCAAGATGGTGATCAACAGAGACACGAATGAAGTGATGGGCGTCTCCCTGGTCATGCCCAATGCAGGTGAAGTGATCCACGAGGCGGCGATGGCCATGCGCTTCCATGCCAAATTGGAGGATTTCATTGACATGATCCACGTCTACCCCACAATGGCGGAAGCGCTCAAGATCGCAGCAATTTCTTATTTCAAAGACCCGGCCAAATTATCTTGTTGCGCAGAGTAGCCGTTCTAAATAATAAGGGAACGCGCGGGCCGGGTTTCGAGTTGCGTCAGATCAGCCCTCGCCTCTGCAACGCGGCTCGGGTCATGGGACGGAGGTCCGCGGCATAGGTGGATGTGCGGCGGAAGGTCTTCTCGCTCCAATTGCGTGCTTGAGTGTGGTAGTCGCTCATGGCCGCGTCCCAGGCCGCGGTGCCGATTAGGAAGCGGTGAAGCGAATCGGCCAGAAGGGACGCGTGGGTCGTGGCGTGGTCAATCCCCATCCCGCTCCATGGATCGAGAACCTGATGTGCATCGCCCACCAGCGCCCATCCTGGGCCGTATGGGACGCGTTGATAGCATGGGATATTCCCCGCGCCTTTGACCTCTGCAGCAACCTCAGCATGACGGAGCCGAGGCGCAAGCAGAGGGAGCGATTCCAGGTGAGCCAGCAAATATTTTTGCGGTTCCTTTTTAAACGCATAAAATTCATTGATGGGTACGGTAACCGCGGCCAAGGTCAAATTTGAATCAGTGGGAAAGATATACGTCAGCGTATCACCGACGAAGTGGTGTTCGGCGAACGCGGCTTCGTCGAGTGGTTCGATGCCCTGAAAGTAGGTATAGTACATGCAGCGACGCACGGGGAACTGTGACTCGTAAGCCGGCTCGATGGATTTGGCGAGCGTGGAGTAAAAGCCATCTGCACCAACCACGACCCGCGCGCTCGCCTCGTGCATCCCATCCGCTTCACTCCAACGGACGCCTGTTACGCGTCCATCGAGATTGATCAACCCTTTGACCTGCGCGCCTTGGTGGATTTCGATGTTCGGTTCGCGTTGCAGGCGTTGAAACAGAATCCAATCAAGCGTTATGCGCCGCACACACAGGAAATAACGCAGGTGTTCTTCGGGCGCTTCGACGGGATCGCTGAGCACG
>Ga0172369_10008659_pt1 | contig 11488 bp, 9 predicted proteins | sample LakKiv25m_FD_114539 | JGI IMG/M metagenome (GOLD analysis project Ga0172369, IMG submission 114539) | Freshwater microbial communities from Kabuno Bay, South-Kivu, Congo - kab_022012_11.25m | ecosystem: Environmental > Aquatic > Freshwater > Lake | place: Democratic Republic of the Congo... | reverse complement strand
TAGTCTGATATGATTCCGCATTCTTTTTTTAACAAGTCTTTAGATATCATTGTAAGCGATGTCGTAATAACAGGAAGCCCTGCCGCAAGATAACTCTTAATTTTAGAGGGATCTGCAAAATAAGACCATTTAGAAAGCTCCTTGCTATACATTGCCACAGCTAAACCACAGTTTGAGAGTATTTTTTCAACATCTTCATGTTTTTCCATATATCCTAGAAATTCAATATTTTTCTCTAATTTTAACTTCTTTACCTGTTCTTTTAATGCGTTTTCATAATTCCCAATTCCTATAATTAGCATCTTTGCATCATTAATTTTTTTCAGCACTTGAGGCATCGCATCTATTACCAATTGAATGCCTTGATGAGGAGATAATCCTCCTGCGTAAACAATAGTATGTTTTTCCATCTCATTAAATTTTTTCCGCTTTATTCTATCAAACCAAATACCGATAGGAACAATTATTTGTCTGTTGTATTTTTTCCTATCCATCCCTCTAATTTTTTCCCTGCCAATAGCAATTCTGCTTGTTAAATTCCAAGTCATATCTGCATATCTAACAGCAATTTTTTCTATATTCCCATATATAATATTTAAAAGTTTATTATCAAACCTATTAGGCACAAAATCAATCGTATAATAAATAACCTTGTCCGCTACCTTAAACATCTTTAAGGTTAAGGCAGAAAGAGTATTCAAGTTGTCAAGTGCGATTATTAAATCCCATCTATTCCCTACCTTAATAACCCATACAAGGGTTAATAAATAATCTTTCACATATTGGATTATGGATGGATATTTTCTATTTTTAAATTGCACTTTTTTTATCAACTTTCCTTTTTTATAAAGTTCAAAATAAGGACCGGGTCTGTCTTTTATATAAAATAGGGGATGGGCAACAAAAAGAAGTTCTTCAACCTGATTTTTCAAGAAATATTCCTTTAAATCCTGGGCCGGAACAGTGCTAACAACATGAGCAAGAATTATAATTTTTTTATCTTCGTAGTTCAAAGATCTTACCTCCTATCTTACTTCTAAAATGAAAAACTAAACATAAAACTAAAAAGAGAAAAGACAAATCAAAAATTAAATTACCGAAAAATTGAAGAGAATAAGGAACAAAATACAGTGTTAAGGTCATATCAATGCTACCGTCTTTGTTTAAAATATAACTATTTTTAGGAAAGTTTGATTCAATAAAAATTGCATCCATATTCCAACTGTTTGCATATTCCTTATAAACTCCATGATTTGTTTCTAAAACAGGTTTCTTAAAAAGAAATGCTAAAGGATTTTCGTTTACTTGATCCCCCGGATATATCTTCCATTTTTTAGAAAAGGGCTGATCAAAAATGATGGAGGTACTTGCGCTTAGTTTTTTTACTGTAATTAGATATTTGTACGCTGAAACTTTCGAATAAGTAATTATTGAATTTTCCGATGAATATATCAGGGGTTTTGGTTTCCGATTATTTTCAACCACTTTTTTAATTTGGAATACACTAATATCTCTTGATCTATCTCCAACAGAAACGTATCCCTCATCGTAAGGCTGTTGAAACCTCCCCAAAAAAATTAATCTATCGTCATGTTTAAAATCATTTACTTTTTCTCCCGCATCAAGTTGCAGCCTGTTATAAATTAAAATTGTATCTACATTATATCTAGTAAGCTTGTCTATAAGCTTACTATCGGCAATATTTCCTATGTTCCTGTAGTAGTTTTGAGCATTAATAGAAAAAGGACTTGCCCCGCAAGCAAAAGATTTTTGATGTATTATCTGACCCAGCTCAAGGTAGCCTTGCGGGCAGCCATGAGGTTGACCATTTGTAGTCATGGGATAGCTGGCAATAACATTAATATTATTATTTTCTTTAATGGGTTGGTATAACTTTGCTATTTTAGAAAAATCTGCACGTCTTGTCCATGTCGGATCAATATTCAAACTTGTTAATAGGATAATAAATATCAATAGTAAGAATATAAAAATTTTTAATTTAGGGTTTAAACTGCGGTATTTTTTTGTTTTTTCATAAAAAGAAAAGGAAATTGCAAATAATAAACCTAAAAATAAATAAGTAGGAAGTATTATACGAGCAACACCCCTAAAAATTCCAAAGTATTGAAAATATAAAATGTTAATCCAGTAAAGAATCTCTATGTAAGAAGACAATACTACCCCAATTAAAAATGCTATAAGCAAAGAAACGTATAGCCGATTTTTCTTTAGAAAAAGAAGAACGGATAAAGAAATTAAAGGAACTACTATGTAAAATAAATCTCCTAGAAATGGTATTTTTGATGCAAAACTTAAGGGTTGTGGAGAAAAATAAAAAAGTATATTAAGAAGTTCATTTTTGGGTATGGAATTCCTTCCGGTCAAAACAGCTTGAGTTTTATCGAATAAATATAGATTTGGAATGATAAAGTTTAGGTTTGTTAATATTAAAACTAAAAAGAGAACTATGTAGTACCTAGCGCTCGTTAAAATCTTCTCCGCTAACTTCCCTTTCTGATAAACAAAGACTATTGGAAGAGAAAGAATCCCGGAAAAAAAGGCATAATATGCGTCTGCATTAAACAAAATTCCAAATATAAACGTCGATATTAGAAGTGATAATTTTGTTTTTTTATCAAGAAAATAAAAAAGAGAGAGAAAATAAAATGGTATTATTTCTATGTGATTTATAGACATTTCCCCTCTTGCCATGTGAACATGATAAAAGGAAAAGGGAAAGATAAGTCCTGCCAAAAAGCTTGCCTTTTTATTTTTAGTTAAGTAAAACGCAAGGAACGCCGCTCCCATTGCCGAGAGAGGGTATGTTATCAGAGACGAAACATTAGTTACAAAAACTAGATTAGACCAGGAAAAACCGACAATATGTTCAAGAACAAAAATTTGAATTGAATAAATTAAATTTGAAAAAGGTAAAAAAGAATAATCAAATCCAAAAGGATAAGCAATAACATTACTAATATCAGGTAATATTTTGTGCTGACTTGTGAAGATTTTATACCATTGATACCATAACCCTCCGTCTGTATCTATATCCGGCATTCCATATTGAGTAAAAATATGAGGCAAACGATTGTTAAAGATTATTAAAGTGACTACAGAGTAAAAAAGAAGAATTAATAACCAAAATGTATATTTATTGGAACAAGCGCTCTTTATTCGTTTTAGCATCATTTACCTAAATTCCTGAACTTTCTTTTGATCTTCGTGGGAAGTCTTTGCATTAATAATGGTAAAAATATTTTCAATCTTAAAAAATAAATATTAACCATGCTTATATTTTTAAGATTAGCTTTTTGTATTAGAACTTTTCCGTTGCTATCTCTAAATATATGTTTTTTCTTACCGCTTAAAAGGTCATTTCTATAGTTTTTTATTTGGTTATTGTATCTTTTAATTGCCTTAGGAATCCATCCATTTTGAGTCCACGATCTTCCAATCTGACCAGGATGTTCTCTTCCAAATTCAGCTACTACGGGGATATTAAAAGGCAGATATCCCAACGCATTGAAATTATAATTAAGATCAAATAACTCCTGACCCTTGGGGGTCTTTTTTGAAGCAGAATTACATTTCTTAAACACATCTTTTCGTATACAAAAATCTCCGTTGGGTAAACATTCACCTGTCATTAGCCAATACGGAAACCAATCAAACTTTTGAGGAGCTCCATTCTTGTGAAAATGGGGATAGGTAACATCCGTTAATCGGTTATCCTCAAGCCAAATTGGAAAACCCCAAACCAAAGATACCTCTTTATCTTTTTCTAAAACATCTAAACATTGTTTAAACCATTTTCTGTTTTGATACCCATCGGATGCCATACAAATCATAATATATTTTCCTTTAGACATCTTAATTCCTTTTGTAATTCCATCCCAATATCCTGAGTCTTTTTCAGAAATCCATTTTATGTGTTTGTATTTTTTTAGAATACTAAGAGTGTTATCTGTGGAAATTCCGTCAACTACGATATGCTCATAGTTTTTGTAAGTTTGTTTAAGAATTGATTCAATGCAATCTTTCAAAAACTCTCCCTGGTTTAGACTCGGGGTTATAATTGAAATCAAGGGAAAATTATCTGTTTTATTTTTTTTCATTTGCTCGTTTATAAGTTAAGCTAATTCAATATTCATAGACTAACCATAGCTTTTAAGTCTTGGTTTATTACCTAATAACTTTAAAACGTAATGATACAATATAAGAAACGCTGTGTAGAAAGTCAATGGTAGATGAAATAAATAGCTTCCTTTTCTTCTACTGATAACTAGATATGCCGCATCAAATAAAGGAAAAATGATCGAAAAAGCATAAGGGAAAAATAAATATTTTTTATATTTAGATACTGTTCTGTCATATCTATTTCTTCCCCCAAAACCCGAGATTCCCATATCTTCCGCATGATAAATATTGTTTTTAATTCTCCATCTAATTTTTGCTAAGTATTTCCTTAGCGTTTCAGAAGAATAATGGATAAGGGAATCGTTTTTTGAAATAGCCAGTATTGGAGCTTTTTCCTGAAGGAGATAAAAAAAATGAGGAATTAATGAAGGATTTTTTAAAGTTTGCGGAAAATTTTTTTTCATATATTTTAAATCAACCGCACTTCCTGCCGCACAAAGCTCAATTATAGGAAGTTCGTCTATAGACGATAAATCAAAAATCACTTTTTCCTTTGTTTCATTTATGACTTTATAGCGTTTTTTCATAGTATTAATAAAATATCTAAAATCCTTGGATAAACGATAGATGAAAAAAGAAAAAGGGTCGCCAAATTCATTAATATAGTTATTTATTCCATGATAGTCTGCCGGTGTTTTATACCCTGTTCCAATAACCATTCTTATTTCATTTGAAAAAAGTGAAACTTTTAATTTTAAGCTATTTTCGTTTTCCATTATCTCATCATGGTCTAAATATAAAATAATTCCTTCTTTTGAATTTATATATCCTAAAAATTTAGCATAGACCGGTTCTGTTTTTGAATTATTGATTATTTCACAACCAAATATTTTTGCAATTTTTAAAGTTTTATCCTTAGATCCTCCATCTATAACCTTAACTTTAATTTTATTTTTAGGATATGTTTGTTTTTTTATGGATTCTAAGACAAGACTAAGTTTATTTTCGGAGTTAAAGGTAGCAATGATTATATTGACAAGAGGATAACTCATTTTTTCTTAAAAAATTGTTCTATTGAAAAAATAATTTCCTCTATTTCCTCATCCAAAATATCATAAAATAAGGGCAATCTAACAAGGGTGTCCGACGTTTTATTTGTTATCTTCATATCTCCAACATACTTTGTATATTTTTTTCCTGCCAATGAAGAATGAAGAGGAATATAATGAAATACAGACAGAATTCCCTTATCTTTTAAAAACTCTATCAGCCTTGTTCGGGTTTCCAAATCGTTTAGAAGCAAATAGAACATATGTCCATTGTATTCGCTGCAAGAATCAGAAATTATTGGTCTTCGCAAAAAACCTTTTTTCTCTAAACCTTCTAAGCTTTTATAGTATTTTTTCCAAATTCTTAACCTTTTTTTAGTTATTTCTTTAGATTTTTCCAGTTGGGCATATAGAAAAGCAGCTATTATTTCCCCAGGCAAATATGAAGAACCAATATCTACCCATGTATATTTATTTACTTGTCCCCTTAAAAATTCACTTCTATTTGTACCTTTTTCTCTTATTATTTCCGCTCTTTTAATAAATTTTTTGTCATTTATAAAAATCGCTCCACCCTCTCCGGATATAATATTTTTGGTTTCATGAAGACTAATTGCGCCCATTTGACCTATTGTTCCAAGATATCTATTTTTATATTTGCTCAGAAAAGCTTGTGCCGCATCTTCTATGACCAGCAAATTATATTCTTTTGCTATTTGCATAATCTTATCCATCTCACACCCAACTCCGGCATAATGAACGGGGAGAATGGCTTTCGTTTTCTTTGTAATTGCCTTTTCTATTAAGTCTTCATCCATATTTAAAGTGTCTGAACGAATATCTATGAATACCGGAACTCCTCCGCGCAAAACGACCGCGTTTGCAGTAGAAGAAAATGTAAAAGAAGGCATTATTACTTCATCTCCTTTGTTAATGTCTGAAAGAATTGTCATCATTTCCAAAGCTCCTGTTCCCGAATGTGTTAATAAAACCTTTTTAATTTCCAGATTGTTTTCAATCCACTCGTGACATTTTTTAGTATAAAAACCGTCTCCCGCCAACATTCCTCTAGAATGCGCATCCTTAATATACGAAAGTTCTTTGAGCGTTAAATGTGGTTTATTAAATGGTATTCTCATAGCTAAAGCCAAAAATGATAGATGTTTTCTGTTTTTTCTATTTTAAAACCTAAGCTCTCATAAAATCTACAGGCAATTTTATTTTTTCCTTGAGTTACAACCTGTATTTTATCAAAACCCCATTTTTTTGTTAAAGAAAAAGCTGAATTTACTAGTTTTGTTCCGATCGATTTACCGCGAAAATTTTTATCAACTGCCAAAATTGCAATATCTGCTTTTCCATATTTTTCTCCGACAGTAATAACCCCTAACTCAACATTTCCTTCAACATATACTAATACATCTTTTGCGATTATTTTCTTTAAAGAATTTTCCATCCATTTTTTATATAATTTTTCAAATTCATGGCTCTTAAAATTTTTATCAATTTTAAATCTTGAATACTCTCCGGATTGAAAAGCAAGCTGAATAAGATTCTGATTAAGTGGATGCCCCAAATAGGAAATTATTTTTGTATCCTTTACATATGCCTCTTCTCCAATATTTTTTACAAAAGTTATCTTTTCATCTACGAGAATTCCTCCGTTTTCAGATATTGTTTTATTTCTAATAAAATCTTCAAAATCTAAAAATACGTAAACTAACTTTCCCTTTTTTTGTCTAATTTGTTCCAATATTTCCTTAAACTGATTAGAAGAATCAAAATTACTAATTTTATAAACAGGGTAACCGAAAGTCTTTGTATCCCAATCAAGTTTTAGGAAAAAATCCTTTTTGACGTTTTGATTTTTCATATTTTTTTAAAATAGCTAACGATAATTTCACTCGGAGAAAAACTTAGAGCTAAAGGTTTTCTTTTGTAATTAATATGATTATTGATAAAATTATTTATAATGCCTGCATTATTTTTGCTTAAAATTACGTTTTCCCCTAACCCTTCTGTTCTCTCCGTATGCTCTCTTAGAATTAAACACGGCTTACCAAGATAATAAGATTCTTCCTGATTGCTTCCTCCATCTGTTATTATCAATTCGCTATTTTTTAATAAAGAAATAAAACTAAAAAAAGGCTGACGGGCAACAATGCTTATGTTTTTATTTCTTTTTAAGCCTTTTAATAAGTCCATTCTTTCTAAACTCATTCGTGTCGATTCATGCATGACGAAGATACACTTCATTTTATTTGATAAATCTGCAATCTGGTTTAACATAAATACAACCCTATCCTTGTTATAAATATTTTCCTGCCTGTGCATAACTAAAATAAAATATTTTTCTTTTATATTCATATCTATCTTCTTATTTATTGAAACTGCTAACCTAACGCTATCATATAAGGTGTTTTGTTTTGTATTTATTTTTACTCCCTTTATGTTTTTTAAATTATTTACTGCCCAGCTATTTGGACAAAAGAATAAATCTGCAAAATGAGAAGAAACAACTCTATTTATTTCTTCCGGAAAAGGATTAAACCAGCTAAACGATCGAAGACCTGCTTCTATGTGGACCACCTTAACTCCCATAATTTTGCCTAATATCGCCCCCATAGGAGTAGATACCGTGTCTCCATGTATTATTAGAAAAGTTTTATTTTTATCTAAACCTTTAAACTCATGCCTCAGGACTTTGAAAGAAGAAAAAAATGTTTTTAAAAACCAAAAAAGAAGACCAAATATTGTTTGCTCAATTGGATCGTTTGAAACTGTTATATCGGGAGATTTTTTATTTATATGCTTGAATAAATCACTTTTATCTATTTTATTTTGACCGGTGGAAATAATTTTATATAAAATTTTATTCTTCTCAAAGTCCAAAATTACCGGCAAAAGCTTTATAAATTCTGCTTCTGTTCCAATAAAAAAATAATAATTTTTCATATTATAAAAGAAATACCGAGGATTTAATTAATATTATCTTTATACCATTCAATCGTTTTTCTTAACCCTTCGTCTAATTTAGTACCGGGAGTAAATCCAACCTTGTTTTTCATTTTTTTATTATCGCAATTTCTCCTTGGACTTCCATCAGGTTTTGTTATGTCAAATTTCAATTTTGCTTTAACACCGGTTATATTAAGAATTTTATTTATTAACTCTTTAATGGATATCTCATCGTCTGTTCCAAGATTTATCGGGTCGGAAACTGGATATTTTTCTATAGCTTGTATCATTCCCTCTGCCATATCTTCTACATACAAAAAAGCCCTTGTTTGATTACCCGATCCCCATACGTTTATAGGATTTTCTCCATCAAAAACTCTCTTAATAAGAGCTGGAATTACATGAGAAGTTTCCGGATTAAAATGATCTCTTGGACCATAACAGTTATAAGGTCTGATAATTCCTACTTTCATCCCAAATTCTTCTTGATAATACTTACCTAATAATTCACTCATTCTTTTTCCCCACCCGTATCCCCCATTTGTTGGTTCAGGTTCATTCAAAAAACCTTCCTTTTCAGGTGTAGGAATAGAGCAATTACGAGGATATACACATGCCGATGAAACTACTAAAAATCTTTTTACCCCACTTCTGCGCGCTGCTTCTATCATGATCGTTCCTATTAAAAGAACATCACGAAGCATAGTTGCCTGATGAGTTCTGTTGTAAAGAATACCTCCAACTCGGGATGCCAAATTCATAACAATATCCTGACCATTACATGCTTTTAAAGCAATGTCAATGTCTGTGCAATCGCCTTTAATGAAGATAATTTTATCTCTTACAGTAGCAAGATTATTTAGTGTGCCGTTCTGAAAATTATCTAAAACAGTTACAATAGCATTCCTTTCAACAAGCTTTTCTACTAAATGACTTCCAATAAAACCTGCTCCTCCTGTAACTAAAACCTTCTTGTTTTCCCAAAATTTTTTCATAGAAATCTAAGCTGTAAATATCCTTATTATTTCCTTAATTTCTTTACTCGTAAGTTCCGGATTATTACCAAAATATAAACCTTGCTCGTGTATTATCTTAGCATTTATATTTTTACCAATAAAGCCATTAAAATATTTCTTAAAGAATGGCTGAAAAATCATGTCTCCTCCCACAATAGGCCTAATCTCTATCCTATTCCTACATTTTTCTACTAATTCATCCCTAATCATTTTAGACTTACAAATTATAGGAACAGCAAAATTTGAAATAAAGTCTATGTGGTCATATCTTACGGGATAATATTTATCAGAACATTTATAAATAGAAGCTGCAATTTTTAGAAAATTATCTCTTCTTTTCGTTATAATCTCGTTAAGATGTTGCATCTGTGCATTCCCTATAAAACCATTTATTTCCGATGTACGTAAGTTATAACCCAAATCATAAAAAGTATATCTGGAATAAAATGTAGAATTTATATTATGTTTTAGTCTAATTTTTAACTGTTTTTTTTCTGTTAAATTTCTGTCCCATCCATGAGCTCTTACCATCTGAAGCATCGTTTCAAGCTCCTCGTTGTCCGTACACACTGCTCCGCCCTCAATCGTTGACAAATGATGTCCAACATAAAAAGAAAACGTGGAGGCCAGTCCAAAGTTACCAAGCTTATGACCTTTATATACTGTTCCCAGAGACTCACAGTTATCTTCAATCAGTATAATTTTTTTCTTATCGCATATTTTTTTTATCTCATCTATATCATCACAAAACCCAAGCAAATTAGTAAGAAAAAGCATTTTTATGGAATATTTATTAATTTTTTCGATTAGTTTTTTACTTGAAACATTTAATGTGTCAAGTTCAATGTCAATTGGAACCGGTTTCAAACCAAGTTGTATAAGAGGCATTACATTAGTAGACCGAGTGATTGCCGAAAAACCCACGTAATCTCCTTTTTTAATTTTCCCCAAATTCAAAAGTGCCTGAACAATAGCAAGATTTGCGGAACTTCCGCTATTTACCATTACACAATGTTTTCGACCCTGCCATTTTGCAAACTCATTTTCAAATTTTTTACATTCACTGCCAATACTTAACTGTGAAGCATTTAATATAAATTTAGTAAGTTTATTTTTTACTTTTTTTTCTTTGTAAAAAGTCGATTTTATTAATTTAATCATGCATTCGTCTGATTATATCTAAAATTATTTAAAAATACCAATTAATAATTTTAAACTTTTTTAAATTTATTCTCTTTTCAAAGACGATAAATTTTTAAATTCCCCAAATATGAAAACGGTCACTGCTATTAAAATAAAACTTGCTCCGTACCACACCAGATGCTCAGCAGTAAAGAAAATCCAAAATGCAAAAAGGGGGATAGATATAACAAAACAAAAAATACCTGCCCATACAAAAAGATTGGGATTTCTTTTATAAATTAAAAAACCTAACACAACTAAATATAATATGTCCTGCGGTTTCATTTTCTAAACCTCTCTTTTAAAAGAATAAAAGCTAAAATGAACATTACTGCTATTAATGTAACTCCACTAATCATTGTGCCAACCTCCACCCATTTTTGGGGTTCGTAATAAACATCCAAAATATAGTCGCCGTTTTTTGGCAATTTAAAACTATTAAGTAACTTATCGTACTGCTGGCTTCTAATTATTTGATTTTCATTTTTAACAACCCAATTGCTATCAAAATTTTCCGAAAAAACTATCCTGTCTCCTTTTATTGCATTTTTTACTTTTAATCTGTATTTTGTCGGATTAATGTATGAATAGGATAAAATGATATTTTTTGACGGAGACCAAAAATGCTCTTTTGGATTTTTTATTTCCAAAATTTTTATCTTTCCAAATCCTTTAACTTCGGATAGCCAATTGATTTTTTTTACATTAGAAAAAATGTCCTGATATTGTTTATCATCAAAAACTCTATCTTTTAGAAACAACTCCTCTTGACTATCAAAAGGGATAATTACATATTTTACAGATATTTTTTTTAGTAATTCTTTATTTTCCGGCTGATTAAATCTGCTTATTATTTTATTATTATCATAAATTTTGTAAAAATCTTTTGCTGTAATCGCAGGATGATTTTGACTATAAAATCCAAATCTTTGAATCGAAGGAATCCAAAAAGTACGATAAAATTTATCTTGAGAAGAAAGAAGTTCTTCTAATTTAACATATTCCGGAGGCATTTTTGTCGGCTTAAATGTTTCTCCTAATTGTCCAAAAACCGCTTGTCTAATTGTAAGCAACCAAAATATTGTAAAAATTAAAAAAACAATAAATAATGCATAATTTTCTGAAAATTTTTTATATATTTTT
>Ga0172369_10008655_pt1 | contig 11492 bp, 11 predicted proteins | sample LakKiv25m_FD_114539 | JGI IMG/M metagenome (GOLD analysis project Ga0172369, IMG submission 114539) | Freshwater microbial communities from Kabuno Bay, South-Kivu, Congo - kab_022012_11.25m | ecosystem: Environmental > Aquatic > Freshwater > Lake | place: Democratic Republic of the Congo... | reverse complement strand
CAGCCCTGAAATTTGCAGCCCACAGGACGACATTTGTGCCAGCAGTCCTGCTTTACAACTGGATTTAGAAGGGCGTTTGAGGTCTTCAATTGCGTCAGTGTCCTTAACCTTGAACGTTGAACCCGGAACCTGTGAACCCTTACGGGTTTTTTTAATCCAAAGAGGTCCTTTTCTTTGTGGTCTTGTGGCTTCGTGTGAGTCCAGGAAATGGATTATCCTTAAGTCCTGTAGACCGGCAGCAGGGCCTCTGGCATATCCTGAAGTGACGGGTTACGTGCGTCCTTCTTAGAAAGGATCGGGTTCTCGACAGTCCATTCAATCGCGAGGGTAAGATCTGACCAGAGAACACCATACTCATCCCCAGGGGCATAGAGGTCTGTGCACTTGTACATCACATCAGCAGAGTCGCTAAGGACGCAAAACCCATGGGCGAACCCCTCGGGGACATAGAGCTGGCGCCTGTTTTCTGCGGATAGACGAATACCCGCCCACTGCCCGAAGGTGGGTGATCCCCGCCTGATATCCACCGCAATGTCAAGGATTTTTCCGGTGACCACATAAATCAGTTTTCCCTGGGGGCGCCTGAGCTGATAATGGAGCCCGCGCAGGGTATGTCGCCGGGAATGGGATAGATTGTCCTGTACAAAGGGCCGATCGAGCCCGGCTTCTTTGTATTTGCCCATGTGATAGGTCTCCATGAAGAACCCCCGGTCGTCTTGAAAGACCATCGGCTCGATCAGGAGGACGCCGGGGAGCGACGTCTCACTACATTTCAAAGTCATGGTTGCCATTTTCCCGCTCTGAGAGGATGTCCATCAGGTACTGGCCATACTCGTTTTTGAGCATCTCTTCCCCGAGTCTTCGAATCTGTTCCCGGTCGATATAGCCCTTGCGAAATGCGATTTCTTCAATGCACGCAATCTTGAGGCCCTGCCGTTCCTGTATGGCCTCCACAAAACTGCTTGCCTGCTGGAGTGACTTGTGGGTTCCGGTGTCGAGCCAGGCGAATCCCCGACCCAGAAGCTCCACCCGGAGCTGCCCCCGGCGCATATATTCCAGGTTGACATCGGTAATCTCAAGCTCGCCCCGGGCCGACGGCCTGAGGGCCTCGGCAATCGATACCACGTCGTTGTCATAAAAGTATAGACCCGGCACCGCGTAGCGGGATTTGGGTCTTGCAGGCTTTTCCTCTATGCCGGTGACCCTGCCGTCAGGATCAAAGGTCACCACCCCGTATCTCTCGGGGTCGCTCACCAGATAGCCGAAAATGATGCCCCCTCGATCCAGTCCGGCGCATCTCTCAAGGACCTGCGACAGCCCCCGGCCGTGAAAGATGTTGTCCCCCAGGACCAGGGCAACCGGATCTCTACCGATGAAATCCTTGCCGATAACAAACGCCTGGGCCAGTCCCTCCGGTCTCGGTTGTTCTGAATACGACAGGGAGAGGCCGAGCTGGGATCCGTCATCCAGCAGTTGCCTGAACCTGGGGAGGTCCTCGGGCGTGGATATGACGAGGATGTCGCGGATACCTGCCAGCATGAGGGCGGAAAGGGGGTAATAGATCATCGGCTTGTCATAAACCGGCATCAACTGTTTGCTGACCACCCGCGTGATCGGATAAAGCCGGGTCCCCGACCCGCCTGCCAGAATGATTCCTTTCATATCTTCGTTTTCCCCTTATCACGTTTCCCAGTTTTGAGGTTCAGTTTGGAGTTCGAAGTTCTAATCGGGAATTTCCTTTTTGAACTTTAGGCACTCCAAACTCGTCACTTCAAACTTGACAAGTCGTCACCTTCCATATTGGGCCTCAATCCAGGCCTGGTACTCCCCGCTTCGCACCCGGTTGACCCATTCCGTATGATCCAGATACCAGTGAATGGTCTTGCGGATTCCGGCTTCAAATGTCTCCTCCGGCTCCCATCCCAACTCCCTCGTCAATTTGGTGCAATCGATAGCATATCGGCGGTCATGCCCGGGCCGGTCCTTGACAAACGTGATGAGCTTTCTGCGGGGCAGGCCCTTTCCGGGCGGAACGAGTTCGTCCATGATATCACAGATCATCTCCACGATCCGGATATTCTCCATCTCGGTATTCCCGCCCACATTGTAGGTCTCGCCCCTTTCCCCGTGTTTCATGATGCGCCAGACGGCCGAGCAGTGATCCCTGACATAGAGCCAGTCCCTGACATTGAGGCCGTCCCCGTACACTGGAAGGGGTTTCCCCTCCAGGGCATTGAGGATCATGAGGGGGATGAGTTTTTCGGGAAACTGGTAGGGACCGTAATTGTTGGAGCAGTTGGAGATGGTGACGGGGAGCGCATAGGTTTTATGATAGGCCCTCACCAGATGATCGGAGGATGCCTTTGAGGCGGAATAGGGGCTGTTGGGCCTGTAGGGCGTTTCCTCCGTAAAATACCCCTCTTTCTCCAGACTTCCGAACACCTCATCGGTGCTGATGTGTTGAAAGAGGGTCAGGCGCTCCTGATGTTTCCTTGACAGCTCCAGGAGATTGAAGGTGCCGATAATATTGGCCTGGATAAATGCATCGGGCCTCACGATGGATCGATCTACATGGGATTCGGCTGCAAAGTGACAGACGGCGTCTATTCCGTACTCCTCAAAGACACGCGCCATGCGCTCCCTGTCGCAGATGTCCGCCTTGACAAAAACATACCGTCCTGGAAAGAGCCCTTCTATATCGGTCAGGTTTTCCGGATTGCCGGCATAGGTGAGGGCGTCCACGTTCACCACGCGACCGTCAAAGTCGGATTCTTCGAGGAGATAGCGGATAAAATTGGTCCCGATAAATCCGCATCCCCCTGTCACCAGAAGTTGTTTCATCTTGGTTCCTCTCGTGCCTCGCTGATCAGTCGGTCCCTGAACTCAGCGACGAATTGCCTTAGATCGCTTCGCCAGTCCTGCATCAGGTTCATGCCCGATTCCTTGAGCCGCCGGTTTTCCAGGATGGAGTTCATGGGTCTTGTGGCCAGGGTGGGATAGTCCGCCGTGGTGCAGGGAACCACGCAATGGGGCACGGCCATTTGGTCAAGGAATTCCGATGCCAGTTGAAACCAGGTGCCATGCCCCTCTGCGGTGGCGTGATAGACCCCCTGACCCTCTTCGTTGATCAGTTTCTCGATCTGCAGGGCCAGCCGGTAGCTCCAGGTCGGAGAACCGAACTGGTCGTTGACCACCTTTATTTTCCGTGTGGGGTCTTTCAGGGTCAGCCTGAGCATGGTCTTGAGAAAATTGGGGCCCCCGATGCCATACAGCCATGCGGTGCGCAGGATCATATAGTTGTTCGTGGCTTCTTTAACCGCATTCTCTCCCGCCAACTTGCTCCTGCCATAGCATGATACAGGATGGGTTTCATCGGTCTCCACATAGGATTCCGACGGCGCCTTCCCCCCGTCAAACACATAATCTGTTGAAATATGTATCAATTGGGCGCCATACCGCTTCGCTGCCGCAGCCAGGTTTCTGGGGCCCTCCGCATTCACCTTCCATGCCATCTCCGATCGGGTTTCGCAGGCGTCCACGGCCGTGTATGCCGCACAGTTCACAATGACGTTCGGACCAAAGCCGGCGATTGCGCTCTCCACCTGTAAAGGGTCGGTGATGTCCAGTTCATCCAGGTCCACGGACATCACCTCATGGTTTCGAGCGAGGATGGCATGGCAATCCGTCCCCAGTTGACCCTTTCCGCCGCAGATCAGTAGTTTCATAAGTTATGAGTTACGAGTTTGAAGTGACGAGTTGTGAGTGAGGCAAGACAGAAGAGAAAACCTCGACTTGAACTTTAAACACCCCACTCCCAACTCCACACTCCTTGATCTTGAACAGGTTGGGAATACATGTTCCATTGCGGGTTGGTCAAGATAAATGTTTCGTCCCGGTGAGAAGAGGTCCCTTTATGATGGTATGGAATTATTCTCTCTTCTTCGGGTTTCATCCAGGTACTCGGCCCACATTTGACCCCGCAACATGCCGATGACCCTGAAGGTTTCCCTGAGTTCATCCATCACGGTCGGACCGCTCTCCCTTATGGCCCCTTCCAGTTCGGAGCAGATGTAGCTGTGGCAGATAAACGGCCTTGAGTGGAGATCCAGGGAACATCCCGATGGCCCCAGGAACCAACACCCCTTTTTCATGAACCCTTCCCGTCGCCAGGTCTGTTTGAGCCCTGACAGCCTCAGGTAAAGAATGTCCTTCTCGGTATAGAGGTAGTGGACCCTTTCGCAGCAGGGGGCCTTGCATCCGGCGCACACCCGCTCCACATAGGGTCGCTGACGTTCGGCCGCCTGACGGATCAGGGTTCCTATTTTGTCTACTGTTTCAGAAACCATCAATAAAGCCGTCGCCTCCATTTTCTTGACCCGCTGACATATCTCTTTTATAATCCCCTGTATTCAGAATCCAGAAAAAAAGTCACCCGTACGTCAACCGCCAAAAAGAGGGAGGATCAGGATGAGAAAGAAAGCGACTGTTATCGGGGCTGGGAACGTGGGCGCCACCGCTGCCATGCGCCTCGCGGAAAAGGAACTGGCCGATGTGGCGTTGATCGACATACTGGAAGGGGTTCCTGCAGGCAAGGCCCTTGACTTGACCGAGGCAGGGCCCATCGAGGGCCATGATGCAAAGATCATCGGGGCCAGCGGGGATTATGGTCCGGCCAAGGATTCGGATATCGTCATTATCACAGCCGGCATCCCACGAAAGCCCGGCATGAGCCGGGACGACCTGCTCTCGACCAACATGAAGATCATGGCCGCTGTGACAAAGGAAGTGGCGGCAGTGGCCCCCAACGCCATCCTGATCATCGTGAGCAATCCCCTGGATGCCATGTGCCATGTGGCCTATGATGTGAGCGGGTTCCCCAAGAATCGCGTCATTGGGATGGCCGGGGTCCTCGACTCGGCCCGTTTCCGTGCCTTTATTGCCATGGAACTGAACGTGTCGGTGGAGAACACCCACGCCTTTGTACTGGGGGGGCATGGCGATACCATGGTCCCCCTTCCCCGGTATTCCACTGTGGCCGGCATCCCGATCACGGAACTGCTCTCCCAGGAGCGGATCGATGCCCTGGTGGAACGGACCCGCAACGGCGGGGCCGAGATTGTGGGCCTTCTCAAAACCGGGAGTGCCTATTACGCGCCCTCCTCTGCGGCCATCGAGATGGCCGAGGCCATCCTCAAGGACAAGAAGAAGATCCTCCCCTGCGCCGCCTGCCTGAGTGGAGAGTATGGCATTCATGACCTCTTCATCGGCGTCCCGGTCAAATTGGGTGAAAACGGAGTGGAAGAGATCATCGAGATCAAGCTGACCGATGCCGAAAAAGCGGCCCTTGACCATTCGGCCGATGCGGTTCGTAAACTGGTAGAGGATATTAAACGGCTACGTTAATCAATCAGCAGAGGATTCAGGTTGGATGCCAGAGCGGTTCTGGGTTATCTCGAGGCCGTCGCCGAACAACTCGGGGTTGAGATCCGTTATGAGCCAATGGAAGGCGAAACGGTTCTTTCCCCGGGGGGGATGTGCCGGATCAGGGGCAAGACAGTGATTATTGTCAATGCAAAGGCGCCCTTGGAAGATCAGGTCCGCACATTGGTAAAGGCCTTGCGCCGGCTTGACCTAAGTCAGATCTACCTTAGGCCGGGCATTCGCGATCTCCTCGAATGCGATACGGGGGACGAGGTGGGGACAGGATAGTATCCACAAATTACCCCGATGAAATAGAACACAAAAGGCATTTCATCCCAGTTAAATAAGGGCTACGAAGATTTAACGGGATAAATGGGGCAGGCACAGATTTCACAGATGCCGATCCCTCAATCCCTCAATTCCTGAATTCTGTACCCCCTCCACCCCCCATATCGTTTTCGGTTTTAAGATGTTCATCCGGCAGAGGGTATCCCTTGCCCTCGAAGTCGCGTGCTGCGTCTGAGATACTCTTGTACATCCGTTTCGGGGTGAGGAGGAGGCGCGTCAGAAAGCCGACTGTCCCGTTTCCCAAGCTTTTCAGGGGCATATATCGTACGTCCGGATCGGATAACGGTCCGTCGATCTTGAAATACTCTCCGTAAAGGCTTTTTTTGTCACCGGTCAAGAGGTATCCCGCCACAGGGACCTTGCTGATCAAAAAGTCGATGGTCCCAAGGGGCTGGATCCCTATTTCCCCATTCACCCTGGCCGTGGAGAGATTGGCCTCTCCCATGGCCGCCGCGTTGAATGCCGGGCCCCGCATGGTGACGTCCTCTGTCTTTGCGATCCCTTTATGCAGGTCAAACTGCGCGCCGATGCTCTCGAAATAGATCCCTTCCTTTGACAGATGGGGCGGCCTCCCCTCAAACATCCCCTGAAGGCTCAGGAAATCCAGGATTTTGATAAAGACATTGGATTTCTTCAGAACGCACTGATCGAGCAGGACATTGACGCTGCCGGTAAGGCTCGAAACCAGGTTTTCCCTGTTGCCTCCTTTGGCAAACAGGAGCGCCTCCAGGGTCAACATGCCCTCGGCTCGGGAGGAGATGAAATCAAGGGACGGCGGAAGTTCACCTAAGGGCTGCCGGGTCATGTCAATGTAACCGGAAAAGAGCATTTCTGGGGATTTTCCCCTTTTCACATGTCCCCTCAGCCGCAATTCGCCATGTTCCCATGCCGCGCTGGATCGCGTGATATAGAGATCCCCGGATCGCAGGGCGCACTCCACCCTGAGCGGACCGTAGTGAAACCCTTCCCATTGACCCCTCGATGCCGTTATATCCAGATGGATATCCGACTTTTCCATGAGCCGACCCGCGCCTTCCCGCCATGCAGGGGGGGCCGGGGCCTGGTTAGGACCGACACCATTTTGGAACTGCTTGGGCGTTTGCTTGAAATAGGCGATAATCCCGGCGGAAATCAGATCGGAGAGATCCATGAAATCGGATCGGACCGTTATATCGCCCCTCATCCCGTCCCATCCCTGCAATTTCCCCTCGATGTGGACGGGGTTTTCCCCTAATTTCATATCGATAGACTCGATGGAAAGGTCTTTTCCCTGGAATGTCAGGGCAAGATTGCACTGTTCGACCGGATGGGGAAAATCGGCCGTGAGAAAAGAGAGATCGCTTCCCCTTGCCTCTCCGGTAACAACCGTCATCCTCGGTTGCGAACGGGACCCCTGGATGGATGCGTCGAACGCGAGCGTCCCCTTCCCCTTCAGATTTCCCTTCTTGAAACGAACGCCCAGATCCTCCAGCCGGATCTTTTTGCTGGATGCCCTGAGATCGAAGCGGCCTTCTTTTAATAGATCATACGTGCCGGTTAATCCAAAGGATGATTCTCCTAAGGTGCATGTCAGGTTCGAGATATGGAACATCTCCCCCGGTGCAAGTCCCCCGCTGAAACCGAGGTCCCCCTTGACCCCGAAAGGCTCGACCGTCATCGAGTCTGTCTCAAGGGAGATGTCTTTCATGTCGAGGCTTCCGCTAAAGCGCCAGTCTTTTTCCCCTTTGACAAGGGTCAATCGGCACGGTACCGGCCCTCTGAAAAAGATCGTTGAATGAAGATCGGGGTAAAAATGCCCGATCAATTCCCCCACGTCCGCCTCTGCCAGGACGCGGGCCTCGCCGGATTCCCAGGCCCCCCCGATGTGACCGGAGGCATCTATCGCAGATCTGCCCCACCGGCCTTTTACTGCAAACCGTCTTTTTTCTGTCCCATCGACAATCAACTCCCCCTCTTTCAGGAACACCGGAAAAATCAACGCGGCGCTGCCGGCCATGGCGCAATCCCTGAATGAGAGGTTCCCCTTCAACATTTTTGGATATGGCCAGTTTCTCTCATAACCTACCTCGATATTTCCGTCGATCTTTCCGGTAGTAGAGGAAAATCCCTTAAGATGCCTGCGCACCTCATCGGGAATGAGGGGCAAATCCTTCTGCTGCAACAGGTCTATGATATCAACCGACCCGGCCGCGGCCACACGGATGCTTGGGGAATCGTCATAAAGGCTGCTCACGTTGAGGGACCCCTCCTCAATCTGTGAATCCCTGAAATGGGCCTTGACGCCGGACACGCGGATACCGCCATTTTTAATCTCCAGCCTTCCCGAGACCCCCTCCACCGGTATTCCCCCGGCATCTTTGAATGCGGTGAGATCCCTGCAGGTAAGTTGCAACAGGAGGGCGCTGGCACTTTGCGGGAGATCGAGATCCTTGATCTGATTCAGCTTTCCATCGAGGGAGAAGCGATCCACCCGGACCTGGCCGGCTGAAAATATGGGAAAAAGCCGGGCATCTACCCATCGGGGAAGGAGCGATGACGGAAAAATCCTTCGGAAGGTTTCAACCGGCATGACATCGCTCGTGACGCTGAGACTGAGATAGGGATTCGATTTGTCCTTCAGGTCCAGTCTGGAGATGACATCCAATGTGAAGCCGGGGCCTCTCACCTGGAAGGATGGAATTTTTAGTGCGGATTCTGAATAGGATGCGTCAAAAGGGAGAAGGAGCCTGGCAAAGGAGAACGACTTCGTGTCGCCGTCATCGATAATCGCGAAGTCGAGATCGTTGATAATGATCTTTCCCTTTGCCGAGATGCCGGCGTTCAGGGACCCGGAGGCTGTTACATCCATGTCTGCCGTCCCCTTCTTCACCGGCAGATCCGGCAACTGGATATGCGACAGGGGGATTCCATGCGCCTTCACCTCTACATGGGCTGACGGTCCGGATATTGCGTCCCAGGCGATATGTCCCCTGGCAGAGAGGGGGACCTCGGCCCCCCTGTAATCGACCTTCCCGTTCAGAATCACATCGAACGTGGCCGGATCTCTGGACCTCCGGGAGAGGCGGACAAACAGTGCCCTGGACACGAACGGCGTTCCTCTCAGGGCAATCTGCGCCCTTTCCAGAGTGACGGAGGGGAACCCTGCCAGTGCCTTGAGAGGCGATTCCCCAAAAAATGCGTTATCGCCGCCGGATGATGAAAACCACCTGCCGTCACCTACGTCCAGTTCTATCTGAGGCTCCTCAAGGGCAAGGCCGGTAGGCACAATGCGTCCCCTGACTAATTCCGGCAGGGAAAGGGTGATCCTGATTCTGGATGCGGCAATTGCCTTGACGTCCCCGGGCGTCCTGACCTCAAAATCCCGGGCCTGGATGCCGACCCCTTTCCAGAAGATGAGTTGTATCCGGTTCGCATGGATTTCATATCCCACGGCCTCAGAGAGTCGCTGCAGGAGGTAGTCCTGAACCGATGGCTTCTGGATCAGGGAATGGAGGAGGAGGACTGATCCGAAGAACAAGAGGAAAAGGAGGAATGTCAGAAAAAGGATGAACCTTAACCGTCTGAACGCCATTGCTCGAAGTAATCTCTTAAAATACGATAGTGATCAAAGGCCAGAGGGGTAGGGAGGGAGTCCCGATCAAAGATGCCGATATCTGCCGCGTCGTCAGCGGCCCTAAGGGTTCCGGTTGCCCTGCCGACAAAGACCACCGAAATGGTATGATGGCGTGGGTCCCGCGACGGATCTGAATAGGCGCCCAATTGATACAACAGCTCCACCTCAAGCGATGCCTCCTCCGATGCCTCTCTCCTGGCCGCTGACTCGAGGCTTTCCCCGTAATCCACAAAGCCGCCCGGAAGCGCCCAGCCGGGAGGCGGATTTTTTCTCTGTATCAAGACAATAGAGGGGCCAGAACCAGCGGCCTTCCCTCCGGCAAGGCCTGGGTCTATCTCGATAATGATGTCAACCGTGGGAAAGGGATTGCGGTATTTCTCCACAACCTTCCCGCAGTTGGGGCAGGCAAGGTGATCTTTCATTTTTTAGATTTTTAACGTTTCATAAAGTGAGTGATCTATATGGCTGATTGGGTAAGGCACCTCCCAATGCCTGGATGCGGCATATTGCTTTCATATCCTTATAATATGAATCGGCTCAAAAAGGAAGGTGAATCTTAGCTTGGTGTCCCGGGTCTCCTGCGCTTCTTAAATGCAGGTTCCAGATTGACTGGCGGCCGACGGTAAATCAGCCCCTTTTTTGTCTTGACGCTCACATGACATCCCGATAGAGTTCCTTTATGAAAAATAGGGGGTTAGATGCATGACGACCTTTCTGGCAGAACACGTTGTTGCCGAGCTGGGACTCCTGGCCTGGGCGATGTATGTGACAGCGGTGGTGATGGCCGTCGACGCAGTCATGAGGAACCGCACGGCCCAGGGGGCCATCGCCTGGGCCGTGTCCCTGATCACCATTGTCGTCAACGACCCTGGTTTTGCAGGGGAGGTGGAAGCGATGTTCCGGGACGACCTGGCAGGCTGCCGTCAGATTCATCCAGGGGCACTGACCGAACGGCGCCTCTGGTTTCGGCTGGCGGTGCGCATTTCACGGCTGCTGGCGCCGATTCAGTAATAAACGCGGGGGAGATCAGCCGGACCCACGCGGGAGGGTGGGGACGCTGGAAAAAAAGCAAATTGGCTGCACGTGGGGCTGTTTGTGGTCACTTATTAACTGTCTCGTAATACTATTGACATTTTCGTCATGCCGGACTCGATCCGGCATCCAGAAACAGACTGGATTCCGGCTTTCGCCCGGAATGACAGTGTAAGGACAATTATGAGACTGTTAATATGGCTATTTTTTTTGATATGGGCTTGTATGGACTGGGACAACGAATTTCACAATGACTACGACGTGATGGCCCACGATCCTCACCGCAATCAACCCATGGCCTGGGAAGGCCCTGCAGGCGGTTTCGATCCTCTGGACATCACCAACCATGCCGACGCCTACCTGTACCTGAGCGACGATGCCCAGGGTGAGATCACCGGAAGCGGCAAAAAAGGTTGCACCCTAATGAATTCGAGTCTGTTTGCCATCTCTTTGTCCTTGACATAGAAAAAAGGGGAATATGGACAGGGTCATTATCACCGATGTCACATTGAGGGAGTTCGGCCAGAATGTGCCGGGGACCCACCTGCACATCTTTACGCCGGAAATGAGGGCCAGCCTGGCATTGGAGCTGATGGATCTCGGTTTTCCCAGCATCGAGGTCCTATCCTGCATTCATCCGAAGGTCGCCCCTGCCATGCATGAGGAGGCCATCAGAAAGATCTCGACAGATTTGGGGAGGATGGATCGTGTCCATATCATCACGCTGGTTCCCAATCTGACCGGGTACAGCTCCTTTCTTCGACTCGACCTGGGACCGGACGGGTTCAATCATACCCTGGGGATATTCTTTTCCGCAGTGGAGGCCCACAATCTGGCGAACCTGGGGAGACCGGTAAGCGAAACGATAGCCGAATACAGGACGATCCTGAAGGACGCCGCTTCGAGGCATATCCGGGTGGTAGCCTATATCTCTGCGGCATTTGGATATAGGGACCCAGGAAAGGGGGAGGTGATCCGGGCGGGCCTGGTTGAGATAGCTCGCCATATGGACCTCCTTTTTGATCAGGGGGCCCGGACTGTGACCCTTTCGGACCTTCAGGGGGTAGCAGGGAAGGAT
>Ga0172369_10008650_pt1 | contig 11497 bp, 4 predicted proteins | sample LakKiv25m_FD_114539 | JGI IMG/M metagenome (GOLD analysis project Ga0172369, IMG submission 114539) | Freshwater microbial communities from Kabuno Bay, South-Kivu, Congo - kab_022012_11.25m | ecosystem: Environmental > Aquatic > Freshwater > Lake | place: Democratic Republic of the Congo... | reverse complement strand
TCCTTGGTAATATATGCCTGAATTCGCCAGGGCCCCGAAGGGTTACCACCCCAAAGGGTTACATAATTATCAAGAACACTTATATTGGGATTATTCGCTTCACAATATCTGGCGATCAGTTGATCATCTGTGGCGCCAATATCAGCAGCCGTTTGATGATGGTAGTTTGAAAGGAATTGCACGCCCAGTTTGCGGTAATCCCGAGTTGGGTAGGCGGAAACACGGTAGATTTTATATCCAGCAAAATTCGGATCAGATTCTGCTTTCTTATCCCAAACGATTTTGTTATTAAATCCTCCACTCGCCAGTTGCACCGGACTGACTTTCAAATCCGGCATTGGGGGTGGCTTGGGTATGTTCCAGTTGTTTTCGTAAGCCCAGCGTGCGGCTTTGAGGGACTGGCGCAGACCTTTTAGACGATGGCCGGCATATTCTACCCAAACAACGGTAATCGTCTCGCCTACCTCTAACCGCAACGGACCAACACCGACCAGCTTATCACCATCAAAGTTTTGCACGTTCGGAGAGGTGCCGCCAGCGGTCCAGCAGTCTGCATCAGGAATGCGAGGACTTGGGGTGCCAGGGAAATTCCGCTCCCAATTCTGCAGCCATTTCCCAATATATTTCATATCGCCTTTGGGCTGTCCGCGCTGACCCTCCGGTTTGACAATAGATACGAATGAAAGCGGATCATCAGGAGTATAAGGCTTTGTGGTATCAAACCAATTTGGATCTGGTTTGAGCGGTTTAATGGCTGCTACAGCCCAAGTCCTGCCGCCATCTTCGTAAAACGTTCCAGTGGCAGTAATAAAATCTTCCCAGGGATTTCGACCTGCATTGCCCCAACTGCGATTGCTGGAAGCAAACCAACCGCGTTGATTGCTGTCGCCGATAGTAGGACTGTCGTAAATGGTTTTTTTGTCGGGAGCGGCAAATCCGCCGGCCATGCTGCCCTGTTTTACCGCGATAAAGGAATTGCCATCCCAAATATCAAAGAGACTTCTCCAGCCACTAGAACGAAAGCCGATTTTGCGTTCGTTATCCGGCGCCCAACCATTGGCATCAACCTTGCCCATGTCCACATTGGTATCGAAATTAACCGTGGCATCCCAAGGATTGCCATCCGGATCCGGACTGGCATCATAGCCGCTCAATCTTGTAGACGCAAAACCTACGCCCCAACGGCCACCGGCAGTACTAACTCCCATCAAGCCCACATGCTCGTTGCGGCACTCCAAAGATAGTGCCTCAATTACGTGCCCAGTTCTATCAACAACGCCATCGCAGTTAATATCCTGAACACCGGTATTGGTTAGTTCCAGCTCAACAGCGATCCAGTCATTCATGTTCGCTTCGTTGACGCAATAGGAACGAGCGCGCAGGTTAATGTTTACACCAATATTGGTGGGCACTGTGGCGGTGTACAATTGCCCGGTACGTGCATCATCCATCCACGGCGTTGCACCTTTGGAGTCTCCATTGGAAGACTTGGGAACTCCAACGGTTTTGGGCATTGCAAAAGCATAGACATATTTTTTAGCCCGCTCGTCTGTGGATGTGGTATAGTTGTTGAAATTGGCGATATTGCTGTATTCCACCATAACGAATTGTTGTGACCAAGGTAAACCAAACTGATCACCACCAGGATACATTTCCGTAGGAGTGAGCCAGTTTCGCTCCAAATTGCCGATACGCACAATCTCCCAATTTACTAACACATTGACATCTGAGGAAGTGTAATCCGTCCAGATACCGCTTGGTGCAAAGGTCTCCCAAAGATCGCCGCAACAAAGCACGCCGACTTTGGGATATGTCGCACCTAGGGATATGGCCGTCAAGGTAAAGAGAGCCAGGATCCCTAGAAATAGACTTTTTCTAATCATTACTGTTCTCCTTTTATAGATAATTTCAGGACCAGTATTATGCCGATAAGCTTATTTTAGAAAGAGAACTCTATGCCGGCATAAAGCTCACGTGCGATACCGGTAAACGGAATGCCGGCGCCATCTGTGGGACGCCAGAACGGACCCCACGGTATCCTATCTTTTTCATACATGGTGTTATAAATGTAAGTATCGAACGTCAAAACGTTCTCGCGATCGAATGCATTGAGGGCTTCGACAAAGAGCGCGGCTTTATACTTTCCAAGTGTAAAGTATTTCATCAGGCGCACATCGGTTTGGAAAAAGTCGTCACCTCGAAAGTATTCTTCGTAGCGCAGATTCTTGACGTTTAACTGCTTGACGAAATAGGGTGCGTTATTATAGCTGGTCAAAGTTGATAACTTGAAGCCCATTGGGAAATCAAACAACAAGGTCAGCTTGCTACGCCAGTAATTAAAACCTCTAGAATAAGTGGGCCACAGGTAGCGTAAATCAAAATTCCAAACCTCATCTGTGGTGCCGGAGGCAAGGTTATTTCGCGCCGATTGGTCGGTTACCAGTGAATTGGCAGCACTCGATGGCTTATCGTAAGAGAAGGCCAAACTCCAGTTGCCGGAAAGACCAACAACACCGAAATAGCGCTCTGCGGTAGGCCGCTTGTACATGTTCAACTCAAATCCGCGGCTATCACGATAGCCCCAGGAGAAAGCAGGATAGCCGAGGCCACTACCCGAGCTTTTAGGCAGAGTAATTACATAGCTGGTAGTACCGGCATTTCTGGTATCACGATAATACGCAGTGATATCGGCGCTCAGATCTTTGGTGAACGCAACGTTCGTGCCGATCTCATAAGCAGTGGCCCGCTCAGGATCAAGATCGCCAGACGTATAACCAGGTAGAGAGACATAGTTATAAATAGTCCGGTTATAGTTCGATATAGGGGTTTGCGGTGTGGTGTAAATGCCCCAGCTATAATGCATGGCGGCATTATCGGTGATCGGATGTGATACGCCGAGACGCGGACTAAAGTAGGCGTGAGCTTTTACGCTCTTTTCCTGGCGTAGAGTATAGACCATTTGTCCGTTGGACAAGGTGTCCAGTTGCAGGGGATTGAAAAGATTGTTAGGAATTTCCCAATTATAACTGTAGCCATCAAAGCGAAGGCCGGCATTGACGATGATGCCCTGAAACTCGATGCGATCCTGAATATAGCTACCGAAATTCCAGGGTTTGCGATTCCACCAATCCGTATCGTAGGGGAAATTTGCATCCATTCCGGTAGCCGAGGCAGCATACATGGTAAAGTCAAGATTAGTGGCATTGTATTCCGCACCGGCTTTGAGCTGGTGGTTGAAATTGATTTGTTTGGTGAAATCGGTTTTCACATTCAGCACATCGGTTCCCACGTCTTCATATAGATAGCCGGGTTTGCCGAAGCGAATCTGGTTGCCGAAATCGTCAACTTGAAAATATTGATCATTGCCCGGATTGGCAGTGAATATTCTGGTTCCAGTGTCAACGATATACTGCTTCACTTTTTCCTTCGTATCCAGAATAAGCCATTCATCGCCATATTCGCCGTATTTCAGCTTGCCTTCGACCGGCCTATATCCCCAAGTGCGTCGCGAGGTCACATAGCTGACCATGGTTTCCAGAAAACTGGAAGGATTAAAGGTTTTAATCCATTTGAGATAGTTGGTAGTCGCCAGCTTTTGGTTTACCGGCTGACCTTCGAGGAAGAACATGTACATATAGGTGAATTGCCGGTTTACCCAACCACCCAGCTTGCCACCATCATCTACTTTGCTCATCAGGGTGAGCCTGTTGCTGGGAGTTACATAGTAATTCAATTTTAATGATCCAGTGACCTGACGCTGAAACTCGCCCGGAAAACGGCCATGATCGTTTAGTACCTGAGCGGAAACGAAAAAGTTACCCTTACTCGTTAACGGCCCACCGACATATAGCTCAGCATTCATGCGTGGATCATCGCCATATTCGTACTTGCCCTGCACCCAATCCATCAATTTGCCTCTTGCTAGATTGGCGGGATCGGTGGAGGCCAGCAACTTGTCGCGCAAAGCGAAATAATGCTCTGCCGCAGTTTTACCGGCGAACACGTCGGCAGGAGGACGAGCATTGTACAAATCCGGACCAGCATGATTGAGACCACCCATGCTGGAACGCAAAAACAACTTGGCGGAGTAGTTGCTGCCGCCATCCTTAGTAGCAAGGTTTATCACTCCACTCGAAGCGGAGTATTCGGCATTCACTGTGCCGGCAATAACGTTTGCTTCCTGAACCTGACTCTGCGGTACCTGATACCCGCTGGTCCTGACGATGCTTAGATCAGCAGCCGTGCCTTGCGCGTTTGAGCCGCCAGTGGTATAGATGACTTCTGAAGAAGAATTAGTCGGCGTGTCGTCGAGCTTCACATTACTATAACCACCGCCAACAGGACCGCCGGCAAATAACGCATCAGTGACATTGACTCCGTCTATCATATATCCGACGCCTCGCTTGGTGGCACCACGCATTGCCTGTACCGTTACCGAGGTTTGCAGGATCTCATTGAGAGTGGCGGCAGGAAGAACATTGTTCACCTGTTCATCCGCAAACGTCACTTTAGTTGCAGTCATGGTCTTGTCGACCAATGGCCGCTCAGCCACGATGGTGACGGTTTCTCCGGCAATAGCCGTCTGTTTTAATGCTAAATTTAGCCCTGTGGTTACGTCCAACTGTGAGAGCACATCCTGAATCTCCTGGCTCGTATATCCCACAATCGACACCTTAACGGTATACCTGCCTGGTGGTACGTTAATGATGAAGTACCTTCCCTGCAGATCAGTCATCGCTCCCAAGCTTGTGCCAGTGACAAGCACATTGACTCCCGGCAAAGCTTCGCCGGTAGCGGCATCGGTAATTATTCCGGCAATTTTGCCCAGACCGGCAAATGCGGGCAAGGACAAAAGAAGCAGGAATAGCACACTTACGGAAAAAACTGTAAGTCTCATCTGTATGTTTTGTGTCATGATTAAAACCTCCTATTAGGTTATGTCTCATAAAACTTGAAGCTGTTTGACAGGAGTTGACAAAACGAAACGTGAGTAATTTGGAGAGTATCAATACTGACAAGACGCCTAACGAATAGCTGTTGATTGGTAAGTTGGTAGGTTTTGGTCGATGCTCGCTTTTCCCTCCTCTTGCATGATTAGAGGCCAATGGTAATTAGTAGCAATTCTCGGTGCTGTGTTTCCTCCTTTCTTTGTCCTGTCACTGGGATATGTTTTTTGCTTGGTTAGTGTGCCGGAAAATGAAAAAGGCGAAGAAAAGAATCTCCCTTTACAAGGAAATACCTTTTCTTCGCCCTTTACTTAGCTTTTGCTGGGCTATGATAACCATCGGTCTAATTCTTAGACATGCGAGATATTACCGCAAGCTTGCGTAATGATCTAATTATGGCTACCCACAACACATCTTCATCTTGGCGAAATTTTCGGCTTAATGTTAATCTTTTTTCAAATTAGAGTCAAGCGAAATCTTCAAGCCATGGAATAATTTTCTTGTATACAGGCAAAGTCGGACTTTGGCTGTCGTAAGCCTTCCTTTGCCTTGCTTTCTGCTCAGGCGTTCGCTGGAAGTGCAAACAAGGCCTGCTCATGGCCATATGTAGTGTCTGACCGAAAACTCAAAATAGTGCCATTTCGAATCCGCCTCGGCGGATGAGAAATCTAACGCTGCTTAACTTTACAGGCGTTGATCAGATTCCTCGACTCACTCCGTTCGCTCGGAATGACCAGAAAGGGTGTTTTCGTTCAGACACTATGTAGGACCCACGACTTATACCTGCGACCAAAAACCTGCAACGCATCATGCGCTAAAACGGCAAAGCTCCCAGAAACACATCTGGAAGCTTTGCCAAAAGATATCGATGAGGATGACGATCCTCTAATCAATGACTCTTACCCGGCCTACAACTCAAACCTCAGGCTAAACCGGTGAGTGTTCTCGAAGACATTGAAATCGGTGAAGGCATAATCGAGCCAAAGCTTGTAGCTGGAAGTTGGCAGGGACAAGCCTCCTCCGAAGGAAAGACCCTCATCGGTTTGTTTGAAGCGGGTTAGCTCATCGAGCGCACCAGAGTACGCCAATTTGTAGCCGCCGCGAATGGCGAGCTTGTCGTACAAGGTCCACTCGCCGCCAAGGAAATAGAGCTGCTGATTGTCCTTTGGCTTGGTCAGATCGACAAAGGCTCGCAAAGCAGTGTTTTCTTCTTTAGCCACGCTGAACGCAGCGCCGATGGAAAAGTTCAACGGCAGCGGAGCGCCAATGGCATAGAATTTTAGATCGCCGCCGACGTTGTTGATTCTGGCACCGAATGTCAGGTCACGAAAACCTGTTTCGTAAATCGCACCAAAATCAAAGGCAACTGCGGAAGCATCCTCGGTGTCTATCTTCTCACGGATATATTTGACCGAGGCGCCCATGCGGAAACGATCGGTGAACTGCTTGCTATAAGCCAAGGTGACCGCCATATCCGAATAATTGTAACTGTCATATTGAGTCACCCCGGCACTTTCAGGAACAGGGGCCTGATACCCCGGAGGAGCAATATCTCTATCGGCTGAGATGTCGGATATTCCCATGTAGATGACACCGATGCCGAAGGTTCCCAAGCTGCCGAAACCATGGGTAATGGCCCCAGCGTTATGACTCAAGTCGACGATCCATTTGTTGTAGTTGAGTCCAATTTGAGTTTTTCCACTCTCAACTTGGATTCCGGCAGGGTTCCAGAAAACCATGTTGGGGTCGCCATACAAGGTGTTGGCCGAAGAACCCAGAGCCACCATTCTGGCACCAACACCGATCTTGAGAAAGGCGGCGCCATCGATACCCGGTTTCCTCAACTGACCGGCCCCAACGAAAGAGGCCGCGAGCAGCATCAGAATAAGGGTCAAAGCAATAATTTTTGATACCTTCATATCTGTATCTCCTTTTATTATCGATTACCTTGGGCAGATTGTGCAAACGGCTATCGAATGATAGCAAATTTGCCGATCTGCTGGCCCCCATCGTACTTGACGACCCATATGTACAAACCGCTTGCAACCTCATTTCCGTTTTTGGAAAACATGTCCCAGAAGTACGTTCCATTTTCTGCGACCGCTGCCAGATAATCGACTTCGTCGATGAGCATACCGGCAAGGTCGTAAATCTGGATGGTGCATCTCTGGGGTAGATTATAGAACATGATTTGGTGTTTGCCGCTGGCATCGTGGAATGCAACCCGTTTGTACGGATTGGGGCGAACACCTATCTCAGTTCTGTCGAGCTCGATGTCGGCTACCGAAGCAGTAGGAGACACCAGCACGAATGCAGCGCCGATTTTCTTCAGCCCGGCAACGTCCGTGCTCTTCGGGTAATAGGCATTTGCCCAGGCCCAGGGCCAGGTGTTCTCCCATGAGCCGCTTCGTCCGTTGATGTTCACCTTGCCGCTCTCGAGCCACGATGCGTTATCCAGGTCCGCGTACTTGGGGGGAACCGTATTCGCCGCATCCAACTTGTAGCTTGATACATAGTACCAGTAGCTCTGTCCCGGAGCGGTATAGTTATCGTCTTCCCATGCGTATGGGTATGTTGCTGCATCCGAAGTTGTGTTCTTGTAATTGGCGAATTCGGTAGCAGGAACCACTTTTACCAATTCATAGGGTCCCCAGAAATCGCCTTGTTGATCCTTCAGCAACGCAGAGCTCTTATTGAGGAGCGGGCTGACCTCTGACTGACCCGGATCGACGGCCGGATCATTGGTTTTCCACCAGGTGTCGTGTGTCGGATAGAGCTTCTCATAGGACTTGTATCTTGGCCAGGCAACTGCTTTGTAGATCTTGATACCGTCAGCATTGCCGAGAGTTCTCGGATCCTGCCATTTTACCATCGGCCTTACATTCGTGGAGCCGCTCACTTTGATTTCCGGTACCGGAGGCGACTGCGGTACGACGTAAGCGCCATTTGGCTGGATAGATTCAAAAACCGCACGAGCCATCTTTGTGGTCTTGCGCAAGCCGTTGATGCGGAATCCGGAGCCGCGGTAGAAGTATAAGCGCACGCGCTCACCCACTTCCAAGGAAATAGGGCCCAAACTGCACTGCGGGTCACCATCGAATTGATATTGGGAGATAAAGCCTTCGGTGATAATTCCCGGCTCCATTGGGCCGCCGCGTCCCGGGTAAGGATCGACTGGATTGACGCCCAAATCGGCACCGGTCTTGGCATCTTTCATCATAGTAGCTTGGACTTTTTCTCTGGCACCATCCGGATAAGCCCAGGCGCCGGGATCCTTTACTACGAAAGTGGTCGGATCACCCGGAGTTCCCGAAGCAAATACGGCCGGATTGGGAGTGAGATCAAATTTGGCGCCATCGCCGCTCTTGCCGCCGTCGAGATAGAAACATCCCATGGCCGCGGTGTGTGCTTTTTTCTCATCGCCGCCGCCCGGCCCGACGTTGCCCCAACCCGGCTGATTGGTGTGGAACCAGCCTCTCTGTACACCGGTGCCAACGACTGGGACGACCTCTTTGCCATCGGCATCCTTAAAGCTAAGGAATTTCTCTTCCCACTGCTGGGTTTCCGGATTCCACTTTTTGGCGCCTAACCAGTTATAGCCGTTGTAGGCGTCATAGTATTCACCAAAATCCGTAACCGCAGGATGATCGGTGTTGCCGGGCCAGGTAGAACCGATTGCTTGGCAATGAATGTCCCAAGGAGCGCCGTCTTCATCGGGAGTGGCATCATAGATGCTTGCTCGGTAACGGTTGTTGTTGACATAGTAAGCGCGTCCACCGGAGGCGCCGACATAGAAATGGAAACAGCCGGGCCAATAGGTGAATACCAATGAGTTGATTCGATTATTGGTAAGCTCCACAACACCATCGCCGTTCAAATCCGTTTGACCGGTGTTGTATAACTCGAATTCCACAATGTGAAAATCGTCCAAGTTACCCCAGGGCATGGTCCATGAATGCACCGTTTCTTTCACATCAACACCCAGTGTCGTTGGAAATGCTGCGGTAGACCAGGAGTGAGATCGGTCTGTGGAAAGATAAGCGCCACCAACCGGATCATGGTAATTACGGTTCGGATCATTGGCGCCGGCGACTTTTGCCACATACATCATCTTGGCATAGTTCCTATCCGTTGCACCTACGACCGGTTCGTTTGCTACGGCAAACGGTTCACTGGGATTATACTCAACAGCGTACGTGCCGTTAGAAAAATCCATGATGATCCGGCCGGACATCCAAGCCCAGGGTGAAATGGTGAATTGTCCGCCTATGAGTCGGCCACTGAAAAACAAGTTGCCCTGAGGATGAAACAGGGTGATTTGAGTGACATCGGTCTTGAGCGGATATTGCCCCCAATTATAATCATAGTTTGCGGGCATGTAACATCCCCAGGTTTCACCCGCGGCGATAACGATATTCTTCTGGGGCGGCTCAGCCATGGCGGGAAGCCAGACGAGAGATAACCCAAACGCCGTTATCAGCAATGTAAGTATGATCTTTTCGTATTTGTGCATAACTTGATCTCCTTTTAGGTACAATGGACGGCAAAGAACATCAAATGCCTAATAGAATCCGACTTCCAGACCAACCCAAATTTGTCGGGCAGGTCCGTACAGATAACGGCCAAACCAATCAAATGGGACGTTCCACTTGCCCTTTGGATCCTGCTCATCACCGGTGTTGGCTTTGGAGTCGCGACCGAGCTCGAATATCCTCTGGTCCACACTCTCGTTGAAGGGCGTGTTGTTATAGGCCAGAATGTTCTCTTTATTGGTCACGTTGCGAACTTCCATAAATGGTCGCATGCGCACGCCGCCAACTTTCCCTTCCCAGCTAAGACGCAAATTGAGCCAGTAATTCCAAGGACCTTCCCGGAGTTTCGGACTGACATTGAACCAGGGATCGTTCTCGGTATTCTCGGTGGGGAAATACTTAAAGCCGCTCATTGCGTTGCCGATGGCAGCCAGCTCGAAATTGACCGGTAAGAAGAAGGTCATGATAGCGCCGAACCGATGGGTTCTGTCATAGCCGCCGGCCAACGGATTGGTAGTGCTGCGCATTGTGATATTATCTTCCCGGTAGGGATAATAATCAGCCAAGTTAACCGGCAAGGTCGCGTATTGGCTGCTGTCAATCGCGGCTTTGAAATCGGTCCGCTGACTTGCATCGTTCCCACCCATGCGCGTGGCGGCTTTTATGTAAGAGTAGGAATAGGTTACCCGTCCTGACCACCAGCCGCTGCGACGTTTTTCGATGGTTGCCTCGATACCACGGGAATCGGCATGGCCCCAGGGCGTTTCGAAATAGACCATTTGGCCTTTATACGGAGTGACGCCCCAGCTAATCTTGGAGTAGTTTTCAACGTCACGGTAGTAGACGACTCCATCCAATGATATGTCGGAGATGGGCGCCCACTGCAAACCGATTTCGTAAGCGGTCGAGCGCATCGGCTCCTGCTCCGGCCAGACACTTACCATAGCCGGTGAAGCGCTATAGTTGGTGAAATTGTAATCGCTGTACAGGGTCACAAAGTTCGGATATTGGACGAACTTGCCGAACGAGTAGTGCATGGCCATGCGATCGGAGACCGGGTGAGACACGCCGAGTCTTGGGCTGAAGTACCATTTCCAGCCGACCTTGTTGCCACGACTGGGACGCAATTCCAGTAGAGAATTGGTGGCATCGACGATGTAATCCCAAGGGTGGAAATCATTGATGAAATTCTCGGTATCGTTGTCATACCCATCGACGCGCGCGCCCACATTGATAATCATGCCGCCGTATTCGATACGGTCTTGTAGATAGACCGCAGCCTCTTTGGGATGGAATTTGCTTTGATCGACGTGGAACGCTTCAGTCGGATATTGATGTCCGGCGCCACCCAGCTCGGATTGCAACTGATTCGTCTCCACATAATGTATCCTGAATTGCCCACCGGTCTTGATCTGGTGATTAAAAGAGATCTGGCTGGTGAGATCAGCTTTCAGAGTGATGAAATTTCGAACTGTCTTTCTGTACAGTGCCGCGGGATAAGCAGGTCTAAAGGTACCGCCGGTCGCCCAGAAATTGACCTTGTTCTCCATGTAAGCCGGGTCAATGGTGCTATAGAAGAATGACCGGTTGGGATCCTTTAGCGATAATATATCATTAGGATGCTCGTTTAGATAGTTCCCATCGTATCCGTTGACAGTGCTCCAATCGATGTAGGTCACACCTTTGTCGGTCTTGGTGATGCCGCCAACATATTTCAGGTATTCTTCTCGACTATCGAAGTCGATGAAATCACCGGTTTCATCGATGTCGCAATAGCCGTCACCGTTGTCATCGGCATAGCCAATCTCACTGGTCTTATTGCTTTGGCTGAGTTGGACTTCATAGAAGGTTTTCGGGGAAAGGGTATGCGTCCATTTGGCATAGCCGACCAAACCCAGGTCCTTGTAGCGAGGCGCGCCTGCCATGTTGTACAACCACTAGGGATTGAACTTCCAATTGACAAAGTTGAACAGCTCAACGCCGTCATATAATTGACCGTACAGAGTCACGCGCTGATTT
>Ga0172369_10008647_pt1 | contig 11497 bp, 7 predicted proteins | sample LakKiv25m_FD_114539 | JGI IMG/M metagenome (GOLD analysis project Ga0172369, IMG submission 114539) | Freshwater microbial communities from Kabuno Bay, South-Kivu, Congo - kab_022012_11.25m | ecosystem: Environmental > Aquatic > Freshwater > Lake | place: Democratic Republic of the Congo... | reverse complement strand
TCACCATAGACGGTTTCTCGCGCAGGATAAATTCACGGGCAATCACCTCTTCGGGCGAGTTAGCCGTCAAGCTGTACGTGCCTGGCAAATCCACCAGGCAGGTGGTCCGGCCATTTAACTCGAAATAACCCTCTCTCCGCTCGACCGTTTTCCCTGACCAGTTGCCAACATGCTGATTGAGGCCTGTCAATAGATTGAACAGCGTAGACTTGCCCATGTTGGGCTGTCCAGCCAGCGCTATCAGCGGTACTTGCCCCTCAAGCAGCGCCTGGCGCGGAATAGCCGAGGCGGATGAAGGGTGGCAATCAGACATGCGCGCGCGCTAAGACAATGATTTGCGATGCCTCTCCGCGGCCTAATGCCACCCGCGTGCCGCGCACAGTCACAATCAAAGGTCCATGCTCGTAATTCTGGCTCATATTGATCGGCACGCCCGGCGTAAAACCAAGCGAAGCCAGGCGGTTGTTCACCGCCCTGGCCCCCTGAAACGCCACAACGGTCGCATGATCGCCGGCATGCACCTCGGACAAACACAGCTGACAGACATTCTCTACCATTCCGAGCTCCTCGGTCTGACCGTCATAAGATCAGATGAACTTATTTATTATTATATGCTTATTTTAATTGTATGTATAGATTAACGAAACACACGAAACGGTGACTTAAATCTTAAAATAGCAGGTGGAAAGTCTGCCTGCCCCCCGCGCAAACTCCTGCCTGAAAACCGGCCAGTCAAACCGCGGCGCTTATGCCCGCGCCCAGAAGTCTGCCAATTTTTCGGCGATTTCGCTGGTGTTTTTTACGGTTTGGAAATCCTGCCAATGGGTTGGAAACAGACTGCGATAACGTCCGTGAGCAAACCGTTCGTCAATCAGTACGATAATCCCCCGATCGGTATCCGTGCGGATCACCCGCCCGGTTGCCTGCAGGACCCGGTTGAACCCTGGGTATTGATATGCATAGGCAAAGCCGTTGACATTCTTCTGATCAAAATGCTCCTTGATCAAATCATTCTCAAGGCACACCTGCGGCACCCCTACCCCGACCACTACGGCGCCAATCAGGCGGTCCCCCACCAGGTCGATCCCCTCGCCAAATATGCCACCCATGACAGCCAGCCCAATCAGGGTCGCGCGGTTGCCAGCCGAAAATTGAGCCAGGAAAACCTCGCGCGCCTGCTCATCCATGCCGCGATCCTGCACCAGTAAACTGCCTTCCGGCAGCCTGTCCTTAAGCAATTCCTGGATCGCGTTTAAGTAGGCGTACGATGGAAAAAATACCAGGTAATTGCCAGACTGAGCACTGCAGACCGCCTCAATCGCCGAGGCAATTTGCTCATACGAATCGGCGCGCTGCGCATATTTGGTTGCGATCCCGCTGTGGACTAACAGCCTGAAATTGGCAGTAGGAAATGGAGATGGAAAAACTCGCTTCGGCTGAGCTTGCGGGCCGGTCAGCAGGGTCATAAAATAATCCATTGGCAGCAGGGTGGCCGAGAAGAAAATGGCCGACTGGCTGCGCTCTAAGGGTCCGGCCAGCATGGGGGCCGGGTCCATGCAAAACAGCTTGGCCTTTAAGTCATCTTTACCCTGACGCTCAAAGTAGGACACATAAAACGTGTCGAAGTACTCCGCGGTTCGCAGGAAATTATTGCAGAGAAAATAAAATTCGAGCAGTTCCTGCCTGAAAGGCGACGGGTGGTTGAGCACGAGCCAGTCTTCCGCCTTCTGGTTGAACTCGCGCACCGCCTTGAGCAGTTCCTGTGGCAGCTCGTGTTCAACCAGCGCGGTCTTTTCCTGCTCCTGGCAGGTTTTGCGTTTTTCCAACAGTACTTTATTGATCGCGCCCAATTTTTTGGATAAAACGGGCAGGTCTGCCTTCAGGCTGTGCTGCAGCTCCAGAATTTCCTTTTTGTTCAGTTCGGCCGAGTACATTGACCGCGCCCTATCCGGCAGGTTATGGGCTTCGTCGATCAAAAAAATATAAGGCTCTGTGCTGAAATCAAAGAAGCGGTGCAGGTAAACGCGCGGATCAAAAGCATAATTGTAATCACAGATGATGCAGTCCACCCACAGGGCCAAATCCAGCGAAAACTCAAACGGACAGACCTGGTATTTGCGGGCTATTTCTTCGATCAGCGGCCGGGTATAAGCCTGGTGCTGGTCGATTTCCTCCAAAGCCAGCTTCACCTTGGTGAAATAATCGCGCGCAAACGGGCACACTTCCGGGTCGCAGTTCACTGGCGGGCAAAAGCAAATTTTTTCCTTGGCCGTCAGGGTCACGCTGCTGAAATTCAGCCCGGCCTGGCGCATATCGTCCAGCGCTTTTTCCGCCACCAAGCGGCCAGGTGTCTTTGCCGTCAGGTAAAAAATCTTGGCCGCCAGCCCCTGGCCAATTGCCTTGACAGCCGGGAAAAGGGCCGCGATCGTTTTGCCAACCCCGGTTGGCGACTGCACATACAGGCGTCCGCTGTCGCGGATCGTCTTATACACCGCCACAGCCATCTCGCGCTGGCCCAGGCGGTATCCGGCATAAGGGAATTCCATTTGCAGGATCGAGAGATTGCGCTGAACCTGCAGCGCGTTGACCTTGCTGATCCATTGGGTATATGTGCGGATCAGCCGGTCAAAAAATTCGGCCAATTCCGCCAGCGAAAAATCCCTGGAGAAAGTCTTTTCTGCTTTGGTATCCAAATGGTAGTACGTCAGATGGATGCGGATCGCGTCCAGACCATGCTGATGGGCGTAGATATAGGCATAACATTCGGCCTGCGCCCAATGCAGAACATTGTCATCCTGGCCAATCAAGTCCAGACTGGTCGTAGTCGTCTTGATCTCTTCAATCACAACCGGAGATGAACCGGCATACAGCCCGTCCATGCGGCCCTGCACTTCCAACGCAGGATCGCTGTCCTCGATCAGATGCGTGAGCACCACTTCAGACTGGTAACCCTCAGGGCGCGAGCGCTGCACACGCCTGTGCCCCAGCGTGCCCAGCTGCGCCCGGTCACGCCTTTGGAATCCTCCTGGGGTGATATCGCCGGCTTGCAGCACAAATTCAACCAGTCTGCGCACAGAGACGACTTGCGGTTTACTGACTGCTTTTTTTTCAGGGGGGACAGTGGACATACTGGCTGAGATTTTAGCATGCCTTTCGCATGCCGTGAAAATGAATTGACTGGCGCAAGAGGATACGACGATCACTATTTTTCGTGTATAATACTTTATGGCAAAATAAATATGACATTTGCCATACGAATTGTAAAGAGGCTGACAGCCTCGCACGTTTACCCAGCCGGATCTGACAGTAAGCATACAGACAAATACACCCATCCCGCCGCTGCTCCATGCGTTGCAGGATAATTTGGTGGAACGTATTCGTCTGCCCTCCCTCCCCCTGACCGCCAGAGAAATTTTCCACCATCTCAGCGTGCGCTGCGCCGTACAACCGAGTGAAAGAGAGTCAGTATGGATCCAATTACTTTAGCACGACTTCAATTTGGCGTAACCACTGTATATCACTTCTTTTTCGTTCCACTAACCCTTGGACTATCGATCCTGGTAGCGGTCATGCAATCGCTGTATGTCGCACGTGGTGACGAAAAATACAAACGCATGACCAAATTCTGGGGCAAACTCCTCTTGATCAATTTCGCCATGGGGGACGTCACCGGGATTGTCCAGGAATTTCAGTTTGGCATGAACTGGTCCGAATATTCGCGCTTCGTGGGCGATATCTTCGGCGCTCCCCTGGCCGTGGAAGCCCTGGCGGCATTCTTCATCGAATCGACCTTCCTGGGCGTATGGGTTTTCGGCTGGGATAAAATCTCCAAAAAAGCCCACCTGGCCGCTATCTGGCTGGTCGCATTTGCCTCCAACCTGTCCGCGTTCTGGATCCTGGTGGCAAACTCTTTCATGCAGCACCCGGTAGGCTATCGCATCGCGGAGAACGGCCGGGCCGAAATGACCGACTTCTTTGCGCTGATTCTCAACCCCAACGTCTGGCTGCAATTCCCCCATGTTGTCCTGGGCGGGCTGACCACTGGTGCATTTTTCATGGTTGGCGTCAGCGCTTTTCACATCCTGCGCAAGAAAGCCGTCAGTCTGGATGAATATTGGCTGTCGATGCGCCTGGCCCTGGGGGTCGGCGCGATTGCCGTGCTGGCTACCATGCTCTTCGGCCATGCTCAGGGGCAGCGCATCGCCGATACCCAGCCGATGAAACTGGCCTCGGCGGAAGGTCTCTGGCATTCAGAAGATCCGGCTGGGCTGTCGATGTTTCAAATCGGGGATGAAACCAACCGCAAATCGGTGATCAATTTCCGCATTCCTTCACTGCTCAGCCTGCTTTCCTACAACTCCACCAACGGGAAGGTGCTGGGCCTCAATGATTTGCAAGCCCAGTATGAACAACAATATGGCCCCGGCAACTACATCCCCCCAGCGATCTGGCTGACCTATTGGAGTTTCCGGGCCATGGTTGGCGCAGGTGTGTTGATGTTCTTCATGGCCGTCATGGGATGGGTTTTGAGCGCTCGCAAAAACGCCGATACCTTCAAGCCCCGCTGGCTGCTGACAGCCATGGTCCCAGCACTTCTGCTGCCATATCTGGCCAATTCCACAGGGTGGATGCTGACCGAAATGGGCCGCCAGCCCTGGATCGTGCAGGGCTTGATGACCGTCGATCAGGCGATTTCCCCCAACGTTACTGCCGCCATGTTGTGGATCAGCCTCATCGGCTTTACGCTGATCTATGCCGGGTTGATAGCAGCGGATGTCTACCTGCTCCAGAAGTACGCCCGCCTGGATATGTCCGGAACGGGCAAACTCGTCCCCTGGACAGGCCGCTCCCCCGCCGAAGCGCCGCTCAAAGACACAATTTAGGAGGACCCCCATGGATCTGCAAATCCTTTGGTTTATTTTGATCGCCGTTTTGTTCACTGGTTTCCTGTTTCTGGAAGGTTTTGACTATGGCGTGGGCATCCTGCTGCCATTTGTGGCCAAAACCGACCGCGAGCGCCGGTCGGTGATCAACACGATTGGCCCGGTGTGGGATGGCAATGAGGTCTGGCTGTTGACAGCCGGCGGCGCGATGTTTGCCGCATTTCCGAATTGGTACGCGACACTTTTCAGCGGGTTCTACCTCGCTCTGTTTGTCATCCTGGCAGCGCTGATCATGCGCGGGGTCGCCTTCGAATTTCGCAGCAAACTGCCGTCCCCCCGCTGGCGAGCTTTCTGGGATCATGCAATTTTTGCGGGCAGCCTGCTCCCGGCTCTGCTGTGGGGTGTGGCCTTCGCCAATATCCTGAAAGGCCTGGCCATCGACGCCAGTATGACCTACACCGGCACTTTTTTTGACCTACTCAACCCTTATGCCCTGGTGGGTGGCCTGGTCACACTGGGCCTGTTTACCTTGCACGGCGCGCTCTTCCTCGAACTCAAAACCGGCGAAAAAGTGCAACAAAACGTGCGGAAAATGGTAAAGCGCTTATGGCTTCCGGTTACCCTCATCGCGGTTCTCTTCATCATTTTTAGCCTGTTCCAGACCGATCTCATTTCCCGCTTCAACGCGGTCAATATCATCGGCTTGATCCTGGCCGTGGCCGGCTTGCTGGCGGCTGGCTGGTTCGTCTTCAAAGCCCGTTTCGGGCGCGCCTTTGTCAGTACCGGCTTGACCATCCTGGGGGTGGTCTGCCTGATCTTCGCGACCCTTTTCCCGCGTGTCATGCCCTCCACCCTCGGTCACGATCTGACCATTTACAATGCATCCTCCAGCCCCTATACGCTGCAGGTCATGACGGTCATCGCGCTGACCCTGGTCCCCGTCGTCCTGGCTTACCAGGCCTGGACCTACTGGGTCTTCCGCAACCGAATCACCAAAAACGCCCATCTGGAATATTAATAATAAAGGCGCAAGGTCGGATTATCTCAAAAAGTAGGCGTGTGGTGTGTACATTTGGCGCTTCGCGCCAAATGTACACACCACACCCCCTTTTATTGAGATGATACGCAAGATCTTTCAGTCTGCAGCGCGAGTACAGAGGTCGGCTGAGAGATCTTGTCCACTTTGCAAGGGGTGCCCCCTTCCCGCACACGGCACTCGCAGGAATTGTGGATATAATTATCGACACATAGGAGACACTTCCATGTTTTCAAGGAAAACACATGTCCCCTCTTCGGCTGTCTCGCAAATCGTCAAAACGACAAATTCAACAACCTGTCGATAACGAACAAAAGCCACCGTACAGTGTTCAGATACTTGCCCCCCGAAAAATGTGGGTGGCGGCCGGCGTGCTCGTGATAGGCTTGATTTTCACATTGCTTTTTTCCTTTTATATAAAATCTGAAATTGATACCGCAGCTGTCAAGGAATTTAATTTTGTCTGCAACGAAATTCAGTTAAATATCACTGACCGTCTGAACGCAAATGCGATGCTGCTTTACAGTGGAACTGCCTTCTTTTATGCGTCGCAAGAGGTATCCCGTGATGAATGGCGCGCATATATCACAAACCTGCGCATCGAACAGCAAATGCCAGGCACGCAGGGTGTCGGGTTCTCACGAATGATTCACCCGGAGCAGCTCGAACAACACATTCAACAAATTCGCGCCGAGGGCTTTTCCGAGTACACGGTTCAGCCGGATGGGCCGCGGGATATTTATTCCTCGATTATCTTCATAGAACCCTTTTCTGGCAGGAATTTGCGCGCTTTTGGATTCGACATGTTTTCAGAACCTGTGCGGCGGGCTGCGATGGAAAGGGCGCGCGATGAGAACCAGGCGGCGCTTTCTGGTAAAGTGATCCTGGTCCAGGAAACCGATTCAGACATCCAGCCAGGCACCCTGATGTACGTGCCAGTTTACCGGCATGGCATGCCAACCCAAACGGTAGATGAACGCCGCGCCGCCCTGCTGGGCTGGGTCTACAGCCCTTACCGCATGAAAGACTTAATGCAGGGCATCCTCGGGAATTATCGCCTGAAGAATGCCGACCGCCATGTTGCCCTTCAAATTTATGATGGGAACACCACATCGACAGATATGCTCTTGTTTGATAGTGAAGCAGGATATCAGGATACAGGAAACCTGGCAAAAGGGATGTCAAAAATTATCCAGGTGACCTATTTTGGCCGCCCCTGGACATTAAAATTTTCCCTGGTGGGTGACCCATTCGGCCTCGCCGATTACAGCAGTTTTTGGCTGGCCCTGGCCAGCAGCACCAGCATCAGCTTACTGCTGGCCGGATTGGTGGCCTCGATGCTGCGGACTGCCCAATATCTTCAATCGATTAAACAGCTCGCGGAATCCGATGAGTTGACGTCTGTTTATAATCGCAGAAAAATATTAGCCCTGGCAGAAGGAGAATTTATCCGGTCTAAACGCACAAACCATCCCATGGCGATCCTGATGATCGACTTAAATTTCTTTAAAAGCATCAACGACAACTATGGTCACGCCGCGGGCGACCGGGCGCTGCGGGTGACCTCCAGCGCGCTTTCTGAAACCTTGCGGAAAAATATCGACCAGATTGGCCGCTATGGCGGCGACGAGTTCATCATCATCCTGGCTGAAACCGTCATCGACCAGGTGCAGCCGATCATTACGCGGTTGCGCGACAACGTAGCTCAAAAAACAGCGGGGTTGATCCCTGGCATGGGGCACATCACATTGAGCATCGGTGCATCGGTTTTGGATGGGACGACTGAAACCCTGGCCCAGATGTTGGATCAGGCTGACCACAGAATGTACGTCAACAAAAATGCCTTAAAAAACATCTTACCCCGCTAAACTCACGCATTTACCGTCCGTTCACCCCACCCACCACCCCTCACATCCCACCTTCATACGGACATTTACAGATGGATAAAAAACATATCATCATCATTGGGGCTGGCATCGCCGGTCTCGCGGCTGGCTGCTACGCTCAGATGAACGGGTACCAATCGCACATTTTTGAGTTACACAATCTTCCAGGCGGCCTTTGCACAGCCTGGGAACGCAAAAACTACACCTTTGACGGCTGTATCCATTATCTTTTCGGCTCTGGCCCTGGCCAGCCGTTCTTCGAGATGTGGGAGCAGCTTGACGCAGTTCAACAGCGCCCGATGATCACACATGATGAATACCAGCGCATCACCGATGAGCGCCAAACTCTGACCGTGTATTCCGATCCAGACCGCCTGGAAGAGCACATGTGCCGTCTGTCTCCAGCGGACAGCGCTCTGATCCGCGCTTTCACCCAGGGCGTCCGCCAGTTCTGCAAATTTGACTTATCTGTGATGTACCGCAAACCCAAACCGTTGATGGGGCTGCTCGACTGGCGCGATCTCGGCGCTAAAATGACACCCTTCATCCAGCCCATGGCCAAATGGTCTGCGGTATCCTCCGGCGAGTTCGCGCGCAGGTTCAAAGATCCCTTCCTGCGCAGAGCGGTCGCGCAAATGTTCTCCTGGGAAGAAGCGCCGGTGATGATGGGCATGATGCTGCTGGCCTACATGCACACCGGCAACGCTGGTTTTCCGAGCGGCGGGTCGCTGGCCTTTGCGCAAGCCATCGAACAACGCTACCTCGCCTTGGGCGGCCAGATTAGCTATCAGGCCCAGGTAGAAAAAATTCTGACCGAAAACAGGCGGGCTGTGGGTGTCCGGTTGTATAACGACCAGGTGCACCGCGCCGATTATGTCATTTCGGCTGCGGATGGACACAACACCATCTTCGACATGCTGGGGGGCCAGTTTGCGGATCACAGGCTGCGCCGCATGTACGATGGTCATCTGCCCACCCACCAGATGATGCAGATCTCCCTGGGTGTCAACCGCGACCTGTCGGCTGAACCGCACTGGGTCACCCACCTGCTGCCGCGCTCCATCCTGCTGGCCGGTGAAGAGCGCGCTGAAATTGGAGTCAAGAATTATTGCTTTGATCCATCGCTAGCGCCGGCCGGCAAATCCGTGGTTGAGATGATCGTGCGCACCAATTACGCCTACTGGCAGCACATATACGGACACCGCCTGTACGACACCGAACAGCGCCAGGTGTCAGACATCATCATCAGCAACCTGGAAACCTGGTATCCGGGTATTCACAGCGATATCGAAGTCGCCGATGAAGCCACCCCGCTCAGTTACGAACGCTACACCGGCAATTGGATGGGCGCAACATGCGGCTGGCTGCTTTCGAAGGACACCGTCCCGCTGATGATCTCAGGCGTCTCAAAGACCTTGCCGGGATTGCGCAACTTTTGGATGGCGGGCCAATGGGTCGAGCCGGGCGGCACGGTCACACTGGCCGCGGCATCTGGCAAGAATGCCATCCAGCTGATATGCGCCCAGGATGGCAAACCTTTCTCGGCATCCAAACCATCACCTGGCACTCAGCCCGTCACAACTCCTCCGCCCCGTAAAGCGTGATGAATCATATTAAAAAGCAGGGCTGCGTGTGAATCTGGCGCGTTGTGCCAGATTCACACGCAGCTTACCCCTTTTTGATTGGGACGATACAGCGCGATTATATTTTCGAGCGGCACATCCTCTTGAAAAACATGCGCTGGCGATAAAATATACCCGCCATTGGCACCCAGAATTTTGATCAGACGCTCCACTTCAGCGCCAACTTCTTCGGGCGTTCCAAAGGGCAGCAACTGCTGGGTATCCACGCCTCCATAAAAAGTCAGGCGGTCGCCAAACTCACGCTTCAGCCGTTCAGGTTCCATTTCAAACGCGCGGGGTTGCAGCGGGTTGAGGATATCGACCCCAGCCTTGATCAGCGCGGGGATCAAAGGCCGGACAGCGCCGCAGGTGTGGTGAAAAAACGCAGCGTCCGTAAAGCGGTGAATGTTCGCGATTCTTCTGGCCAGAAATGGCTGGATCAAGCGATCAAACATACGCACCGACATGAATGGGCCGGTTTGCATGCCAAAATCATCGCCTGAGGTGGTGAAATGCAGATAGCGCCCGATTGCGCCGTAGTAAATCTCGTCGACCTGCTGTTGGTACGCCAGGATGATCTCAAAAAAACGCATCACGAACTCAGGGTCGCCCGCCAACCGGTACAGAAAATCATCAAACCCGCACATCCAGCAGCCCAGTTCAAAGACGCCAAAATACGGGTGGCGGCCGCACACCACATACGGGGTTTCCTCGTACAGATAGCGGGCGCGCTCGCGCAGAGAGGCGATCAAACCGGGATCGATCCGGCGCGGGTCTGGCCATGGGTATTTTTCCAGGTCATCCACCGACGCGCCTGCCAGCGGTCTTCCGGCCGCCTGCCACTGCCCCGCGTTGAACTGGTGGGTGATCCCCCATGTGTCAATATATTCAGTTGCAGAAAGCTTTCTTTCCAGATGATTGGGCGGGCTTAAAATCCCGCCCACATCCCGAATATCGATATCCAGGGCGCGCAAGACCGCCTCATCCAATACATGCGCCTGACCCACGCTTGGCAGGCCCAAACAACCGGCCAGCCGCCGTGGACCGCCCTCCATTACCGTCATGTCGGTCGCCCCCAGATCCATCGGAGGCCGGTCCACGGGCTGGTGCGCCATTGTTAACCGAAAGCGCTCCCGGTAAGATAACTCCATCTTCATGCCAGCTAATCTTCAAAGAGCAAGGTGATGATTTGCCAGGGCCGGAAGGCCAGGCGGACACGCCCATTTACAACCGCACACTCCCGTAAGCGGTCCTCAGCAATCGTCGTTTCCCAGGCCCGCGCGCCAGCAGGAACCCCGCACACCTCAGCTTCCACCGCCTGGCCAGCGCTCTCATAGAGACGCAATACCTGCCCGCTGCCCTTGTAAGCCCACTTGACGCAGGCCGGAACCACGCTGGGCGCTCCGTCAATCTCAAACCGCACACCAGGTGTGCTGGCCGCACCATCCTTCACCTGTCTGGCAAGCAGCGGCTGGTTGTATCCCGCCGCGTGACGCACGACATTCGCCGCGCGCCAATCGCCTGGGTGGGCCAACAGGCTGTAATTGATGTCATGCTGGCCCACATCTGAGATCGCGTCCGGGTCATAACCGCTGCGCACCAGGGTCAGGCGAAGGCGCGCCCCCAGCGCATCGTATCCATACTTGCTGTCGTTGAGCAGCGCAATGCCATATTCCGGCCCGCCCACATCCGCCCAGCGCAGCGCGGGAACCTCCAGCCCGTCGCCAGGCCGCTGGACAGCCGCGAAAGGCGTTTCATACCAGGCCTGCGTTTCCAGCAAATGCGCGGTGAAGGCTGCTTTCAAATTGGGTACGCCAGCTTCCGGGCTGCCCAATTCCTGCCAATCCAGCGTGGTGCGGAAGTCCACCCTGGACAGGTCGCGGTAGAAGATAATCGACTGTTTGATCTTTGACGACCGAACCTGATGCGTCACCTCAAAGACCAGGCGCGCCGGGCCCGATTCAACCAGGCTGGTTTGCGCGCCACGCAGCAAGCTGTGGGTGGTGTGCACCTCGTCCAGGTGCCAGGCCGACATCGGGTGCGGGTGTTCATCTTCCAGCTGCAGCACAT
>Ga0172369_10008644_pt1 | contig 11501 bp, 8 predicted proteins | sample LakKiv25m_FD_114539 | JGI IMG/M metagenome (GOLD analysis project Ga0172369, IMG submission 114539) | Freshwater microbial communities from Kabuno Bay, South-Kivu, Congo - kab_022012_11.25m | ecosystem: Environmental > Aquatic > Freshwater > Lake | place: Democratic Republic of the Congo... | reverse complement strand
TTGAACTGTCTGTCATGGCTTCATCTTTTACTCCCATACATAGTATTATATTATCTATCTTGTTTAATAAGAAGTGGGGTATTAACTAGAGCAGTTCCAACATAGTCCAGAATGCTCCACCAAAAAACATGAAAATATTTTACCCCTCAAGCGCCTTATTCAAAGAAAAATTTGACTGTATAAGAACCATCGAAGAGGCATCAAAATTTCCCGTTCAAGGCGTTCAGCTTTACATCAACGGTAGCTTTACCGGTCACGCCTACTGCGACAAACTTCTCGGATTGCTGAATTCTTCCAAACTTGATGTACTTTGGCATTTACCTAATTCACCTACCGAAAAAGATTTGGACATGTATTTATATCTTATTAAGAGTCGACCGGCGAAGGGATTGGTTCACTACCTGCCTCTCAAAGAGTTACCCTTAAAAGGTGCCGATATTGGATGGGAAAACTCGCTTTACGGAGAGTTTTATAAAGATCATGTGTTGGAATCTTTCGCAAAAGCTAGGGAAAACAACACCTTTTTTGTTTTTGATATTACAAGGGTAATGTACCTAGATGAAGCCCATAAGGATCCACAGGAAATTCTTGATTTTGTGGTCGAGCAAATGAAGTTATTAACCGAGGAGGATGTAATTCATTTCACCGAGAAGAAGTCGTGGTACCAAACAGGGCGTCAAAATCCGTGTACATTTGGAGAAGGTGTTTTGAAACCAATTGCTCAGCTTATTAAAGACTTCGGTGGAATTGTGGTCCCGGAATTCGAGGAATTGGACGTAACTTCCCGTAGTATTTTTGCCTTGTTAGAATAGCTTTTCCCTTAAACATAAACATATAGTAAGATGTGAGTTGTGACCAAAGAATCCGCCAAAGCCATAGTAATCAAAGACAATTGTGCGCTACTCCTATATGTAGAGGAAGACGGTAAAAAGTTCTACACAATACCCGGAGGTAAGTGCGAACAGGGTGAAACTCCCGAGGATACCGTTGTAAGGGAGCTGTTTGAAGAAACTTCTATCCGTGTTGGTAATCCAAATTTGCTGAAGAAAGTCAAAATCGAAGACGGTGACTACTCAAAAACATTTAAACTATTCTTGTGTGACTATGTGAGCGGGGAACCGAGTCTTGGTGATTCGCCTGAAAAAGAGAAAATGAAACGTAATCCGGGAATTTTGTACAGGCCTGAATGGGTGTCTATTGAAGTGGCTCTGAAATCGGAAATCACGCCCAAGGCTTTATCTTCTCACTTCAAGGAAAACTTAGTTAAATTAGTGTCTTGACACCCCCGTCCCAAAATGATAAAACATTATCCACTCACTTAATGTGAGTTGTCACCTTCCACTTTATTTTGCGCAGGAGGGCACCGGACTTTAGTCTGAATGTTACCTTCTATGCAAAAGAAGAGACTTGTACCCAAGCATCTTCATTGCTGGACATCGTCCGGGCTCGGAAGCTCTGAAATCCATATTGATTACAATTGAATAGATTTGTTGTGTGTTGCTAGATTTTGGCACGGCTGCTCGACGTTTGGACTGTTTACAAAAAAGTACGTTGAAAACTGAACAGAATTTCTTGATTTAGCTGTAATGCTCAATTACGGCTGAATCCATGGTTGTTGTTTGGCGGCGTAAGCCGTGCAAGCAATATCCATTTCCAACAAAACCTTGGTATAAAAAAAATCAACTTCAGCGTTGATAAATCTCGTATTAAGAAAGTTAATCAATGCATGTGGTGGATGCCTTGGGTCTTTGTGTCGATGAAGGAAGTACTAGGCTGCTTTAAGCCTCGAGGAGCTGCCAAGAAGCGCTATCACTCGGGGATATCCGAATGGGGAAACCCGGCCGCGTAAAACGCAGGCCACCCGTTTTTGAAATTTTCCGCGCAAGCGGGATGGATAGAAAACGTGGAGAGAACTCGGCGAACTGAAACAACTTAGTAGCCGGAGGAAAAGAAACAAAGTATTGTTATTCCCTTAGTAGCGGCGAGCGAAAGGGGATGAGCCCAAACCCAATTGTCTTAAGAATGGTTAATCCAAACTTTTGTCACGCAAGTGATTTTAGTCGTGGATTAACCGACTCTTTGGACAATATAATGGGGGTATGGACAACCCGCGCCTGTTTACAGGCAAAAAGTCACAAAATGTTTTGGTAGGAGAAGACGTTTGGAAAGACGCACCAAAGAGAGTAATAGTCTCGTAACCGAAATCAAAACATCTTTTGGGTTGCTCCTGAGTAGCACGGGACACGTGTAACCCTGTGTGAACACACGACGCCCACGTCGTAAGGCTAAATACACAAAGACACCGATAGTGAACTAGTACCGTGAGGGAAAGGTGAAAAGCACCCCAGATAGGGGAGTGAAATAGATACTGAAACCGCATGCAGACAAGCTGGCAGAGCCGCCGCAAGGTGGTGATGCCGTGCCTCTTGAAGAATGAGCCGGCGAGTTAATGTTGCGCGCTAGCTTAAGCTACTAATGTAGTGTAGGCGAAGCGAAAGCGAGTCTTAATAGGGCGCCGATATCTTGTATATCAGGTGCGTAACATTAGACCCGAAGCCAGGTGAGCTAACCATGAGCAGGTTGAAACCTCGCGAAATCGAGGTGAAGGACCGAACCGTTGTACGAGGAAAAGTGCTCGGATGACTTGTGGTTAGATGTAAAACGCTTAACAAACCTGGCGATAGCTGGTTCTCCCCGAAATATATTTAGGTATAGCCCCGGTGCTTAAGACTTGGTGAGGTAGAGATACTGAAAAGGGATAGGGGGCGCAAGCCTACCTACTCTTACCAAACTCCGAATGCGCCAAGTTTGTAACCGGGAGTCAGTCATGCGGGGAAATCTCGTGTGACAAAAGGGAAACAACCCAGACCGCCAGATAAGGTCCCTAATCTATGCTAAGTGGGCAAGGAAGTGAAACCGTTTAGACAGCTAGGAGGTTGGCTTAGAAGCAGCCATCCTTTAAAGAAAGCGTAACAGCTCACTAGTTAAACGATTTCGCGCCGACGATGTAACGGGGCTAAAGCATAGAACCGAATCTGCGGATTTTTTTCCGAGCTTGCTCGGAAGGGAGTGGTAGGGGAGCTTTGATGTTGCTGTGAAGGTGTGCTGTGAGGCATGCTGGAGCGTCATCAAGTGAGAATGCCGGCATGAGTAACGAGATTGTGGTGAAAACCCACAACGCCGAAAGTCTAAGGGTTCCTCCGCTATGTCAGTCATCGGAGGGTTAGCCGACCCTAAGGGGAGGCCGAAGGGCGTACCCGATGGATAGCAGGTTAATATTCCTGCGCTATCTTGTAGTCGTTATCACCGAAGGGGGGACGGAGTGTGATGGATCGGGCTCATTAAGGATTTGAGTCCCAAAAGCGAATCAGTTCGTATAGGTAAATCCGTACGGACGTTTTTACATAAGCTTAGGGAAAGCCTGCCGCAAGGTGGGTGATCTGATGTCACGTACGCTTCCATGAAAATCCTCTAGGGAGATTATAAGATATTCGTACCGCAAACCGACACAGGTGGACAGGTAGAGTATACCAAGGCGAACGAGAGAATTGTGATTGAGGAACTAGGCAAATTACAACCGTAACTTCGGGAAAAGGTTGCCCTTCTGCACTTTTCACTTCGGTGATTAGATAGGAAGGGGGCACAGAAATGGCTCAGGCGACTGTTTAACAAAAACTCAGGTCTCTGCTTAACTTGTAAAAGGATGTATAGGGGCCGACGTCTGCCCAGTGCCCGTAAGTCAAGGCCGGGGGTGATCCCGTAAGGGTGAGCTCTTGGTTCAAGCTCGGGTGAACGGCAGCAGTAACTATAACTGTGGTAGTAGGGCAGTTGAGAGCATCCTCACAATAGGAAGTGAGTATTCGATGTTCCTTCTAGGTTGTGCGCTAGAAGAAAAATCTGGCCAAATGCTGGGACGTCCGTCCACGCTTTGCTATCAAAGACGTGGTGTCTATTGTCAATAGACTAAAGTATCTTGTACTACCAATTATCTTCGGGTAATATTCGGCGATGATTGGTGAAAATGTACCAAGCGCGGATAATCAGCAGGAAAGGCTTTTACCTAGTGATGAAAACTTGAATTGGTATCTAGCTGGCTTTACAGATGGAGAAGGTTGTTTCAGTGTTGCTATTTGTAAGCACATTTCAGCACCTTTTGGGTTTAAAATAGACCCTCTGTTTCAAGTTTATCAGCATAAGGATAATTCCAAGATTCTCTTTATATTCCGAGATGTTTTTAAGTGTGGATACGTAAGCTTAAAAGGTGGAAACCCAAGCTGCTATGTCTATTGTGTAGACAGAATCAGCGAGTTGATAAATGTAGTCTTCCCATTCTTTGAACAATATCCTTTGCTTGGTGAAAAGTATCAAAACTTTTTGCTATTCAAGGAAATTGTAAAAGGGCTTGCGGATAAAGAACATTTATTTTTAGATGGGTTTACCCGTTTAACTAGACTTGCATTCCAGATGAACCATAACGGAAAATATCGAAGAAACTCATTGGAGTTCATACTTCACATGGTAGAAGAATCCTCAGAGGCTAAACGCCAGACTCGTGAAGACGAGATGATATAGTCCGATCTTTGCAGCGATGCAAAGGAAGTTTGCATAATTCATTATGCAAATTGATAACGTGATGTCTATGGTAGCGTAATCCCTTGTCGGGTAAGTTCCGACCCGCACGAAAGACGTAACGATCTGAGCGCTCTCTTAATCACAGACTCGGTGAAATTGAACTACCGGTGTTGATGCCGGTTACTCGCTGTTGGACAAAAAGACCCCGTGGAGCTTTACTGTAGCTTGATATTGGCAATCGATATAAGTTGTGTAGTGTAGGAGGGAGATCCCCGTAAGGTGATCGTCGATGAAACACCTCTCTGCTTATCTTGAGAGTCTTACTACCCGCCGTAATCCGGTGGGGGGACAATGTCTGGTGGGCAGTTTATCTGGGGCGGATTCCCGCTAAAGAGTAACGCGGGAGCCCAAAGGTTCCCTTAGCGCCGATGGAAATGGTGCTGTAAGTGTAAAGATATATGGGAGCTTGACTGCGAGACATACAAGTCGAGCAGATGCGAAAGCAGGGCTTAGTGATCTTCCGAGTGCCTAGTGGTAGGCCCGGAACTTATCGGATAAAAGCTACCCCGGGGATAACAGGCTGATCTTGCCCGAGCGTCCATAGCGGCGGCAAGGTTTGGCACCTTAGACATACATCAAGGGTGCTACGAAAGTAATTTCGTACCAAAAATTCGGCTAATAACGGTGAACTCCTCATTGATTTCGTAAAACCTTCGGGTTATTATGATTTTAATGGAGAATACCGTGGGAAGTCTAACGGAAAGACAGAAAAGCATACTCATAGGTATGTTATTGGGAGACGGTTCTTTAAGGAAAAAGAGGAATACACTTGTCGAGGTTAACCACTCGATATCGCAAAAAGATTACGTACTTTGGCTTTATTCTGAATTACGCGATCTCGTTGCGACTTCTCCAGTTTCCAGGATTAGTGGGAAAAATCGTTTAGCAATCAGGTTTACGACAAGAAGCCTGAGATGTTTAAACGAATTTTATACACAATTTTATCCTGGTGGGTGTAAGTCTATTCCCATAGATCTCCAATTGGATCCATTAAGCATATCAGTTTGGTATATGGACGATGGTTCCTTATGTGGAGAAAGTGATGTTTATTTAAACACGCAACAATTTTCTTTGAAGGATCAAAATATCCTGATAGAGTGTCTAAAGAGGTATCGTGTTAAAGCACGAGTAAACAGAGACAAAACCTATTTCAGACTAAGAATAATTAAGGACTACATTCCAAACTTTGTTTCCTTAATTATTGATAATATTCATCCAAGTATGCTATATAAAATTCCGCAATGACCCCGTATCGACTGATCCCGTTTGTTTGACATCTAACCCAAGTCAAATTAGGGAGAAATATGAGGTACCAATGAAATTGGATCTAAACTCATATTAGACGCCGACTCCTACTCTTCTATATTTGGAAGACAAGAGGAAGAAGATATAGTCAGTGCAACTAGAGATAGTTGATGTACATGCGATGTCGTCTCGTCACATCCTGGGACTGGAGCAGGCCCCAAGGGTCCGGCTGTTCGCCGGTTAAAGTGGCGCGTTAGCTGGGTTCAGAACGTCGTGAGACAGTTCGGTCTCTTTCCACAGCGAGCGAAGTGGTCTTGAAGGGACTCATTCCTAGTACGAGAGGACCGGAATGATGAAACCTCTGGTGTTCCAGTTGTCGTACCAACGGCATCGCTGGGTAGCTACGTTTCAACGTGATAAGCGCTGAAAGCATCTAAGCGCGAAGCACACCCTGAGATTAAGACCAACCACCTTTATGGTGGTAGTGAATCCTGGGAGACTACCAGGTTGATAGGCTGCGTGTGTAAGTACAGCAATGTATTCAGCTAAGCAGTACTAATATTCACTCAACTTTATTAGCGAGTATACCAACGGTTTCGTTGGGAAGAAATTCTGTTCGGTTTCCAGCGTGCTTTCAAGCACGCCTTTTCAGCGAACTTGTTCGCTGAAATTGACAACTGAATAATGCGGTATGTCATGAATTGTTGTGATTCGTGGCCAGAACCCTGGTGATGATAGCGGTAGGGACACACCTCTAACTGCGAAAGCAGGCCATTCCGAACAGAGAAGTTAAGCCTACCAGCGCCGAAAATACTTATAAGTAGTTTGGGAAGATAGGTCGTCGCCGGGGTTTTGAATTTACGTTTTTGTAAATCCCTTGTTTCTATAAACTCAATGTTATTCTGATTTCACGCCCTCTGCAGAGCTCTAAGCTCGTGTTACTCGCTAAGATCTCTGGAGTAGGTCGTCGCCGGGGTTCTGATTGTTAGTCTTCTTTGGCATCGGTGCTCACCGCTGGTTCTACAGGTCTCTTTCCACTTTGAATCGATGCAAGATCTTGCTTTATTAACGACAACCCTTCTCTATACTGATCCATAATCTCATCAACCTGTAAGTTGTATTTATCCTCAACCTCCTCTTGATTGAGTTTAAGCAGCATGCCCACAAGCGTCATCATCAGTTCTTTAAATTCCATCTCGTTAGTTCCGTCGTACGTTTCAATAAATGTTTGTAACAGCGGCCAATATTTTCCGCTTCCATCAATCTTTTTTAATAAATCTATATATTCTTTATTCATAGTAATTTATTCAATTCTTCTAGCAGTCTGTTCGCGGAATCCTGTCTCTCTTGCTCCGCCCGCCGTGCCGCGCTTTCAGCAGCAGCTGTATCTATGAGGTGTCGATAGATCGAAGAGAGTTTTGATGCTCCGGGTGACTTGGGAAATTTACTTGTAAAGCTTTCTATGTCTTTTAAAATTTTGTCCAAATCTCCTGGGTTTTTGCTTCTTAGTAAATCGAGTATTGCACTGTATCCTTGGGCATACCCGTCCTGTTGTTCGTACATTTTCTGTAGATTTTCCATCAAGCCGGTGCGGTTCTTTTCCTGAACTTGTCCGGATTCGACTACAGTCTCAACCATATTCGATGCAAGTTCGCAGTCGCCAAGAGACCAGTCTTTCTTCTTTTTCTTATTTGTGTAAAGTTCTTTAAAAGCTATTTGCAGCTGTGTAACCCTTTCTGTACCTTGTTTATCGCCAGTGTTCTCCTCGTTAGTGTCGTGTTCAGTCAAAATTTGTTGGATCGCTGCTTCGTATTCCCTACCAAATGCTTTGCTTAGTCGCGCTAATAGCTCGGTCTCGTCTTTTTTTCCGGATCGTGAAAATGATTCCACTAACATACGGAATGTTGCATCGTTACGCAGAATAGTTGCCTGTTCCTCAAGAAGTCTTTGTTTCTCCGCTTCTTTTTGTTCTTTAAGAATTTTAATTCTTTCTGCAACTCTTCCCGCTAGCTCTGCGTAGTCTGTTTCAAGATTTTGCATCAACTCAGCGGTATGCTGCCTTTCTTGTTCTTTTTCCGATATAGCCGCAATCGTGCGTGGTGTTTCCTCTACTTTCTTGTCGTGAGCTCGCCAATGGTCCTCAAGTGACTTTCCTCGGTACTTTTTGTACAGCGACTTGTAGTCTTGCCTGGTCAAATTACCCGAAATCAAAAGCGTGCCTAGTAAGGAAGGGCCGTACAAATCGGCAGGTTCGGCTTTTGGGTCACCAAAAACAGTTTCGGGATATCCCCGGCTAATTACTTCCATCTCCTGTGTAAGTCCGTCCAGGGTGGTCAGTCCCAATAAACCGGGTTTTCCCGGGCCTATATCTACGTGAGTTGGGCTTCTTGCGTCCTTATCAACAAGCAGTGTTAGAACCGTATTTTCTTTTATGTCGTCTGAATTGTTTAGAACAACGACCACCAATACTTGGTCAGTCAGAACATCCTTTGTTTTACCTAGCCAGTTTGTTTCCTGGGTAACTATTTCTTTGTACATGATTTTAGGAGGTTTTCCTTGGCCAATGTCAGGGTCCCCTACCAGTTCTTTACTAGCGTCAAATACCTCTAACCCATAAAGGTTAATATCTGGTCTTCCCGCCAGTTCAAACGCTTTTGTTGTCAAGGCAAGGTCGATCTCGACTTTATCATGTGAGGTTGCCTTTTCGTGACCTGCTTTGATCTCTTCAAATGACGGTATGCCAATTCTGTTCTCAAGTTCCTTTTTTAGCTTTCTCAGTTCTCTTTCTGTCGCATCGTCTTTTGTTAGGGATTCTTCGGCAGTTTCCACTAACGACTTTTCTGTACTTGCAGGCATGTTAAAATCCTAACACGTATTTGTACACTGGTGCAACAGACTATTTTGTGCACATACTTGAACAATTACTCATTTCAATTCACAATTAACCCAATGCCCGGTGCAAACAAAAAGCTAACTAAGTCCGATATTCCTCGTTACTACGTCGATGCTGTGCACAAGATGGAGGATTTACTTTCATCAGTAACCGCGGAGATAAACAAACTCACAACTTCCCCGCCAGCAAGATTAGACGAAGCGCTAGAAAATATCAGACTTCATTTATTTCTCCAGATATTGGCACATACCGAACTGACTGACGCGCCCGCTGCAAAGATCTTGTTGCGCCAAATTTTTCGGGATCCACAGCAAAACGTAAGCAAACAAATGGAGGAGCTTTACCGAGACTTGCGTATAAGGAGTTTGGGCAAGAAGGAAGTTTTGTATAGAGACCCTACCGCTGTCACAAACCCCGATCGGCGTGGCCAGTTAATAGACTCCAAAACAGTTTCCGGAACCTATATAGCTGAACAAGAAGAATACAAAAAATACAAAGATCCGATATTAATGGAGTGTCAGTTGCGGGGCAAATCTCATCTCTCAACAGTTGTCGGCGAACTTTTGGACCAGTTTGCCCATTTGACCATAGTGACTGATGCGGGAATGCCCGCCCAGGCGATAGGTATTCGCTACGACAAGTTGTTTTTTGACGGACTTTTTATGCTTGCCGAAAAAATCCTAAAGGAACAAAGATATAAAGTTGCTGTCAAATACGGTTTAACCTCGGATGGTATCTTAGAGCCTACCGTTAGTGAAACAACGGAACAGGTCCTGGCACTTGCACTAAAGTATACTTGCGATGAAAAATATCCGCGTGCCGCATTATCCCAGGTATTCCTTGAACTATATGACGCCTTGGAGAATACAAACAAAGAACAAAGATCGGCAGGTAAACAACGGCATATTAGGAGGGTTACACAGTTGTTAAAAGCAGCAAGTATAGTTGTAAAAGATTTTCCGGGAGATTTTATTTTTATTGAAAACGAATCTTTAGCTTACTTTGGAAGTAAGGGCGGGTATCGGAAGGCGCTTAACAATAAGGCCAAATATATAGTTGACCTGCTTGTACTTGTGTATCCATTGCTATAACAGCCCCGGTACTATATAATCCCTCCTGCTTACCGTTTCTTTGCTGTTTTGTTTCGGTAGCACAAGTATAAAGTTAAACAAAACGACCTTAACGAAGAATTGCACAGCCACCCGGTGTGCATATTTTCGTTTAATTATCACATGCCAAAATCTACAAAAGTTCATAAAGAAAAGTCAGCAATGGCCAAGCACTTTCAGGACAGCTCCGTTGTCATGAAAGAACTGCACCCAAGTGACATTGTCGAGGGTATAGTAGTAGCAGTTACTCACGGAGAGATTTTAGTTGATGTTGGAGCCAAGTCCGAGGGTATTATAGCCGGTGCGGAACTGGCCGACTCTGACGCTACGTATAAAAGCTTAAAACCTGGTGACAAAATAGTATCCAAAGTTGTTCAGGTTGAAAATGACCAAGGTTACATAGTTCTGTCCATTAAACGTGCCGAAAAAGAGCGTAAATGGAAGGACGCCGATGATGCACTTGGTACGGGTTCCATTCTGGAGGCCACTATAATCGAGTACAACAAGGGCGGTCTACTAGTAGATTGCATGGGTCTTAGGGGTTTTATTCCCTTGTCTCACCTTGATAGAGCCCACTTTGCTAATGATGTAGCTAAGTTTGCTGCCGGTAGCGAGGCAGAGCTTAAGGAATCGCTCAAGATTCTGTCCGGCAAGGTGTTGAAAGTTAAAGTAATTGAGCTTGACAGAGAAAAGAACAGATTTGTTTTGTCTGAAAAAGATGCATTGTCCTCATACAGCGATGACGCCAAGGAAAAACGATTGGCCGAGATCAAAAACGGTGACAAAGTAGAAGGTGTTGTAACGGGAATTATGCCGTTTGGTGCATTTATTGATCTGGGTGGTGTTGAAGGATTAGTCCACATAAGTGAGATTGCCTGGGAAAAGGTTAGCCATCCGTCAAATTATTTCAAAGTTGGTCAGACCATACAGGTGTTGGTACTTGGTGTTGACGAACAATCAAGAAAGCTTGCTCTTAGTGTAAAGCGACTTTCCAGCAATCCGTGGGAAACAGTTGAAACAAAGTATCCCGTAGGTTCAAAAGTTAAAGGCACTGTAAGTAAGATTGTTCCGTTTGGTGCTTTTGTTACACTGGAGAAGGGTCTTGACGGTCTAGTTCATGTTTCTGAAGCAGCGGGGCCTCTTAAAGAAGGTGAGGAAATTGAAGCCATAGTCATCCAAGTCGATGGGGCCAGTCAAAAACTTGCACTAAGTACCAGACAGATTGCTGAATGACAAGTGTATCTATCATCGATAGGATGACCCACCGTGCCAAAGCTCTATTATTGGAGTTCGGGGATGTAAAAGAAGTTCTGTCTACCGATTTTATTTCCTCCATAGAAAAACAAGGCGGTTTGGGTAATATTATTGTCCAAAGTATCAACGGCAATTCCGCGGCGGGTACCAGACCCGTTCAGCTTGATATCATAACAAAAGAAGCCTATCTACAGTCAGCTAAGTTGGAACATACTTACGTTGGTACGGAACATCTACTTTTGGCGTTTTATAAGCTGACAAAATCCAAACTTTATGACAAAGCAAGACGCGAGCTTTTTAAGTTAAATGCACTCAAAGCTTCAGACAAATTACGCAAGACGCCTGTTCTTGACACTTTTAGCGAGAAT
>Ga0172369_10008639_pt1 | contig 11509 bp, 5 predicted proteins | sample LakKiv25m_FD_114539 | JGI IMG/M metagenome (GOLD analysis project Ga0172369, IMG submission 114539) | Freshwater microbial communities from Kabuno Bay, South-Kivu, Congo - kab_022012_11.25m | ecosystem: Environmental > Aquatic > Freshwater > Lake | place: Democratic Republic of the Congo... | reverse complement strand
GGACCGTGAAGCTGCCTGCCGGCGAGTATGTGTTACGTCAACCCATTGTCCTGCGAAGCAATGTCACGCTCGCCGGCGCCGGTCCGAGCACGGTGCTGCGCAAGACGAGATACGCGGAAACCAAGCTCGCCGCCCCGGCCGAAAAAGGAAGTCGGTCTGTCCGCGTCGCGAATCCCACTGGCTTTGCCGCCGGCGACCCTGTGGCCATTCGCGACAGGAACGCGATGGGATGGAACGTCGTCCAGGCGATCATCAAGGCAGTGGAAGGAAATGAACTGCGGCTCGACCGTCCCATGCCGCGGACGTGCGACCCAGCCAAACATGGCTTCGTCGTCCTCTGTTTTCCCGCGGTGACCTGCAATCAGGCATCGAAGATCGTGCTGAAAGACTTCGCCATCAAGGAAGACCACGTCCGCGACTTGAGCGTTCACGGCGCGCTCGACCTCAGCAATCCCCGCGTCCGATTCGCCTATCCTCTCCCCTGTCCCCTGGCCGCCATCCAGTTGGTGGACGCCACGGACACGCGCGTTGAAAGAGTCTCCGTGTGCGGTTGGATGAGCGACGGGATCAGTCTCCAGCGAGGCGCGAACGACACTGTGGTGAACTGCCAGGTGGAGAAATGCGCCGGAAAAGGACTTCATGCCGGCGGCGGCCTGCATGACAGTCTGTTCTCCCGCAACGTCTCCCGCAACAACGACGACGACGGCTTCTTCTTCTGCGCCAAGAACCAAAAGCTGACCGTAAGCGAGAACACGCTGATCAACAACAAGGCTCACGGCATCGGCGGGCTGGGCGAGAGCGGCGACAAGTTCAATACCGTCACCAAGAACGTCATTTCCAGCAACGGCCTCCACGGCATCCAGATGTGGGACGGCGACAACAACACGGTCACTGACAATACCATCTCAAACAATTCCCAGTCGTCGCCCGCACGGTTCAGCGGCATCTGGATGGGCAAGACCTCGCTCAGCGTCGTCAAAGGAAACCGCTGCTTTGACGACCAGCCGGCCAAGACGCAAAAACACGGCATCGAGGAACTCGCCAACTGCCGCGAGAACCGGATTGCCGGGAACCCATGCCACGGGCACGCCCAAAAGGACGTGGTCTTGGCGACCGAGCAACCATGAAAAAGCCACTGTCCTGCCTCTGCGCCGGGCTGACTGTTGGCGCTTCGTTTCTCCTTGCCGCGCAGGAGACGGAAAAGCCGCTGCCCGTCTATGTCTATCTCTTCGCCCACTACGAAGACCATATCAACCTCGACCTCAGCGAGTGGCGCATCAAGGAGGTCATGCGCATCCTCAGCGACGCGCACCGCGCGCATCCTGACCGCGTCGCAGCGGTGGGCGAGTTCTATGGAGCGGATTCGAAAATCTTCCAGCAACGCAACCGCGAGTCGGGCATCATGGACCTCATCTGCCGCTGTGTGGGCGAAGGTTGGTATGATGTGGGCTACCACGGCGCGCACGAGCCGATCTACGTCACGACGCGACGGGCGACGCGCAACTTGATGGGGAAAAGCTGGAAAGAGATATACGCCGCCTCGCGCTCGTTCTACACCGCGCACCGCGATCTGAAAACAGGTGAACAAGACGCTTCGCGCAAAGGCGGCGTCGCGCTGATGCAAGACGTTTTCGGTCCCGCCAGCGTCATCAGCGGCGCGGCTGGTCCGACCGATCCGCCCGGCATGCTCGCGCTCTGCGATCTTACTGGCTGCCGCGTCCTCTTCGGCTTCACCGATCACGGCCCCGCCATGTTCAATAAGGACTACATCCCCGCCGTGCTGGAGATTCGCAAGCTCGTCAGCCCCACGCCGGAGACTTCGCCGGACGTGTTCTGGTTCATGGGCTGCCTCATCACGTCGTCGCATCCGGTGACGCGCGACGTCGGCGTCATCAGTTCCGTGCTGCCGCCCGACCAGATGACGGCGAAGCTCCAGCGGCTCGACCGCACGCGCGTCGCCGTGCCGCACATGATGTATGGCGCCAAGTTCATCTACGCCCGCGCCAGCCCCACCGAATACGCCTACGGCGGCGACCGCAATCTCGCGCCGTTCCGCGCCACCCGCGAATCGCGCGGCGACGATTTCCGGCTGCCGGCGGAACTTCTTTTCCCCGAAACAGAGCGCAAACAGAAGATGGTAAACTTCGGCCAGAACCTCGACTGGCTCCTGACGAAATACTTCCCGGCCAACGCTGGCAGCCGCTGCGTGGGCAATCGCCTCCTCCTCGACCTGACCGTGCCCTATGCCGGCGGTTCCATCAGCGCGGCCGAACTCGACCACACCATCGCCGGACTACTGCGCGACTGGACCGAGCGTCCGCCGAACTTCACCTTCACCGGCACGCGCTACCTGACACTGGCGCAGACTTTCAAGCTGCTGGCCGCCGCGCTCAAGTCACACGCCGAGCACGGCTCTTGGCCGGTGACGCTCCAAACCGACATGACCTACGGCCCCATCGGCACATGGCCGGAGGTCGTCCAAGGCGCAGAAGCCAACGCGGACGCGAGCGCCGTCATCACCGCAGCCTCGCAAATCGTTTTCGGCCCGGAGCGTCAACGCGGCGATGCGGAGCCGCCCGCCAATTGCGTTCCGTTGAACGTGACCGCCGGTGGCCAGACGATGCACGCCGCACAATTTCTGCGGCTGATGGCCGAGACGTATCAGGCGTTGCGCGCGGGCAAGTCTTCCGGCACACTGCGCGTGCGGCCGAGCAACATCCTGCCGCCGCTGTCGCCGCTGTGGAAACGCGCGCATCGTGTCTATGAAGACACCCCTGCCGCCTACAGCTATCTGCAACTCTGGACGGTGAAGCCGGCGCAATTCAGAGAGGCGATGGGAACTTCTTCTCGTTTGTAACCTTCGCTGCGACGGCCAGTATGAACCTATGATGAAACAGCCATTGCCTGCGGCAGCCAACGCGTGGTGGGTCCGGTTTCCGTTGGCGGGCCTCGTCCCGTTGTTGATTCTTCTTGGCGCGCTTGGTCACGCCGGGGCGGCCGGGAATCCGCCGATGTATTGCACCGATTCGCACGGCGCGTCAGGCGTGGCTCACGCGTTGCTGGAACTGTCGGCGGTTGATCCGAAATACACGCCCTATTGGAAGGGCGCGCTGGATTGGCTCGTGGCGGTTGCCGATAAGGACGAGGCGGGCAGGATGCTGTGGCCCTTCGCCGTGACCGAGTCGCCAGACCGGGAAAGCCGGCGGATTGTTCTGCCCGGCACTTGCCATATCGCCAACCAGTTCCGCAAGGGCTACGAGTTATCTGGCGACGCGCGATACAAGGAGGCGTTTCTCGCCGCGCTCCGCGCGCTGACCGAGAAGACCATGCTGACGCGCCAGACCGAACTCGGCGCCGCCTGCGGTTGGCCACATGACTACTCGAAGAACGACTGCGGTCTCGGTGTGCTGGCCGGCCATTCGCACGGACTCGGCAACTTCATCGAGACCGTCCTCGAAGGCTACAAGATGACACATGACGAGCGGTTGAAGGAAATCCTGCGCGGCATGCTCGTCAACCTGAAGCTGCGCGGCAAGCCGGCCGGCGACGGCGGTTTTGCGTGGCCCACGCTCAAGAACGACGCGGTTTTCGAGACGGGCTACTGCTACGGCCAGGCCGGTGTGACCCTTCCGCTGCTTGACCTCGCCGTGACACTCCCGGACCTGAAGCTCTCCGACGGCACCTCGGCCCTCTCGCTCGCCAACGCCAACCTGCGTTATCTCATGGGCACGGCGCAGAAAACGGAGAGCGGTTGCGTGTGGCCTTACATGCGACACGAGAAGAAGAGCCGCAACACCGGCTACGGCAGCGGCACGGGCGGCATCGGCTGGGCGTTTCTCCGGGGCGCGCAGGTCAACAAACAACGCGACCCCGTCTTCGCTGACCAATGCCTGAAGCACGCCCGCGGCGCGGCTGATTTCGCCGCCGCGCGCATTCTAGCGTTCCCCGAAACCACGACGGCCTCAGTATCGGGCGGCGACTCCGGTTTTGGCGTGTGCGGCGGCATTGGCGGGAGCGGCCATTTCCTGATGTTGTTTGCGGAGGAAGTCCGCGACAGCGACCCGGAGTTTGCCCGGCGGCTCAAGGCCGCCATCGCGCGCTCCGGCCGGCTGTTGTTGAACACCGCCATCAAACACAACGACACGCTCATCTGGAAACAACACCCGCGCACGCTCAACATGGCGCTCGACTACGGCCAGACCGGCATGGTCTTCGCCCTGACGATGATGGGCCGCTACCTCAACGACAACGAGTTTCTGGACGCGGCGCGGCGCGGTGCCGATTTCATCATCGCCCAGGGCGTGCGCGACCGTGGCGGCTACAAGTTCCCCTGGCAGGTGATCCTTCGAGAGCCGCCCGCGCGCTGACTTGCGACGACGGCAGATCGCTTTCGCCACGAAGCTGGCGCACTGCGCACCAAGGAGCGGCGCTTTGCAAGCGCCGCGGTGGGGCGGTTACAAACTGCCCCTCCTTGGTAATCGCGCTCATCTTTAAGTGTCGCGCTCATCTTTAAGTTGCAGGCGCGATGAGCCGGAGCGACAATCGCGGCCGGAACTTCCGGAAGCTGAAAGGAACAACCATGCGAGCTTCGACCGTTCGAGTTGTGTTGGGCGTTTGTGTGTTCATGCTCGGCGTTGTGGCAATGCCGGGTCTTGCGGCGGAGGCGCGGACGACATGCCCGAACGTCCTGTTCGTCATCGCGGACGATTTGAATGTGCGCGTCGGCTGCTTCGGACAGACGTTCATGAAGACGCCGAACCTCGACCGGATCGCGCAGCGCGGCGTGCGGTTCGAGCGCGCGTATTGCCAGTTCCCGCTCTGCAATCCGTCGCGCAGTTCGTTCCTGACGGGGCGGCGGCCCGACACGACGAAGGTGCTGGATGGCAATAAGGGCAGGTTCCGCGACGCGCTACCCAATGTGGTCACGTTGCCCCAGCATTTCCAAAACAACGGGTATTGGACCGCGCGTTGCGGCAAGATTTATCACAACGCGACGGGGCTGCCTGAGGATGCCGGATGGGACATGGGGCAGGATAAGCCGCCGGTGACGGACGAAGATCGGGCCAAGGTCCGGATGGCGGCGCAGGGCACCATCATTCGCGGCGAAACTTTTCCGCCGAGCCTCGGCGGGTTCTACCGGCAACTCACGGCTCTGGAGAAGCAGGGGCGAAAGTTCCCGCCGGGCGAACCGTTGACGTGGGGCATGATCGAAGGGCCGGAGGAATCGCTGGAAGACGGGCGGATTGCGCTAAAGGCCATCGAGTTCTTCCGGCAACGCCCCGCTGGCAAGCCGTTCTTCCTCGCGGTGGGTTTCATGAAGCCGCACGTCCCGTTTTTCGCGCCGGCGAAATACTTCGACCTCTATCCGCTGGACTCGATCGCGCTGCCGCAAGTCCCGCGCGACGACCGCGACGACCTGCCGCTCGGCGCGCTCTACAGCGCCAAGCGAGAGAAAGCATGGAACGGCCACGTGCCCGACGAACTGTGGCGGCTGGGCGTGTCCGACCAGCAGGCGCGCGAAATCACCCGCGGCTACTACGCGTGCGTCTCCTACGTGGATGCACAAATCGGCAGGCTGCTGGCTGCGTTGGAACAAGCCAGCGCGTTGGAGAACACCGTCATCGTTGTCATCGGCGACCACGGCTACCATCTCACCGAGCACGGCCTGTGGGCGAAGAACACGTTGTTCGAGGAAGCCTGCCGCGCGCCGCTGCTGGTGGCCGCGCCGGGCAAGAAGGCGCGAGGCGCGGCCTGCGCGCGGTTGGTAGAGTTCGTGGACATCTATCCCACGCTGGCTGAACTGTGCGGCATTCCCGTAGCCGCGACACTCCGTGACGCGCAACATTCGCAGAACCCGTCGCGGAGTGACGGGACTACTTTGGAAGGAACAAGTCTTGCGCCGTTGTTGGATGACCCGAACCGGCCGTGGAAGAAAGCCGCCTTCACCCAAGTCAGAAACATCGGTCGCACCATCCGCACCGAACGCTGGCGCTATACCGAATGGGGTTCGTCGGATCGGGCCGAACTTTACGACCATGAGAATGATCCCGGCGAGATCAAGAACCTCGCCGGCCAACGCGAGCACGCCCGGACAGCGAGCGAACTGCACGCCCTTCTCAAGAAGGGCTGGCGGGCTGCGCTTCCCGTTAACCAGTAGCGGAGGAAAGAACAATGCAACACTCGCGATGGACGGGTTTCTTGGTTCTGGCGGTCATTCTCTCGGTCTCGCCAGATGTTGGCGCCGCGCTGAACGCGCGCGACGACGGGAAGACGATCACGCTCGAAAATGACCGGCTGCGACTCGTGTTCGACAAAGGCGCAAAGGGGAATCTGTCGGCCATTGTTGACAAACAGAGCGGGCAGAACTTCCTCCTGGCGTCTGCGGTCGCACGCCAACTCTACTCGATCGCGTCCGCCGGTGAGGATGGCAAGGAGCAGCAACTCAATAACAACGCTGCCGCCGACGTGCGTTTCCAACTTCAGCAGACGCCCGGCGAGGTGCGGCTCGTTGAGACGTTTTCGAATCACGCGGGCCGCCAACTCACCGCTACGGTCAGCGTCACTCTCCGCGCGGACTCGCCGCTCAGCTTCTGGCGGATCGAGGTTCAGAACGGCGCGCAGCTTTTGCTGAAGAGCGTCACGTTTCCCGCGCTGGACGCGCCGCTCCGTTTGGGAGCCGAGGGCAAGGGTGATGCCATCGCATTGCCGGTCTGCGATGGCTACCTCATTGAGGAGCCAGCCAAGACGATGCCGACGCGCGGATGGGGTTCGTCGCGCGCCGACAACTACCCCGGCGGCATGTCGGCGCAGTTGATGACTTACTACGGCGAGCGAGCGGGTCTCTATTTGGCCACACACGACGCTGCCGGCCATCCGAAACGGTTCGGGGTCGCGCGCCGCGAGAACGATCTGCTGTTGTCTTACACGCACCTCTTTCCACAGGAGAAGGGCAAGGGCTGGGCGATGCCTTACGACTTCGCGCTCGGCACGTTCCAGGGCGATTGGCACGATGCGGCCGACATCTACAAGCAGTGGGCGGTGAAACAGTTTTGGTGCGCCAGGATCATTCCCCAGCGCGACGACATCCCCGCATGGATCAAACAAGCGCCCGTCTTCCACACCGTTCTCGTGCGCGGTCGGGACCGACAGAAGCGGCCGATCAACGACGCGCCGAATCTGCCGGCGCACATACACAGGTTTGCCGAAGGTTTGAACAGCCCACAGTGCGCGGTGCTGCTTGATTGGGAGAAAAACGGCCCGTGGGTCGCGCCACATTATTTCCCGCCGGTCGGCGGCGCGGACTTGTTTCGCAAGACCACCGGCGAGATTCAGGCGCAAGGCAACCAGACGATGGTTTATCTCTCCGGCCTGAAGTGGACGCTCAAGAAACACTTCAAGGAAGTGATCGGTTACGACGATACCGCGAGGTTTGAAAAGGAAGGCGCGCGTTGGGCCGTGGCCGGTCCCGATGGCAAGCCCGCCATCATCGGCAAGCCCGACCAAGCTGTCGGCCAAGGCTTGAGCGCCGATCTCTGCCAAGGCACGGCTTACACCAAGGACCTTCTGACGAAAGCCGCGCTGGAGTGCGTGACCCTCGGTGTCACGTCGGTGCAGTTGGATCAGATCGTCGGCTTTGGCACGCGGCCGTGTTACTCGAAGGAGCACGGCCACCCGGTCGGCTACGGCGTCTGGCAGTATGAACACCTGCGCGACCTCTTCGCGCGGGTGCGTTCCGAATGCCGGAAGAAGAATCCGCAGTTCGCCCTGTCGCTGGAAGAGCCTGCCGAGTTGGCCATCCCGCTGCTGGACATCTACGACGCCCGCGAGTTCAAGCAGGCGAGCTGGCCGCGCGCGGTCGGCGTGCGCGGCGTGCCGATCTTCACGTATCTCTACCACGAGTTCGCGCCGGGCTTCGGCGGCGAGCCGAGCGTCGGCCCCGGCCACGCCAACGCGATGGACCACGCCATGAACATCGTCTGCGGCAAAACGCCCGGCATGGCGATGTGGGGCGGCTTGTTTGGGCCAGACGAGTTCCATCCCAATCAACTCCGAATGCTCAAAGCGCACATCAATCTCTTGCACGGCCCGGCGCGCGATTATCTCCTCTTGGGCCGCATGATTCATCCGCTCCGCTTCGACGCGCCGCGCATGACGGTCACCATCGGCGACGCCCATAAGCACACCTCGTCGCCGTTCGAGCTTTCCACCGTCCTGCACAGTGGTTGGGCGTTGCCCAACGGCAACCGCGGCTACGTCTTCGTCAACATTTCGCAGTCGGACGTGGCTGTGAATTGTGAGCCGTCGTTCAAGTTCACTCTGAAACCTCAGGAAGTCCGTTTCGTGGAAATTCCCGCCAATCAACGCTGAGGAGAAATGCTGCCATGCATAAATTAGCAACCACAGCGAGCGTCGTCGCGATGTGTTGGTTGTGCGTCGGCCTCGCGGCCGCGCAGGAACGCTTGACGGTGTGGCTTACGTTCGACAATGCCAGGATTGGGCTGGGAATTGCTTGTGACGGCGAAGTTCGCGTGAGCGGAGGCGGCAAGGTGACGCTTCGCGAGTGGCTGCATGACAAGACGGACTCGGTCGAAGGGGTGAAGTTCCGGTTGACGACCGAGCACGACGCGCAGAGCGCGGAGACAGCCCGATTGGGCATTACTCGCCGTGCCACGCTGCCGAAAGGCCTGTTGATCCACGTGGACGCTCCGGCCAGCGCGACGCTTAGCGCCGCGACGAGGCTTGGCGACTTTGCGGTGCCGCTCGATCAACTCCGAAAGCAGCGCACGGCGCTCGTGCTCGATGGGAAGGCGCGCTTACAGTTGATCCCGAACGTGACGGCGCTCACTGGCGACCAGGCTGAAGAAGAGTTTCCGTCCGTCGCGGTCATGCTCGATGGCCGCGTGGCGGTGGCTTATGTGGCGTGGGATGGCAAGGCCGACAAGGTTCTCGTGCGCGTCGGCGACGAAACGCGCGAGGTGACGGAACGGCCCGGCGATTACCATGACCCGCGTTGCGCGGTGGATGGCGGCGGAAAACTCTGGGTCGTGTGGGCGGCCAACGACGGCGAGCAGTGGGACCTCTGGGCGCGGAGCGACGGCAAGCCGGTGAAACTCACGACGAATCCGCGCAACGATCTCTGGCCCCGGCTCGCTCGCGACACGCGCGGCAATCTCTGGGTCGCCTGGCAGACCGTGGCCGACGATTTGCACTACGAAGTCATGCTTGCGCGGCTCGGTCCAGATGGCTTGGCGACGCCTGTCAACGTCAGCGAGCACGCGGCCGACGACTGGGAGCCGGCGATCTGCGCGACAGCCGACGGACGGATCGTCGTCGCGTGGGACACCTATCGCAACGGGAGCTTCGACGTCTATCTGCGAGAGTTCTCGGCCGAAGGCAAACCGATCGGCGCGCCCCGGCCCGTGGCCGCAAGTGCCGCGCGCGAGGCCCATGTGACCGTCGCCGCGGATTCCAAGAGCCGCGTCTGGCTTGCGTGGGACGTGGGCAGCGAGGACTGGGGCAAGCATCCGCCGAAAGGAGAAGGCAGCCTGCACGCGTCACGCTCGACCGACTTGGCGTGTTACGCAGACGGCAAGCTTCAGCGGGTCGGCGCGAGCTTCATGCAGTCGCTGCCGCCGCCGTTGTCCAAGTGCATTGAATACCCGCAAATCGCCATTGATGGCCGGGACCGCGTGTGGGTGCTGTTCCGGTTCCTGAACGAGGCGCGGGTGATTTACAAACCGAACGCCAACGCCATCGGCCAACACTGGAGCATGTGGCACTTGTTCGCCGCGCAGTATGATGGCACCGCGTGGTCCGCGCCCATCCTGCTCGCGCAGTCAAACGGCCGCCAGGACATGCGCGTGGACGTGGCCCGCGACAAGACGGGCGAACTGCTCGTGGCGTATGCCGGCGACGGCCGCACGCGCGAGGTTCCTCACCGGTCCGTGGACCACGACGTCTTCCTCGCGTCGCTCGCCGGGTTTGGCGTGCCGATGCAACCGCTGCGATTCGCCAACGCCGGCGATTTGGGCCGCGTCACGCCCGCCAAGCCCGACCCGGAGCTTTTGCCGCTGCCGCGCGAATGGTCCGTGGGCGGCCAGAGCTACCGGCTCGTCATCGGCGACACGCACCGCCACACCGACATCAGCCAGTGCATGAACGGCGGCGACGGCTCGTTGCAGGACGCTTATCGTTACGCGTTGGACGCGTGCGGCCTCGACTGGCTCGCCATCAGCGACCACGACAACAACGTCATCAAGCCCGGCCCGCGCGACGACTACAACTGGTGGCGGTCGCAGAAGTTCTGTGACCTGTATAGCATCCCCGGTCGCTTCGTCGCGATCTACGGCTACGAGCGCGGCCGTCTCTACGAGCGGGGCGGCGGGCACAAGAATGTGCTCTACGCGCGCCGCGGCCTGCCGCTGCATCAGCAGAACGCTCCGGCGGAGTTGTTCGCGGCGCTGGCCGATTCGGGCGCGATCGTCATCCCCCATCAGCTTGCGGACGGGACTTCGCGCACGGACTGGGAGAAATGGAACCCCGACTACGAGCGGGTCGGCGAGATATTCCAGGGCCGCGGCAGCTACGAGTTCGAGGGTTGTCCGCGCGCCGTCAAGATCTTCACGCCGGGCTTCTCGATGTGGGACGCGCTGGCCAAAGGCTTGCGCATCGGCATCATCGCGTCGAGCGACCACGGCCTGACCCACCAAGCCCGCGCCGGCGTCTATATCGCGAACACGTCCGCTGGTTTCACCCGACGCGACGTCCTCGATGCCCTGCACGCCCGCCGGGCCTATGGCGCAACCACCGCGTGCGCCATGCAGGTCAAGATTGGCAACCGCATCTTGGGCGAAGAAATCACCGTCGCCGTCCCACCCAAGATCGAGGCCAGAATCATCGCTCCGGCCCCGATCAAGCGAGCCGAGGTGGTCCGCGATGGCCGGTTCGTCCACACCTCTGAACCAAACGCGCCGCAAGCGTCGTTCGAGTTTGCCGACATGGAACTGAAGCCCGGCCAGTCGGCCTGGTATTACGTCCGTGCCCAGATCGGCGCGAACGACCTCGCCTGGTCGTCACCCATCTGGGTCACCCGCGCGCCGTGATCGGGCCGCCGTCGCATGAGCGCAGTAATGAGAGGACGCTGAACATGAACAAAGCACTTCGACAAGAGAACATGACGCGACGAAACGCGTTGCTGACGATGGGAGCTATGACCGCCGGTGCGCTCGTTCCGCGGGCCGTGAACGCGAAAGAAGCAACGAAGACGAAGATAAAAGTCGGACTCTACAGCATCACCTATCTGGGCGTGTGGTATCGCGGCGAGGCGCTGAGCCTGGAGGACGTGGTCAAACGGGCGAAGGAATACGGCTATGACGGCGTGGAGATTGACGGCAAGCGTCCGCACGGCAATCCGTTGGACATGCCGACGAAGCGCTGCAACGAGCTTCGCCGTCTTGCGGATGGCGAAGGCATCGAAATCTATGCAGTCGCAGCGAACAACGATTTCAGC
>Ga0172369_10008636_pt1 | contig 11511 bp, 8 predicted proteins | sample LakKiv25m_FD_114539 | JGI IMG/M metagenome (GOLD analysis project Ga0172369, IMG submission 114539) | Freshwater microbial communities from Kabuno Bay, South-Kivu, Congo - kab_022012_11.25m | ecosystem: Environmental > Aquatic > Freshwater > Lake | place: Democratic Republic of the Congo... | reverse complement strand
GTAGCGTCAACTATGATAGGAGAAGTTGTAGCAGCTGCTTAAGCCCCGTCGAAGAGGACGGGACTCTTGCAGCTAAGGCTTGCTTCGCGAAGAACTCAGCAAGCCAAAGCTGCCCGGAGAATTTCGATTACTGACATATTCCTGTTTACAATGCCGGAATAATTCCGTAAGTTTGACAACAGGAATATGCATTAATTTAAAGAGAGCATAAAACGAATCTGGAGTATTATTTAAGCTGAAAACAGAAAACCATGAGCATAACATCAACTATGGCAGAAGAAGTTGTAGCAGCTGTTTAGCCCCGTTGAAAAAGCGGGACTCCTGCAGCTAAGGCTCGCTTCGCGAAGAACTCAGCAAGCCAAAGCTGCCCAAAGAATTAGGATTACTGTCATATTCCTGTGTAGGATGTACATTTATTAAAGGTTAGCACAATACACTTTGAGCTGAAAAGTCAATTAACATAAATATTTTAAAATGGAAACCTGGCACATTTTAATGGCAATCGGAATAATCTCATTTATAGCTGAAATATTTACAGCAGGATTCATTTCTGGTGCAGTTGGTATCGGATTCATATTTGCTGCAATCGGTAATTACACCGGCTTAGAAATAAAATGGCAAATATTATTATTTGCATTTGGAGTTGCATTGACCTATTTTCTCATAAGACCAATCATAACAAAATATGGGTATAGAAAGGTCAATGTAAAAACTAACCAGGAAGCATTAATCAATAAAAATGGAACAGTAACGGAGGAAATAAACCATTTAAAAAATTCAGGCAGGATTAAAATAGATGGTGATGACTGGAAGGCAAAATCATTTAATAATGAAAGAATTCAAATTGGGACAATTGTCACAGTTGTTGAAATAGAAAGTGTTGTTTTGATTGTTAAACCTTTAAATTAAACAGTTATGGGACTTATTATCATTGCAGGAGCAATTGCTCTTTTCGTTTTATTTTTCGCAGTTGCAGGATTTAAAATTGTGCAACAAGCTGAAGTGATAGTAATCGAACGACTTGGAAAGTATAGTCGTACATTACACTCTGGAATAAACATAATCTGGCCTATCATTGATAAGCCAAGAGAAATTACCTGGAGATATGTTGTTGAAGGAACCGATGAAAAAAAACACATTAGATTTAGTACTAAATCCAGAATTGATATTCGGGAAACTGTTTATGACTTTCCAAAACAAAATGTTATTACAAAGGATAATGTAAATGTTCAGATAAATGCATTACTCTATTTCCAAATTATGGATCCAGTCAAAGCAATTTATGAAATAGAAAATTTACCCGATGCAATCGAAAAACTAACCCAAACAACGCTTAGAAATGTGATTGGAGAGTTAGAACTGGATGAATCCTTAAGTTCTCGTGATACTATCAATTCAAAGCTTCGTACAATCCTTGATGATGCAACAAATAAATGGGGTGTTAAGGTTAATCGTGTTGAATTACAGGATATTAACCCGCCCGAAGATATTAAGCAGGCAATGGAGAAGCAAATGCGTGCTGAAAGAGATAGAAGAGCTGCTGTGTTGGATGCAGAAGGGAAAAAGACGGCAAAAGTTTTAGAAGCGGAGGGATTTCGAGAAAGTGAAATAAAGAAAGCTGAGGGAGAAAAACAATCTGAGATTCTCAGAGCAGAAGGGCAGGCCCTGGCTAGAATAAAAATTGCTGAAGCTGAAGCTGAAGCAATTAAGCTTGTTACAAATGCGATTAGTTCAAAAAATGGCGATCCAATTAACTATCTGATAGCATCTAAATATCTGGATACACTTCAAGAAATGGTATCCGGAAAAGATAATAAAACGATTTATATGCCATTTGAAGCAACAGGTATTTTAAGTTCAATTGGTGGAATAAAGGAAATGTTAAATAATACCAAATAGTGTTGCAAAATTGCAAATGCTCAGGGAGCTTATCCCGATGCAAATTTGGGAAGCTCATCTGAGGTAAACACGGGTTTTTGCTGAGCAACAGTATTTTTATTTTATCTTCATGCTGGTTAACAGCCTTTTTATGAAATTGTCTGCCACTTTTAAACGAGAGCTTACCACAGCCGCTTTGCAGCTTGATGACGCCTGCACTCACCTGAAACTCGATGGTATATATGCCGGCATTGCAGTTTATCTGCACAAGCCGGTATTGTCCGAAGTCCGTTTGAAGGATATATTAAACAAAGAGGTGGGAATCGATCGCAGCGGTGCATTCTGGCTTTATATCGAAAACTTGTTGGGCTAAAGCCTAAACGCAGTTTTCCATTACTAGCCTGCTAAAACAACGCATTGAAGTACCCTGAAAGCGATTAGCATTAAACAGATTTTAGCAAACAACCATGCATAAGCAGTGAAACTAAAGATATTACAAGGCAATATGTTTGAATTTCCCGCCGATGCCATTATCCTTGGCTTTGATGGTTCAGCTGCGGGTCTTGGGGGCCGCCTTGCCCGTGCTTTCGCAACTGCTTTTCCTGAAGCAGGCCGGCTTTTGCAATCATCCATTGCCTACCCGGTTGCGGCAGGCGACTTCAGGGTGGTAACCCAGCCTGGTAAACTGCCCTTTAGCCGTGTTTATCTGGCATCGGTGTTGCGGCATACTGCTGTGGATTATCCGGGCGATTCAGAAGCTATTTACTGTGCGGCTTACATTAAAATAGTGCGCGATGCAGCAATCTATAACTCAGCTATTATCAGCACCGGCCTGCCATCTGGCGGCTGGCGCAACCGGCCATTAAATGCCTTTGATGTGCTTGCACGGGTGATGGAACGCACTTTCGAATATACCCGTGGCATCACTCTGCAACTGTGCATTTTGGAGCCCGATATTTACTACCGGGTAAAGCACTATGCCACCAGTACCGGTTATGAAAATATATGAGTTTAAAGTTACGTGGTGATCAACCGAATGCAGATAATTGTATATATTTACTTCTGTTTTGAACCCGTCATAAGCGGCACTTCTGCTGATGATTAAATTTAACTGATTAATACGCTGATATGAAAAAGTTATCCTACGAAGAGTATCTTGCCTTTATGCTGCTTTATGCTGCTTATGCCGACCTTGAGCTGAAACGCGAAGAGGTGGATGAAATACTTGAATCTATAGAGAAAGATGTTTTTATTGAAACCCGTCATTACTTTTTGTCGCTCAACGATGCCGGGCGCCTGCAGGCAATACAGTGGCAAAAAGACGAATATCTGAAAACCGAATATCAGTTGAAAACGGCCTTAAAAGAGATACGCGATGTGCTGCTGAGCGATCGTAGTTTTCCGCCTATTGAGCAGTTTTACTATAACTTTTTAGCCAGGGAGCTGTCGTAATCGGTTAGCTGTGCCATAATTTACCCATGCGTTCACAGATACTACTTATCGACGATGATACAGCGTATTGTCAGGAGCTGCAAAAGAAGGCCAAAAGTGCCCTTCTTTACCTGATAATTGCTCATAGTCTCAAAGAAGGCCTGATGCTGATTGCGCACAACCGCAGGATTAAGGTGGTGATTCTTGATGGTCATGGAGTGCTTGAGCCCGGACAGGTTAACGGCCCCAGAGCCAATTTTGTGTATCATGCCCTGCATGAGATCGACGACATTGAGCGTGAGCAGGACCGGGTGATACCGCGGTGTGTTAACTCTGAACAGCCATCTGATTTTAGTGAGGAATTGCAGGGTCTTGTATCGCTGTTCAGTAAAAAAAACGATCCTTCACTTTTGTTTCGCTGGGTAAGGCACAGCCTGGGCCAGCTCGAAGAAACAAAAGTACTCGGCAAGCATAGTGGTCTCGCGATTTTGTTGCCCATGTTCTTTAGTGATACTGAAGAAGATGAGCTGATTGACCTGCTGGTGTTCGACGAACAACCGGTTGAGGCCGATATAGCTGCCCGCCTGGCGGTGCTTCGCAGATTACTTGAGAAAATTGCCGATGTATGTGCCATTCAGTTACTTGGCGAAAACCCGGCCTCCTATGCTTCAAAGATGGGTGTTTCGGTAAAGCCTGTGTTCGATAGTTTGTATTCACACAAGATTGTACCCGCGCACATCAACCGCATTGTACACCGCTTATATGCTTACTGCAGTCAATATGGTACGCATATCTACAGGCCTTCAGTGCCAGTTTATAGGCCTGGCATTTATGCGTGGCGGCAGAATCTGAACAGCCTGCTCGAAGTTATAGAATATTGCGGCGCCTTGCTTATGGCAAAACATAAGACTTAAGCCACATGGACGATAAAAAGAGCATATTCGACTTTCTGCATTTTTTGCACCCTACCAGTGAGCAACATGAAGTGCTGGAAGCAATGAGTCGCTTTATAGATTCCAACGATCCCTATGATTTTATTATTCTTAGCGGAGCAGCAGGCACCGGAAAAACATCTGTTACCTCGGCCTTAATCGGGTATTTAAACCATCTGAAACGAAGTTATAAAATTGCCGCCCCCACCGGTCGTGCAGCGCGGATACTGGGGCGTAAATCGCGCTCTACGGCCTCTACCATTCATTCGCTTATTTATATTGCAGAGGCCAATTCTGCAGACGGAAAAGTTAAGTTTAAGCTTAAAAACGCATATAATCATGCACCGGTAATTTATATTATCGATGAAGCCTCCATGATACCGAAATTTTCGGGGGGCGAAAACGCACTGTTTGAAACGGAAAGGGGGCTGATACTTGATTTAATAGCCTATGTAAAAGGCGCCCACCTCGACAATAAAATAATTTTTCTTGGCGACAGGTATCAGCTTCCGCCGATAGGTGAGTCGGAGTCAAGCGCCCTTGATGCTAAGTTTTTAGAAGAAACATTCAATCTTAAAGGCCTTGAATTCAGGTTGACTGAGGTAAAAAGACAATCTGATGGCAGCTATATTCTCGAAAATGCCACGGAAATACGAAAAGCCATTGATGACCAAAAGCAAACTGCCCCCATTGCCGGCTTCAAATATCAGAATATTTACCAGGCAGCCGATAAATTTACCAGGGAAGCGCAAAGCAAAGGGCCTGAACACGCAGTAGCAATTGGCGTATCGAATAAGGCCAACCGGTTTTTCAACGATCTGGTAAGACAGCGCATGTTTGGATGGGCAAAGCAGGTAATTGAACAGGGCGATTTGATGATGCTTGTTCAAAACTGGACCCGCAACGGTGCTGTTTTATACAATGGCGACCATGTGGTGGTGGAAGATGTTGACTGGAATATACAGGAAGAGGTTGCTGATTTGCATTTTATTGCAGTTAAAATACGCCTGCTTTTTGCGGAAGAGGAAACTATAGTTGACGATTATGCCATAGTAGAATCCATACTCTCACCTGGAGGGCGGCTCGATGCAGAAATGGAAAATAACCTGAGGAATCAGAGGTATATAAAAAACAAGCTCTTCAGGGATTCAATGAAGCCCGAGGACGACCGTTATGTAGGGGCGCTACGCCTTACTTACGGGCATGCTATTACATGCAACAAAGCTCAAGGTGGCGAATGGACAAAGGTATTGATAAATACCCTGGGCATCCCTTCGCTAAAATGGCAATATACCGCCATTACCAGGGGAATTGATGATCTTGAAAAATTCTGAAAACAGGAGGCTAATATTGTGATGAATGCTTAATCAGCCTTAAAGCCTTATAGTACCTTAATCTTATTGCGCCTCATTATTTAGCACAAACGAAACAACCGGCAATAAAATTTTTACTTCCTTACCCGATTGCTCATTGTACCAGTAAACGATAAAATTAACTTCGGCGCCCTGCAGAATAAAGCCCGATTTACGGGTTTGATTGAGCATTTCCAGAAACCTTTTTGAAAACTTAAGTACTGGCTCCTGCGCCGTATTACAAAGCCCGTCAGCAGCTACAATGAGCTTGTCGCCGCTTGTAAGCCTGTTGATGCGGTGGTGTACGTATTCAAAATAGCCAAGATTGATATCGCGGTGCGAAAGCTGCATCGCAAACTCATCCGGAGCCTTCCAATCGGTGGTATCGTAATACTGTTCATGCTCAATACGATTCAGGTTAACGGCGAGTTGCCCGTTGTAGTGAATGCTCAGGGTATTACGGGCTCGGGTCATCGCAACGTAAAGCAAGCGTTTCTGGTCGTCGGGCTGCAGGTTGAAGTTGTTGAGCATGATAAACACATTGTCAAATTCTTTGCCTTTGGCTTTGTGCATGGTTGATACCACCACTGTTTCGCTGGTAATGTTAATAAAGTCTTCGGGTTTAGATTCATGGATAAATTTATCGAGATCTGATTTATATTTTCGGCGGGGATACGTATTCTCAAACTGTTTGAGCAGATTCACAACAACTTCAAGAACGGGGCTTTTACTGTAGCGTTTTATAAGTGATTTGAGCGCATGGCCGAGGTCATCGTCGCTGAGCAGCAGCGAGTCGCTTTGCCGGTTTAGGGCATCCAAGAGAAAGCGCACCTCAGCCAAATGGTACAGTTTAAATTCATCGGAAGATTGTATTAGTTTGGCGTGTATGCCCCGTTGAATCAGCCGTCCTGAAATGTGCAACGCCTCTTCATTGGTTTTGGTAAGTACGCAAACCGAGCCGGTTAAGCGGGCATTAAACACTGCATTTACCACAGGGTCGGTTATATATTGCGTGGTATAATGCACCAGAGAAAGTTTGCCATTGTCAGCATTAAAAGCGCTTACAGGGCTGTGCTTTAGCCGGTTGCGGATGCTTGTAACAAAGGCATTTGTAAATGCAACCAGATTATTTTTGCTGCGATAATTATCGCTTAATTCGTATTTCTTAGCTTTTTTGTCTGTTATAAGCTGCGAAAGGTATCTTGAATCAGCTCCCCTGAATGCATAAATATTCTGGTCGTCGTCGCCAACAGCAATAATCCGCATTTCTTCATTTTTATCAGCAAGAAGCTCAACAAGAGCAAATTCAGTAGCATCCATGTCCTGGGCTTCGTCAATCACCAGCACTGTTTTGGTAAAGCGGTTCTGTTCAATTTCGCCTGCATTTATTTTGTCAATAGCTGTTCGGATAATGGTATCTGAACTCTCAAGGCTGCCGGTTTTACCGAGCAGATCGAAGCAATAGGAATGAAAGGTTTTTATTTCGATGAATGCTGCTGCGTTGCCAATAAGCTGCATAAGCCGCTGTTTAAACTCGGTAGCTGCCGCACGCGAAAAGGTGAGCATGAGTAGCTGCTCGTGTTTAACGTCTTCCATAAGCAGCAGCGATGCCAATTTATGAACCAGCACGCGGGTTTTACCGCTACCGGGCCCGGCAGCAACTACGATGTATTTTGAGGATTTATCATCTATAATGGTGCGCTGCATAGGCGAAAGAGCGCCGAAAAGCTGCCGGTATTTCGCCGGTGTGAGGTTGCGTTTGATTTCATCCTGCCGGCTACCGGGGAAATACTTATTGAGGAAAGAAGTATAATTCAACTGGAAATAATCGTCTACAAACACGAGAGCCTCTTTATAATCGTCGATCATCTTTTTGGCATATTCGCCCACGATGTGAATCTGTTGTGCTTTGTTTTTGTAGAATTGATCAAGCTTCTGATAGTCTTCAGCCTTGTACTGCACCCGGTTGTTTTGCTCAAGGCGGTTGATGGTGAGGCGGTTATAGATTACTAAAAATCCTCCTTCAATTTTTATGGCATTGATGCGGGAGAGGAAGAAGATGCTGTCTTCAATTTCGTTAAACGAAATAGCTGTTCCGAACAACTGGTTTTCATTCTCGTAAGCGGTTTTAAGTTCATTTACTGAAAACTCAACAAGCACCTCTTCTTTGGCATTTTCAGTTTGTTGATTGGTTGCCGTGGATTTCCGGTAGAGATATTCTGTAATAAACCGTGACAGAATATGGCGGTTTACCAGCTTGTCGTGCAGTTGTTCACGTGGCTGTAAGCCGATAATGTTTAAATGGTTATGGGTAAAATCGCTGGTTTGCCGTTTAATCCATTGCTTAATGGCCCAGAAATTAAGAATAGTTCGCAGGTGGTTAATGGCAATTTCGGAATTTGCTTCAGCTTCATAACGTTGTTTAAGTTCTTTAAGACTGAATGTTTTTTCCTGCTCTTCAATCTGATTGAGTAAGAAAAGTTCAATCGTCCGGTAGGTTTCAAAAATGGCGAGTGAGCGGTTTGCGCTTTCGTTTGATCGAATAAATGCAGTTAAGTCTTTACTGTCGGCAAGAATCTTTTCTTCTCTCAGTATATTAATTACTGCTATAACTTCTTCCTTAACAATGCCAAGAACATCGGCAATATATTCAACCCGTGATTCGGCTTCTTGATCCGTTGCCTGGCTCCGGCTTTTTGAAGAAAACAGTTTTTTAATGATGCGAATAGCATTTTCTCTCTGTCTTTCATTCACAAAATGCGGCGATGTCATTATCTTTTCAATCGCTTCGGCAGACGTTTTTGAAAGAATGCTGTTGGCAAATATGCGGGGCATATTCTGGCCGCGTTCAACATAACCGGCCTCTTCGAGGGCAGCTATGGCGGTGGTAACGCGTGTTTCAATTTGGCTGATGTTTTCGTCCCAGCCTGCTTTGCGGGCAATTTCAAGTGCCGATTGCGAAACCTGTGTTCTGAATTTTGTTATGTACTTAATGGCATTCCATATTTGCTTAATTTCGTTTATATTGAGTTTGGTTTGATTCAACAGTATAAAGTGTTTGTTGAGATCTTCCTCATTGTAAAGCACATAACAATCAGCGGTTATATGTTCGTCGCGGCCGGCCCTTCCGGCTTCCTGCACGTAATTTTCAAGTGAATCGGAAATCTCAAAATGAATAACCATACCCACATCCTTTTTGTCGACCCCCATACCAAAAGCTGATGTGGCTACAATAATGTTAATGGCCCCGCTAATGAAAGCATCCTGGTTTTCGCTTTTTTCTTTAGCCTCCATTTTGCCGTGGTAAGGGCGTGCCTCAAACCCGTCCTGTGTAAGCCTGAGTGCCAGTTCGTAGGCCCGCCGTGTGCGAGAAACATATACAATGGTGGGGCAGGTATGATCTTCAATCAAACCTCTGAGTGCATTGTATTTTTCTTCCTCGTTTCCTTTTTCGTACACCTTAAAATGAAGATTGGAGCGCGTGGCTGTTGAGGTGAAATGGCGCAGATTGAGCGAGAGTTTTTCTTTAAAATAAGCTGTAATATCTTCAATAACCTTTTGTTTGGCTGTAGCAGTAAAACAGGAGACAGGGATAATGTCATCCATGTTTTTTTTCTCCTGAATCTTACGTATAAAATCTCCGATATACAGGTAGTCCACCCTGAAGTCCTGGCCCCAGGCCGAAAAGCAATGGGCTTCATCAATCACAAAACGAACAATTCTGCGGCCAAGAATGATTTGCTCAATGGTTTTGGAGCGGAGCGATTCAGGAGAAATATAGAGAATGCTGGCTGTTCCGTCGGCTACACGTTCTATTGACTTTGCCCTTTCAACCGGATCAAGCAGCCCGTTGATGGTAACAGCCTCGGTAATACTTGATTTTTCCAGATTATCCACCTGATCTTTCATCAGCGATTGCAAGGGCGAAATAACCACGGTTAAACCTTTGGTGGTTTCACCGGCAAGCAGTGCCGGTACCTGAAATGTGAGCGATTTGCCACCTCCGGTGGGGAAAACAACCAGAATGGATTCATTATTCACGGCCGCAGCTACAGCTTTTTCCTGAAGCGCCTCGCCTGCAAAAGTGCGGTAACTGGTGAAGCCGAAATACTTATGCAGCGTAGCATGCACATCCAGCACACTGTTGCAATAGGTACAACCTGTAAGGCAGGGACTATTGCGCAGCAGGTGCATAACCCGACCAACATAGGGATAGTTTTTCAGTACCCAGGGTGGAGTTAATGAATATCGGCTGTTTGTGTTGATCAGAGCCAGGCAGTAAGCAAGTTCAACCGGGTATTGGTGAATTAGCCGGGGTATATCACTGTGTTCGCATAAAGCATATCTGAATCGTTCATAAATCAGCTCTTCGGGATTATGAGCCGAAGGGATGTAATGTAAGTAGCTGAAAAAAGCAGAAAATTCAGGCTGAATATGCAGAAGATAATAGAAAATATCCTTAAGTGGTGAGTCCAGTTTGCTGAAAGCTGCCAGTTCATCATGAAAAAGCAATCGGGCGTTTTTTGAATCGTTTAGCGGGTTATTATTGTCGTCAGCGCTGAGTTTGTCATCCTTAACAAGTGCATGATAGGGTTTGGCAGGGAAAAGCAGTGGCGAAAGGTATAATGTATCAATGATATTTCGTGGGTTTATGCCTGCATCAACAAAAGCACTTTTTACGTACAGAAGGTCATGTTTCAAGGCATTATGTCCACACAAAAATTCAGCCCCTTTTATAAATACAATAAAATCTGCCACAGAGGCTGAATGAAATGAATCATCAGATTCAGTTATCGCTCCAATATCAACTATTTTTTTTGTAACTGTGCTAATTTCGGTATCGAAAAAAATAATCGGGGGCATTCCCATCGGGCTATTCAGAATTATGTTATCGATTTAAATGAGCAGTAAACAAAGATAGAAAACATTATGTAATTCATGATATTACAGCGAATCAGATAATTAATCTGCCTACCAGTGAAAAGCTGAAATTTAGACTTTCCCTTCCCTGTACTACGTTCTGCGTTTTCAAGGTTGGTTGGATTGAATGGAATATTGGAATGTTGGAAAGTTTGGAATTTTTAATCAACTTAGCGTCTTCGTGCCTTAGTGGCGGAAAAAATGAAGTCAGAGGTAGGAGGTAAGTGGTAAGAATCAGTAGTACAATGATTTGGAAATTTGTTCCAATGACTATCGGGATTGGTCATTGGAAATTCGCCTGGCGCCTGTCCCGCGAATGCGGGGTCGTTGTGCTTTTCCTGAGACTTCGGGGACTTTTCTTGAGATTTAGAATCCTTAGTCTTGAAGTCCTCCCTGATAAATCCTTCGTGCAACTTAGCGTCTTCGTGCCTTGGTGGCGAAAAAAATGAAGTAAGAGTTAGGAGGTAAGAGGTAAGAAGCTCAAAGCTCAAAGTTCAAAGTAGGGTTGCGGGATGAAGCAAGATTCACGCCCCTTGTCGCCCCGTCTCCTTGTCTCCTTGTCCAAATTCAATCCGCAATTTTACCCTGAGCGCAGTCGAAGTGCCGAAATAGAAAATTCCTGAACCTTAGCGTCTTCGTGCCTTGGTGGCGAAAAAAATGAAGTAAGAGTTAGGAGGTAAGAGGTAAGAAGTTCAAAGCTCAAAGTAGGGTTGCGGGATGAAGCAAGATTCACGCCCCTTGTCGCCCCGTCCCCTTGTCTCCTTGTCCAAATTCAATCCACAATTTTACCCTGAGCGCTGTCGAAGTGCCGAAATAGAAAATTCCTGAACCTTAGCGTCTTCGTGCCTTAGTGGTGGAAAAATTGAAGAGAGAAGTAAGAGGTAAGAAGCTCAAAGTTCAAAGCTCAAAGTAGGGTTGCGGGATGAAGCAAGATTCACGCCCCTTGTCGCCCCGTCCCCTTGTCTCCTTGTCCAAATTCAATCCGCAATTTTACCCTG
>Ga0172369_10008631_pt1 | contig 11515 bp, 10 predicted proteins | sample LakKiv25m_FD_114539 | JGI IMG/M metagenome (GOLD analysis project Ga0172369, IMG submission 114539) | Freshwater microbial communities from Kabuno Bay, South-Kivu, Congo - kab_022012_11.25m | ecosystem: Environmental > Aquatic > Freshwater > Lake | place: Democratic Republic of the Congo... | reverse complement strand
CGGGAACGTTACAAATAGAATTCATTTCCTCATCCCAGCGCTGGCTATCCCGCATGCACCGGTTTCTTGGTAAAAATGCCAAACTTTTTCTTCATCGGCAGCTCGATGATAAGGCACTGGTCGCTAAAGAAAAGCAGGTCGCCAATCATCAAGCCAATCTCGTTGCGCAGAGGCTTCCAGTTTTCGCGATAGGCAGTGGTGTCCACCTTGGTGCCTTCCTTGTCCTTGATCACCAGCAGCACGCGTTCGGGATATTTTCTGTTGATCAAAAACGGCGAATGGGTGGTGTAAATCACCTGATTTTTCAGCGCCAAATCTTCCAGCACCTTAACCAAATCCTTTTGCCCGGCAGGATGCAGATGGATGCCCGGCTCATCGATTAAGAAGACGTATTCGTTCGCACGAGCTTCGAAGGTCTGAGAAATAAAGTTCACGTAGAATGACAAGTACCAGCGGAACCCCAGGCTGCGGGAATCGGGTGTGTCGAAGACCGTAGTATTGTCGGAGAAATCGATATAGAGAACTCGGCCGTTGACGTTCAGCTTGATTTCGATGGTCGGCTCCTGCGACCACACCCGGCGTATTTGCTCGGTGATGATTCGGCTGGCCTCTTCGGTGGCCCGCCGCCCGCGCGTACTGTCTTCAAAAATCAAATCGTAGCTTTCGATGCCGCCGATTTTGAGCAGGTTCTTTTCTGTGGTGAAATCGCCCTTGTCTGAGGTCAGGCTCTCGAAATCCACCTTATTTTGCAGCAGCGGAATATCGCTAAAGTAGATGATTTTGGGTAGCACTTGCAGCAGGCGCTTCATGTCCACGCCATCGATCTCAGAGTCGCCAAGTATCAGATGGTAATCATGCAAATCCGGCCCGTCGCGCCGCACTTGAAAGCTTTCCACGTCCTTGAACACTTCGGACACGCGCTGCAAGTTCCGGCGATTCTCTTTGCTGATGCTGCTGAATTCGAGGGTGATCTCCGGGCATTTGCCCATGTAATAATGGTTGGAATATTGACACGTGAGGGTGGTGTCGAAGGCAATGTCGCTGCGGAAAGCCTCCAGCGCTTTTAGAATGTTGGTCTTGCCGCTCTCGTTCGCGCCAATGAGGACGTTTGTTTTTGCATCCAGTGGCAGGGACAAATCATAGATGGATTTGAGCGCGCGCATGTAAACTTTGCTGATCGTCATAAGTCCTCACCCTCGCAAAGTTGTCCAGAAATGTCATTGGTAATTAGCCAAGGCGACAGTTCAAGCTGCCGGAAAGTATCGAGCCTTGTCCCCGCGAAAAATATAAAGAGTCCCACCTTGCAAAGCAAGCAATAATTCATCTTATTTTGCTGCGCTGCGAGGCAACCCGGTGACTTGAATTCGTACCCAATTTCCCATCATTGAATTGGTTTGACTTCTACTTCGGCTTCATCCCAGACGCCGCGAAGCTCAGCGCGAACCGTTGTCCGGCCTTCTTGTTGTGGGATGAAAAAGCCGTCCTCTTTTATCTTGCCTATTTTGGACGACGCCGACCAGTCGAAACGATTGTTGGACAGCTTGACATTGTTTTTGGCAAAAGCATGCGCCCGCACGTTGAGTTTGCTCTCCATAGTAATGGCCATCAATTCTGGGGTGATCACCACAGATTCGACCGGCAGAATGTAGACCTTGGCAGAATCCACGCTTCCGCGGTACTGAATCCTGACATAGCCGCTGTCCGGTTTTCCGGCAACCAACAGCTCGCCATTACGACGCATTTTCCCAATTCTTTTGTCGCATTGCCAATTCACGGCTTCGGCAGCCGCATTCTCATGTCTGCCGTTTTCGTCGCATTCCCGCACTTTAAATGCAAAGTTTGTGTTCGACCCAAGCCAAGCAACTGACGGCTCGATTTCCACCTGGCGCTTTCTGGCCGCGGTTGGATTTGCGATCACAAAGACGCTATTCCCCACGGGCCGCTCCCCGGTTGCATCGGATGGGCTGTTAATGACTTGATCTCCCACCACCATAGTCGTTGAGCCGCCGCCATCGAGATTTACCGCTTGCCAGGCGCCTATGGACCACATGAACTCGGCCAGCTCGCTAAGAGTCATGCCTACACTAAATCCCGCCTGCCTGCCGTCCACAGTAACCAAAAAGACTTTGGAAGAATCTTCGGAAAACCCAATTGCTGTGCGCGGATGCCGCGTTTGACAAAAGCCATCCGAAATATTTTCCTGAACATTCTCAATGGAGATTGCGCCGTTGCGCAAAATTCTCGGTCCGCCGCCGACCATAGAATAAATGGGGCCGCTGATAGGCGGGAAAGAAATCGATATACTAACTTTTTCACCCTGCTTGAGCGCGCTTAACAAGGTACTATGATTTTTGCCATGGGCAGACAACACCCAATTCCCGTTTGTAATGGCTGCATCGCCGCGATTGTCCAAAATGTCCGACACTCGATAATGGAGATCGCCTTCCTTTAAGGAGTGCGTTTGCGGCTTTAGTACAGCTTCAGCGCCGAAGGAATTGGTGCGTGTCGTTAGGCCTTTGAAGAAATTGTAGAGGATCAGGTCGTTTTCGTTGCGCGATCCATTGATCCCAGTGACTTGCATGGTTTTGCCGTCGGAGGTCACAAGCTGTGCCTGCAACCGCACTACATCGATTGCGGGGCGCATGTCCTTGGTCACCGCGAATACCGAGCGACCGATCGGGTTTTTTAATGGGACCCCGCCAAGAACCTGGCAGCCGACCGGAATGCCTTCTTTGCTGAAAAAGTCGCCGTTGATGCCGCCGATCAAGTTTTGACCAAGACGGAGAAGAGAGTCGGCAAGCAGAGATGTTTTTGCTCGACCAATAAGCGTGGAGTGCGACTTGGCCGTCTCGATGATCAAGTTTCCATGAGACAAATCGGCTTCCAGTACTTGGATGTTCCACGGGCCTTCCGGCAAGTAATACTCGTGGTGAACGACGCCTGCCGCTAAATGCCGGGTCAAGTGTTGGCGGGCAAGACCTGAGTCGGCGACAAGGAGCGGCAGAATAATGCTTAGAACAATGGTATTCGAAAGGCAGCTTCTCTGTTTGTTACGGCTGTGCACGCCTCTCCCTATACTTCGATGCGCTGAATGATCGTGTCGTGGCCAAAGTTTTCGTCGTCTCGTTTCGGATAGTCTGTGGTGTAGTGCAGTCCCCGGCTCTCTTTGCGCAACAATGCGGACTGGATGATCAGTTGCGCCACCGTCGCCAAGTTGCGCAGCTCGATCAATTCCGCGGTGACTTTGGTCCGCCGGTAAAAATTCTCGACTTCCTGACGAATGAGCCGGACGCGGCTGAGTGCTCGCTCTAGGCGCAGATTCGAGCGTACAATCCCAACATAGTCCCACATGAGGTTCTTGATCTCGGCTTTGTCGTGCGAGATCAACACCCATTCTTCACTGTTAAAAGTGCCGCTGTCATCCCATCTGGGAATGGAGGGAAATCTGAATTCCTGTGACTGGACGAATTGAATCGCCTGCATGCTTGCATGGTGCGCGAAAACCAATGCTTCTAGCAAGGAGTTGGAGGCCAACCGGTTGGCGCCGTGTACCCCAGTGCAGGCCACTTCGCCGCAGGCGAACAGTCCGGAGATGGAAGTCTGCCCCTTCAAATCTGCTACAACCCCGCCACAGGAATAATGGGCGGCAGGTACGACGGGGATAGGCTCTTTGGTAATGTCTATCTTATAGCGCAAACAGTTTTCGTAAATGTGCGGGAAGCGAGCGCGAATCTCGTCGGCATCCCTGTGAGTGACGTCCAGATAGACGCACAGATCGCCGCGCTTCTTAAGCTCGGTGTCGATGGCGCGGGCGACAATGTCTCTGGGCGCGAGAGAGGCCATCCCGTGGTAATTCTCCATGAACGATTCCCCGCTTTTGGTGATGAGCCGCGCCCCAAATCCTCGAACGGCCTCGGAGATGAGGAACGAGTTTGCCTCGGGATGATAAAGCGTGGTGGGATGAAACTGCATGAACTCCATGTTGCCGATTTGCGCACCGGCGCGGTAGCTCATGGCGACGCCGTCACCGGTCGCTATGGAAGGGTTGGTGGTGTGCAAATAAACTTGCCCGCAGCTTCCGGTAGCCAAGATCGTCGACTTGGCCATAAAACGCTTGACCGCATTGTCCTTGATGTCCAAAACATACGCACCCCAGCAATGCAATTGCCTGCTGTCCGCCGAGGACGGCAGAAAAATATGGTGCTCAGTGATCAAGTCGATGGCAGCATAATCTTCATAGATGCGAATATTCGGCTGATGTTTGGCGGCTTCCAGCAAGGCGCTTTCTATTTCTCTTCCCGTATGATCGCGAACGTGAACGATGCGATTGACCTGATGCCCGCCCTCGCGACCGAGATCGAAGGCATTATCGGTCGTGCGCGTAAACGGCACACCGATTTGAAACAGCTCTGCCACGCGCCCCGGGCCGTCCTCTACGATGAGTCGCACGGCGTCTTCGTGGCATAACCCAGCGCCGGCCTGCATGGTGTCCTTGATATGTTGCTCAAAGGAATCTTTGGGATCGAAAACGGACGCGATGCCGCCCTGTGCGTAGTTGGTATTGGACTCGGCCTTTTGTTTCTTGGTGACCAAGGCCACCGAGCCGTGTTTCGCAAGCTTGAGCGCGCAAGAAAGTCCGGCGATGCCACTGCCGATTATCAAAAAGTCCGTTTCAATGCTCATTTGTGCCGACCATTATAACCGCTACCAATCCTTTGCGGCAACTTAAAGCAAAATGGAATGAAATGCAACTGCTTTCTTGGCCGGCTATGCGGGCAAAAATTGCGGATTGAAGAGAATCGAGAGTACCATGAGTGAAAATTCATTCCCGGAGGGTATTTTGGAGCGTGAGATTTTTCAATGAAAAGCCCCTTCAAGGAATTGGCCCACCAAACGCACTACAATACGCGAAAGCCTTTATCCAGATCATTTTTCGTGATCTTTGGTGTCTTCTGTGGGCATAAGGCGTTTGTACTTTTGCACCTCTACTCATGTTTGAGATCCGACTTGGATCAAAGAAAAAAGCCGACAGGAAATTCCTACCGGCTTTTCTTCGACCCGCTGTTACAGTAGTCATGGCGTTTGTTGCTGAAACTCTAACCTTCGATCATGCTCAAAAGGTCACGATTTTTAATCGGACGGGTAATCACTTCCGAAATGCCATGATAGGCTGCCCGCTGCTGTAACTTTTGATCATCACGATTGCAAATCCCTACTACTTTAATTCGCGGATGTTGTTGCAGGATTTTATTGGCCAATGCAAACCCTTCCGCGCCACCCTCATCACATCCTGGCAAAGATTCCAGGTCCACAAATGTTAAATCCGCCGCTTCCTGTTCCAGTAATTGCATCAGATCCACAACGTCCTGAGCGATTTGCACATCATGACGATGGCTGAGAGCAAGGTACATTTGCATCTCCGAGCGTAGCTCGTCGTTCAGAATAACGATTTTCATAATCTCCTGTAGTGCTAAGGTGTCAGTTCAAGTTGTCTTTTCGTATTCTCACTGTCAATATAGGTACAAGGGGAAGTGTTTGCGGAAGCGTTTTTTGCAGAATTTGATGCGTTTCGGAGATGCTACAGAAACCACAACCATCTCCAGGAAAAGGCCGTGCTGAAAAAGGGTCGTAGGATAAGATGGCATCTTGTCCTACAGGCTCGCTATCGGATGATCTCTAATATAGCTTTTGCAGCGTCGAATTCTTATAATAATGAGCCAGAATGGCTCGATAGTCAAATCCCTCCTGTGCCATGACGGTAGCGCCTACTTGACACAAGCCGACGCCGTGCCCCCAGCCGGCGCCGATCAGATGAAAATGAGTAATCTTGCCGGATTCATCCCGCTCCCTCTCGACGTAGAAACAAGCGCTATAAAGATGGCTTTTGGACATAGCACGACGAATTTGCAGCTCTTTGCCGACTCGCACCGTTTTTTTGCTGCCGACAATGTCCAGATAGATAAGTCGTCCAGAGGTCCCGCGCTCACCGGGGATAACGTCGACCAAATTCCCTACCTCGGCGCCGATTTTGCTTTGAATAATATCCTGCAAGTCTTCCCGCGCATAACTCACCTTCCAACGAAAAAGCTTGACCGAGTCATACGGCAAAGCCGAGGATATCTTGTAGCGAAGCGTGTTGCAGTAAACGTCCGGGCTGCTGTTGACGTAATCTCGCACCTTTTCCTTGTTGTCGAGCGGGAATTGGATCCCTTCTGTCCCATCAACGCCGGCAACCAAGTACGGGACATCTCGATTATCCCAAACTTTGCCATAGTCTTCCATCACGCCGCCGCAGATTTTGGCATAGCGCGCATCGCAGACACGCTCGCCATACATCAAATTTTCGCCTCGGGTATCCTGTGCCGCGCGCACCGAAGCTTCGGCGATACTGGCCATGCCGTGATAGCATTGGCAGTGATCGTCAGCGCAGAGATGGAAATTCTCATCGTAGTGGTGCTTGCCCATAGTGGCGAGGATGGTGCTGCGCGCGGCGACGGTTTGCGCTTTCAATAATTCCGGTGGATTTTCAGCGGTCATTTCCGATGAATTCACGCTGACCAGATAGTCCTCAATATCAAGCTCGTTGATGGCTACCAGAGTTCCGGAAGTATTGATCCCGACCTCCAAAATCCCGGGCAATAACTGCGTGCGCTGATGCTGCCAGTGAAACTCGATTCCTACCGTTACATTGGCCAAATGTATGCGAGCCTCTCTTGATTTGGGAACAATGCGTACGCCCTGCGAGAACTCCTGCGAGTCCAACAAAAGTTTCCCCGAGGATTTTCTCAGAACATCTTTGATTACCACGGCTTCACCAACAGGCTCATAACTTTGGGCGAACTTGTTGGCAGCAGGCATATCTACAAATGGCTCGGTGACAATCCAGTAGTCATGGTTGTCCAGAGACCTTTCACCCACTTTTATGACCAAGCCGGTGTGTTTCAATTCCGTAGCATGGCCGCGTTTTTTTTGCTGCGTCTGAATCTGTTCTGCCTCGGCCTTGGTTTCGGCAATCGCCAAACGAACGCGGTAGTTAATTTCCGCCGGCAAGGTTTCCTTAATCCGAATAGAGTACTCTTGATTCGCTTTGCCGTCAGCCAATACACGGCCCGTTAAATCCACAGCCTGAAACGAGCCGTCGCACTTAAACTGTACTTGATCCGCCGATTGGATCATACCAATCCGCACTTGCGGCATCGAGCTATTCTTCATGGTGTTCACCCAATAATGATTCCCTCTGCCTATCTGCGGCCTTTTTCTCTTCACAGGCCCTATTGAATAAAACAAACATAGGAGCAATGACGGCGAAAGCTAAAAAAAGCCAGATCATGTTGACCTGTTTTTCGGTTCCATACCAGGTCAGGCTGGCTTCGGAAGTGTTCATAAAGACGATCGATAGAAGATTGTTTGTTGCATGCAGAAAAACACCGGGCAAGATACTGTCGCTTTTCCAGGTTAGATAGCCGAGCGCTAAGCCGAGGAAAGTAATCTGCAAAGCCGTCCAGGGATTAAAATGGGCAACGGCAAAAAACACAGAGGAGAGCACAATGGCTATGGCCGGCTCGCGATAGATTTCCAAGGTCCTTTGCAGCATGCCACGAAACAACATTTCTTCCGCAAAGCCTGCTATCAACACGGCGGAGACAAAAAGCAGTGCCGCCTGCAAAGGTGTGTCGATATGCACCAATTCCTTCATTGCGTCCAGCCATTCGGCAGGCATGGGAAACAAATTGCCGACAAAGCGATCCAGAGCGTCGCTAATCACAAACACCGACAAGCTGAGGATGACGGTATACACAAAGATCGCGCCGTTGATCCGGTTCAGACGAAATACCCGCAGAAAAGGTATCTTGAAGCGCCAAACGAAAACCAGTGACGGCATGATGATGAGCGCTTCGCTGAGTAAGGCCATGGAGCGGCCACCGAGCAAAACCACCGCCGTGCCTACGAACATCATCAAAAAAAGGGTAGAAAAAAGGATAATGAATACTTGTCTGGGTGTTAATAAACTCGGATCCGAGTCGTGGTAATCTGTCATGCTTTCGTTAACTCGACTGTTCTTTCGTGGTCAAATGATAAAGAATAATTCCTGCGGCAATGGCAGCGTTGAGGGATTCTCCGGCGCCCACTTTTGGGATAGTGACTTTCATATCGGCCAATTCCAAGGATGCTGAATCCAAACCATTCGCCTCACTGCCAATGAGGACGAGCTGCCGTCCCGCGCGTTTAAGCTCTTGCAGCGGCATGCCCCCTCCTCCAATCGTCGCAATCAGAGAGAATCCGGCTTTTTTGAATTCCGGCACCTTTTTCGTAAAGACAACTTGCTCACTAATCCGCATGCGAAAAATCGAACCCATGCTGGCGCGGACGACTTTGGGATTGTACACATCGACGGTGTCGTTGTTCAGCAGCATTCCGTCTATGCCGAACCAGTCCGCAGTGCGAATGATCGTACCTAAATTCCCAGGATCACGAATAGCTTCTAGCCCCACCAGCAACGTGGATTCCCGAAGATACCAATCTTGAGCCGGTGCAGGCTTTTTTTTCATGACGCAGGCGACCCCCTGGGGAGATTCGGTATCGGCAATAGAGTGAAAATCCCTCTCCTCTGCGACAAAGACCGGAATGCCCAAATGCTTTGCTCTTTCCAGAAGCCGGCCCGGCAGTTCCTGACTAAGCTTGTCCCGGGCAATAATGAATTCCCGAACCGGAGCTTCGGCGGACAACGCCTCGTTACAAAGCCTTACCCCTTCCACCAGATATTTCTGCTCGCTATCACGGTATTTTTTGTGAAGCAAAGAGCGGAGGTATTTGGCGTGGTTTTGCGATAAGGGCATCCAGTATGGTTTTTCGGATTTTCGAAAGTGAGAAATCAATTTCGCCAATGATCAAAAGCTGGGATATGAGCGTTCTTTAAGTTCACGCAGCTTTCCTGCCCGCTTTCTTCCCGTGCTGGTTTGGAGCTTGTCCTTTGGGTGGTTCTGCTGGGCGAGGTGTAGATGGTTGTGTGTTGACTCCTCCCTTTTTAACCATGCCTTCGCGAAATTTCACCTGACCCCTGTCCGTCTTATCCGGCATTTTATTCACCGCCTTTCTTAGGTCGTTCCTTAAACTTGCTGAACTCAAACAGTGGGAATTCTATTGCCAAATTTTCTCTCTTTCGAGGCAAATACAGGCCTGGAATTTCGTACAACTCATCACCCGACGAATTTACAAAGACCTTAACATCGCGTAAAAATAACTCATCCTTCTCCGAGCCTTCAGAAAAGGCTTGAATCCAACCTTCGTACATTAGATCAAGTTGATTGTCCCTTATAATAATCCACTCAGAAGCTTTAGAGTTCATTATGTAGCTCCAAACATCGGAGTCTCCAAATTTTCGCGAAATTTTCAGCGAATGGGCAATTCTATAAAGGACTTTGTAATTGATTAAAAAGGAGAATAGGAATCCGACTAACACAGATATTCCTGTAACGACGGCCAACTCCGCAAAGTCCAGTTTTGCATCCTTGTTCAGAAGAATTTCGCTGAATGCAAAACCGAAATCGACAGCAATACAGACATTGATGATTTGTAGTGTCAAGTAGTAAAACGAATAACTGAGAAAGCCTAATAGCAAAGAATGGATTAGAATTTGGTGTACCTTGATTTCCTTATGAATCGTTAGATTGTCGATAATTATAAATGATATTATTCCCGGCAGAAAGAGTAAGATAATCCGCAGTGTGAATTCTGTCAGTTCCATATAGTCCCTCAACTTTCAGTAAAATGCTCAACTACGAATCCCTATACTATCTTCTCTATAAGGTAAGCAACAATGCTCGATTCAGGAATATCCACCTGTTCGCCGCTTTGCAGGTCCTTCACAGCCACTACACCTGCCTCTGCTTCTCGCTCACCAAGGATGAGGACAAAGCGCGCTCCCTGCCGGTTCGCCTCCCGCATTTGCGATTTGAAGCTTCTCTCGCCGAAGGCCATAATCGTGGAAATCTTTTGTTCGCGCAGCTTGTACGCCAAATCAATGGCCATCTGCAAAACGAGCGGACCCGAATGCACAACAAAAACAGCAGGAGGTTTGCTCGGCTCCGGCTGCAGGCCTTGCTCCTTCATGCTTATGATGATGCGCTCTATTCCCGAGCCAAAGCCGATTCCGGGCGTCGGCTCGCCTCCCAATTGCTCTATCAGACCATCATAGCGGCCGCCGCCACACATAGCGTTTTGCGCTCCAATTCCTTGCGCCCAAACCTCGAAAACCGTCTTGGTATAGTAATCCAAGCCGCGTACGAGCTTATGATTAATGGTGTATGGCCGACCTAACAAATCGAGGTAGCTCCGCAGCTTGGTAAAGTGATCCCTGCATTCGCTGCAAAGATGTTCGGTGATGACCGGAGCTTGCGCGATTATGGGCTGGCAGCTTGGCACTTTGCAGTCCAAAAGACGCAGGGCGTTGCGATCCAGGCGTCGTTTGCAGTCCTCACAGATTTCATTCCAGCGACTACGATAATATTCTTTGAGCTTTTCGATGTAGCCGGGACGACAATTTGGACAACCGGTGCTATTAAGCTGGAAGGCCAAGCCCTTGAATCCAAGCTCAGCATAAAGCTGCCAGGCGACGGACATCACTTCCAGGTCGATGGCGGGATCTTGCTCGCCCAGCGCTTCCACATTAAATTGGGTATGCTGGCGATATCTGCCGGCCTGCGGGCGCTCATAGCGAAAAATGGGGCCGATGGAAAAAATCTTCACCGGTTTCGGCAGCATATGCATGCCATTTTGCAGATAGAGCCGCAACACTCCGGCAGTGAACTCCGGCCGCAACGTCAACGAATTCTCGCCCTTGTCCAGAAAGGTGTACATCTCCTTTTCGACAATGTCGGTCGTCTCGCCGACGCCGCGAATGAACAAGCGGGTATCTTCGAAAATAGGCGGGTCCACCCGCTGGTATCCGTACAGATCGGTTATCTCGGAGATTTTTTTCTCAACCAGTCGCCAATAAGGCTGCTCTTCAGGCAGCACGTCACGGGTGCCTGTTATCGATTTGTATTTCATCTGCCTGTTCTTAGTCGTTCAAGTTCACACACGAAGCAAATTATAGCTCCGTAAATAAAGTGAGCGGGGTCATCAAATGTGGTCAAGCATGGTATGCAAGATGGTTTCGGCGCGACGCTTATCCTTTTTGTCCACATAGATCTGACATTCCTGACCCGAAGAATTGGCCCCACGAACGAATCCCGCGGCAATCATGGTATCGGATATGATGACACAGGCGATTCCTGCCCGCTCCAAGGCCTCCTTGACCATCTCCGCATAAACAATACCCGGCAAGGGATGTAAGCCGACCCAAACGAATTCCTTGTGTTCCTCGATGGGCAATTGCTCCACCAACGCAACGCGACAGTCCGGGCACTCGATGATGCCTTCGATATATTCGGCTTTGCAGTCGGGGCAGTATGGCATGGCTTCCCTCTCTTACTTTTGACTTTGGCTTGAAATCTGATCGCAAACAATAAAGGGT
>Ga0172369_10008625_pt1 | contig 11519 bp, 4 predicted proteins | sample LakKiv25m_FD_114539 | JGI IMG/M metagenome (GOLD analysis project Ga0172369, IMG submission 114539) | Freshwater microbial communities from Kabuno Bay, South-Kivu, Congo - kab_022012_11.25m | ecosystem: Environmental > Aquatic > Freshwater > Lake | place: Democratic Republic of the Congo... | reverse complement strand
GCACCGATGGAGCTCTGGCGGACGCAGCGCCACGCAGACTACGGATTCGGCCCCACCACAATCTCCGACTTCGCCGGATCCTGATTCTCTGGATAGCACATCGCCGCAAAACCCCCATTCCACGGCCAACACCCTTCCGCACCTGGCTGATTGCGGATCGCGGGCGTGTACGACGCATACCAGGTCATCCCCGTCACCGGATTGCCGCTCAACAGCTGATTGTGCCTGATGTAAGTGGCATAGGCATAGGGCCCTTCATCATTGCCGCACGACGCTGCGCCAGCGCACGAGGCGAGCATCGTTTCGAGGTTGACGGCGCGGCCCCATGCGTTGTTGCCCTGCGCGTCTGCACCGCCGAAAATGTTCCAGAACTGGTTGCGCGTCAACAGTGCCACGCCGCCGCGCAGCACCACGCCGTTGCCGCGCAATTCGTGGATGCGACAGTCGCGCAGCAACGTGCCTTCACCACTGGCGGAGATGTTGAAAAAACGGTTGCCGAATGCCGCCAGCTTGGTCGCCGGATCGCTCAGCGGCTGCACCAGCGCGCCACCGTTGCCGGGCTGCAATGTCGCGCTGTCGTAGCAGAAGTACCAGTCATCCGCCTGGTTGCCGCCCGCGGCAAACGTCGCGGTCGCCGCGAATTGGCCGTCGGCGTGTGTGTTGATGGCGTCTTCGGGCAACCCGGCCAATTCGCAATCCTCGATCGTCGCGCCGCGCCGCATGTTCTTGAGGTGCAAACCATCCGCATTGGCCGCGGTCAACCGCGCGATGCCGCCCACGGCCGGTCCCGGCGTGATGGCGAGCCGGCGCGCATGAAATCCAGCTGCGAAATCGCTGCGCACCACGAGCTCGGCCGCGCCATGAATCCCCACGTCCGTAAAGCGGTTTTCGCGCCCGCCGACATTGAACGTGCCGCCAAAGCCGCGCGCCAGGATGACGGCGTGATCGCCGATTTGCACAGCTGTCGTCGGCGGACCAAACGCCAGTTTCCAGCGCCCTTGCGCATCAAGGACATACGTGCGCCCCGACCCATCAAACCACGCATACGTTTTCGCCGCGCCGCCCGCCGCAAACACCACACCTTGCACACTCGGCCCCGTTTGCCACAGCGTGTTGTGCGCCGCATTGTCCAGCACGTTGTCGAAGCCTTTGTCGATGCGCACATACACCGCGGTCGCCTTCCCCGCACCATCCGTGTCAGTCTTCTCGATGACGCCTTGCGTGAACGGCACTTGCAACACGCCGTCCACCGTCGCGTAGTCGAATTCGAGCCCGCGCAGCTCGTTGGAAAGACCAGCCATCTCCAGGATATGCGCCGTCCGATTGCGCATCAGCAGACGCGCCCGCGTTCCCGTCGTGTCGCCGCGCAGGGTCAGGTGTGCAAAATCACCGCCGAATTGCAGCGCGCCCGCCAGCGCATAATCGCCCGGTTGCAGCACGACCTCCGCGCGCGGACAGGCCGGACCCAGCAGCGCTTTCGCTTGCCCGATCGCCGCGTTGATGTCGCCCTCCCGCGGCGCCAGGTTTCCCGTCGGCGTCAGTGGCACGCTGCACGGCGGCTGGTTCGGTGTGCCGCCGGCCTGCACGAGCCGCACCACCGGATCGAGCGCCAATCCATCGAGTTGGCTATCGCCTGAATGCGTCACGCCGCGCAGCACGAGCCGATCGCCCGCCGCCAGATACTCATTCAGACTGATGTTGGCCGGATCGCAATTGCGCGACGGCAGCAGCGCCGCCCAAATCCGCTCCGTCGCGCCAGCGCGCACGGCGTAGACTTCCAGCAGTACGCCATCGCCAAACACCGCCTTGATCGACGCGGCGTTGCATTGCAGGTGCGCCACCGCTTCGGCACGCAGGTGGTACCAGCCCGGTTGTTGCGCGGTAAAGGTCTTGGCCACCGCCCAGTTGGGATGCGTCTCCAGTGCGGTCGCCGCGTTGGTCACACAGCAGCCGTCCTTGCGCATGAAGACTTTCTGGCCCCAGCGATCGACGACGCCTTCCGCCGCGGCCGGATCTTCCGATGTTGAAAAGGTCTTGAGGTTGACAGATTGCGCCGACAGATCCACCGGCACATCGGCGCTCGTGTCCGGGACGAACTCGTACTGCGCTGCCCAATACGCATTGCTGGCAGACGCTGGCGCTGTCGCCGGTGTCGACCAGAGGTCGTGAAACCACGCGCCGTCTTTAGGAAAAGGTGCAAGGGGCGGCGCATCGGTTCCTGCATCTTGTGCTGCGTCGGCAACCGCGGCGGCATCGCCAACATCGCTGGCGGCATCGGCGATGTCACCAGGCGCGGCCGTGTCGCCAGGCGCGGCCATTGCATCCGCGGCGTCTGCAGCCGCGTCGATGGGCGGCGCGAGCGTGTCGCCAGCGTTGAAATACACAGGTGCATCCGCGCCGGCATCGGCAACTGCTTGTGGAACGGGTGGTTTTGCGCAGGCAGTTGCGCCAAGGGCTGCCGCCCCAATCATCAGCCATGGCCATGGCGCGCGCTTCATCACACCCTCCGCACACGGTGGCGACCCAGCGCCAGCACCGCCACGCTAGCACCACCCTCGGCAAAGGACGATGATGAACTTCCTGAACGTCCACCTGGCGCCTGCGCAAACAAGGACGGCGCTGTGGCCACGTGCGCGCCCGCCCGAATTCGCCCCTTGACAGCCAGTCTGCCGGCCCGATGCTACACGGCGCGTCGTGCCGGCATTTCAGGGCATTTCACGACGCCAACCTACGACGGAGAGCGCAGATGGGGCACGATTCTGAGCGGAATCGGCAGCGAACGGTGCGACACCTTCTTGTCTGCGCGGTGTTGCTGCTGAGTGCCTGCTACCGCTCACGGGCCGATATCCAACGCGACTACGCACGCGACGAGTTGGCGCCGCGCAAGTTGGGTGCGCAAGACCCGCTGCAACGGCCTGCTGCGCCTGAAGAAGTGCGGGTGTACCGCGTCCGCGCGTGGGCCGATGCCACCTACCGCACGCAAACGACGCGCTGGGAGGAGCGGATTCGCGCCCTGGTCGAGCGCGCCTCGGAGGCGCTGGCCCCGGAGTTCGGCGTGCGCTTTCAGCTCGTCGAATTGCACCCTTGGGAACGTGCGAGCCGCGACAGTCCGCACATCGAGGATTCGCTGCAAGCCCTCGAAGCCCAGGATCACGGCGATGAGGTCGATTGGGTCTTTGGCTTCATCGGCGCGCGCGCCTTTACCAACGACCGGCATGATGCGGGCATGGCGCGGCTGGGCGGCCGGCATCTCGTGCTGCGCGGCTCTGAACGGATGGCGATGCTCAAACATATCGACCATTTGGACGCACTGCCTCAAGCGGAGCGCGATGCCCTCTATGCGGCCGGCAAGAAGCACTCGGAAACGGTCGTGCTGCTGCACGAATGGGCGCACACACTGGGGGTGCCGCACGACGCGACGGCAGGAGCGATCATGTGCGGGCAATACGAGCCGCAACAGCGTTCGTTTTCGCAAGCTTCGGTGGCGCTGATCCGAGTGTCGCTGGGTTTTCGCAAGCCGCAGACGCCGGTGGACAAAAAGGCCTGGCAGCGGGCGCTGCTGGCGGCTGTGGACGAGCGATCGAGCGAGTTCACCGGGGATGGATGCGCGCAAGTGCGCAGTTGGGCGAAAAGCGCCAACGAGGTGCAGCCGCAGACGCAACTCACGCCGGACGAAGTGGATGCCGCCAACCGCGTGATCAGTCAGATCAATTCCGACAAGCCCGAGGAGGCGCGGCGCGACATCGAGCGGTTGACGCGCGCGCATCCCGAGCATGGCCTCGTGCGGGAGCTGGCTTGCCGCGTCGAGGTGGCGCGCGACGCGAAGAGTGCGTCGGCGCTGGCGCAATGCCGCCAGGCGTGCCGGCTTGGCCCCTCGACCACGCCGTGCGTGCTGGCGGTGCAAGGGGTGGGAAGCGTGCCGTTGCCTCTGGTCGGCGAGATGCTGGATCTGGCGCAAGATCGGCTGCGCGGGCATGGGTCGGAACGGCCGAAGGAGACGCTGGATCTGGCGACGACGCTCGCGCAACTGCATCGGTTGGCGCAAGCGGAACAGGTGGCGCAGCAGCTTGGGCTCTTGGAGGACGGCATGGCGATTCGCCAGCGGATCGCCGTACGGCGCAGTTGGCTGGGTTTGCCGCCTGGCGCGCTGACGCCGGAGCGCGAGCCGGACTTCGCGCGCGCCTATCACAGCGCGCGGACGGGTCTGGCGGCGGCAGCGCCGCGCGCGCTGGCCGAGTTGGAGCGCGATTTCGCAGGCGTGCCGGGCACACTGGCGCTGCGGTGCGAGGCAGCGCTGCGCAGGCGCCAGCATCCGGCGGGACGCAAGTTGTGCCAGGCGGCGCTGGCGGCCTGGCCGGAGACCTGGCAAGCACATGTGCTGCTCGCGGGGCTGGATCTGGCGCAACGGCACGCCGTGGCAGCTGTGGATCACGCGACGATCGTGGTGGAAGGGGACCGCAGCTTCGAGACGGGATGGCGCCTGCTGGCCAAGGCGTTGCAAGCGGCACATCGGCCTGCGGAAGTTGCTGCCTTGCGCGAGCGCTATGCGGCGCAATTCGGCCACGCGCTGACGCAGGAGCCGAAGTAGGCGACAACCCAGGCTGTCAGTTCGCCAACTTGTACTGCACCAGAAATGGCACCGTCTCCGGCAGCGTCGACACCGTATAGCCCAGCGTCGAGGCCACGATGTCGCGTGCGCCTTTGGCGTCGAACCCGCCCTTGCCCACCACGACCACAGCCGCGACGATGCCATGGATGTCGAGATCGCCGCCAAGGGTCACCAAATGCTGATCGGCATCGAAATCCAGCGCGAATCCATGCACCAGGATGGTCGAGTACACGGTATGCGCCTTGCTGTTGACAATCGGCACATTGGTGTCGATGGGCTTGGTGTGAAAGTGCGGATTGCTGCTATCGATCTCGGCCTGGGCCCAGAGCGTGGGCGCCACCGTGCCATCGGGGTTGGCGGTGAAACCGAGCGCGCCGGTATCGCCCTGCATCGATCCAAACACCAGTCCGGGCAACAGGCCAGCGATCAGCGAGGCGCCCTTGGGCGCCACAACCGTGGGAGAAAAGCCAGTAAACGTGCGCGTACTCAAGCGCGCCACCGGTAGATCCTGCTTGTACTGCGCGCCCGCAAGCGTGCCGGACACCGTCACCGTATACGGCCCTACAGCCGCATAACTATGCACAAAAGGCGGCTGCCCCGCATCCTTGGCACCGTCGCCGAAATCGACCGAAATGTCGCCGAGACCCGGGTCAAAAACGCGGACACTCAAGGCCTGATTCGGTCCGAGCAGCGCGTCTTGCACGCCGACCTCCTGGTTGGCGCCGGCAAAAGCGTCCGCAGCTTGCTGGTCGACTCGCGTCCAATAAAACAGGTGATGCGTGCGGTTGTGGACGCGGAAGGTGTACGTCGTCCAGTTCACGTCCTCGTCGCCTTTGGGACCGCCGCCAATCGAGCGCGAAATCGGATGGTAGCGGTAGCCCTGCTCGCGCCGCTCGACGACCTGGGCAGCCAGCGCCGTGTACTTCTTGGCGTCTTCCAGCGATTGCTTGGCCTTCAGCAAAAGCGGTGCCGAAGCCTGCAGCTGCGACGCGCGCAGCTGGACCATCGACTGGTACGCCCTCTGCTGGTGCAACGCCCGATAGCCAAAGATTTCGAGCCCGTCGCGGATCTCGTCGAAGAACGGCCGCGCGGTCGCGGGCACCTGATTGCGAACTTCGTTCATGCGATCCGTCAGTTTTGCGAACGCATCGCCGATCGCTGTCAGCCGCGTCGTGTCCTCGGCCAGGAAGGTGTCGCACTGCTGCTGCGACCAACCGCCGATTTCGCCAGCTGTCGGCGGCAGTGGATGGAACATCACACCGACAAACGACGCCGCTTCGGTCTGGTCGTCTGAGCCGACCAGCCAGCGCAACATTTTGGCATCGAACATGAACGTCGCTTCCAGGGCCACCGAGTCTTCGATCACCGACTCGGCCTCCTTCGCTGCCGGCCCGAAGATCCCCGTGATTTCCTTGAAACAGTCCTGCCAACGCATGTCCGTTTCCAGGGGCAGGCGCAGCGAACAGTACTCGTTCTGCCAATAGCCCCACTCGTGCCCGCTGCCGAAGGTGTGGTGCCCGACCAGCTTGCCCGCCAGCATCGGTTTGAGGCGCTGAATATCGCGGTCGCGCGCCTCGATGGTCAGCGGCAGGTAGAGGGGCACCGGGTTGTCGAAGGTCAGCCACCACGCCGATTCCGGGAAGTACCAGAGGTTGCGCTTCTTGGACTCGCTCTGCATGAAGTCGTAGAGGAAGTGGAAATCGTCATTGCCGTACACCGGCGCCGGTCTTTCGGTGTCATAGAACATCAGCGTGTGCACACGAACGCCGAGATTGGGCGGCGCGAATTTGGGCAGATCATAGTAGCGGACCCCATAATTTGGCAGCGGATCGCCGTGGACGCCGTGGTTGATGGTCGTCAGCTCCACGTCCGGGTAGTGCTGCGCCATGTAGTCGGCGATGAAATTGAGCTGTGCCATCGTCGCGTCGGGGTCCGCAGGCGTGAACTCGGTGGTTCCAAACAGGATACCGAAGCTGCGCGGGCGCGTCGCGGCATCGCCCACCATGCGCTGTTCGATGGCGTCGGTCAGTTGCTCCTGCCAAGGCCGCGGATCGTCGGGGTTGAGCACCTGATCGGAGCCCTGCTGCGTCTCGGTCAACGTGATGCCTGCGCCGCGGGCAAAGCCGCGCCGAAAACCGTAGTCCGCATAGGCACCTGTGCCGATGCCGCCAGGGCCGGAATTGCCGAGGTTCTTGATGGTCCAGTCGATGTAGCGCACGCCTTCCTGCTCGAACTCTGGTTTGCGCAACGTGAAGGCGTCGCCCAGCTCCAGCGGATGCGTCAGGTGCAGCGACACGCTGCGATCGCGAAACGCGGGCGTGACGGTGCGATCGATGGCGATCGCAGGCCAGGTGGGCGCAGGCGGCACGAACTCCTGTTCGGGATGGAAGAAGCGCACGCCGACCAGGCGCAGGAAGTCGTACGCCGCGAACTGACGCCCCAGCAGCCCGCCACCCGACAGTGCGACGAGGCGCCCCGTACCGCAACGGGTCTCGTGAATGCGAAACGTCTGATCGTTGGCCGCGTTGCCGAGGGTCTCGACCGGCACACCATCGCCCGTCATCAGGAGGTGCGTGGCGCCGTCCAGACACGTCAGGGCCGCGGTCGACTTCGACAAGCGCGCCGGCTGGCCCATCGCCGTGAAGTACTTCACCAAGTCTTTCGCCGCGATCTGAATGGCCTGCGGCGCAGTCGGCGCAATGCGCACCGTCACTCCGGTGTCGGGCTTGTCTTGCCTTGCCGCCGTGCAGCCGGACAGCGCCGCGAGACAAAGGCACGCACGAACCCAAAACCAGTGTCCATTTGGGGGGAACATCACAGGACCTCGCCGCCCACTGCCGGCGTCAGATACCCCGCGAGTGCCGCAACGGCTGGTCCGCCCTGGCCATGCGGGCGACCGGTCACGGGGCATGGACACACCAGGCCGCCATCGTGTTTTTCGTGCCATCGCCCCAGATGGCGCCGCCCCAGCCCATGCCGAGGATCCATGCGCTGTTGGGCCAACCGGGGATCGACGTCGAGATCCAGTACCACGCCACCGAATCCGCGACCGGCAAGAGGTCGAGGGACACGGCCGGGGCAAAAGACGCGGGATCGACGAGGCTCTCGAACTCCTTTTTCGTCGGCAAACGCCAGCCGGCCGTGTAGCCGCCGATCTTCAAGGCGGCACAAGCCGTTGCCGCCGCAGTCTTGGTGGACTTGGTCGCACTCGGACCCAGTTGCCACACGAGACCCGTGGCGTTGTCGATGGCGACGTCGGATTTCATCGTGTAGCGCGTCGCCGGTCCAGCCTTGCCACCGCGCACGCAGCGGACGTAGTCGCTGTCGGCAAACTTGCCCCAACCTGCTGCGCCTGTTGCGAAATCAACGCACCAGCCGTTGGCGTCCGGCGATTGCACGTTGACCGAAGCGGTCCAGAACCACACGGGAGAAAAGGCGCCACCGGGCGGAACACCTGGGAACAGCGTGGTATCCAGCGCTGGTGCAACCTTTGCAGCATCGACAATCGACAGCAGTTCGATGCGCGAGGGCAGGCGCCAGTCGCTGCTCGCCTCCAGGGTCAGGCCATCGCAATACGCCACCGCGCCAGCCCGATCGTACGTCTGCCCCGGTAGTGCGCGCTGCCACACGAGGCCTGTGGTCTTGTCCGTCACGGTGTTCGTCGCGACATCGAAGTTGCTCTGAGGCGGCGAATCGGGCGGCAACGGCCAGTTGGCGTACTCGTTGACCTCCAGGGCCGCGGCAGGCACGTCGGCCACGCCGTCCGGCGCGCTCCCGGCATCGGGCAAACCGCCCGCGTCCGGCGATCCCCCGTCCGTGCTGCCGGCGTCAGGAACGGCGCTGAGGCAGTCTTGGGGGCAACCCGTCGAGTCTTCCCCGACATCGCATTTCCCGTTGCCGCAGTTGCAGTTGGCCGTGCAGGTTTTCGCGATCTTCAGGGTGTAGGTGCCGGCCGCTCCCGGCGGCGCATTGTCGATGCCATCGACGATGATGTGCCACGTCTTGCCCGAAGTCAGCTTGACGACAAGTGGTTCGACGCTCGTGCCCATCGGCAGGATGGTGCCCGCCTGACACTTGGGCGGCATGGCCGAGCAGTCGTCGACCACGTACACCGCTGCATCGAAGTCCGTCGTCAACGAAATCGCGTACTCTCCCGTGGCGGGCGGGTCGAAGGCCCAGACCTGGTCGCGCGAGCCCTTGCCCCACAAGCCGCCGAACTGGCACAAGACCGCGGAGTAGTCGCCGAGCATGCCCGCGGTGCTGCCGGTGCCGGTGAAGGGCAAGGTTCCGACCGCCAAGGCGTTCGCGCAGGTGTCGCCCGGCGGCGTGACGCAGGCTTTCTGGTCGGCGCTGCAGACCTTGCCGTCCGGGCAACTGCCGCACGACTTGCCGCACGCGTCGCTGCCGCAGACCTTGCCGGTGCATTGCGCGTCGCAGCAACTCGTCTGGTCGGGCGCGCAGTTCGTGCACACCGGGCCACACTTGCCACCGCAGCCGTCGTCGCCGCAAACCTTGCCGGCACACTTGGGCACACAACACGTGCCGCCGGCCTCGCAAGGGCGGTTGTTCGCGCATTCGCCACAGGAATGACCGCAGCCGTTGTCGCCGCATTCTTTGCCGGTGCAGTTCGGTATGCAACATTTGCCTTGTGAGTACAAACACTTGCTGTCGTCTGCGCAGGTGCCGCACTGGTGGTTGCAGCCGTTGCCGCCGCATTCCTTGCCGGTGCAATTCGGCACGCAGCACAGGCCCGTGTCCTCGCTGCAATTGCTGTCACTGCCGCAAGAGCCGCAGACGCCGCCACAACCGTCCGGCCCGCATTGTTTGCCGTCGCAGGACGGTGTGCAGCACGTCCCGTTCGCTTTGCAGGTGTCGCCAGCGCCACAGGCGCACTTGCCACCGCACCCGTCGGCGCCGCACTTGCTGCCGTCGCAGTCCGGCACGCAGCAACTGTGGCCGCTGCACGGCAGGCCACCCGGGCAGGTCTCGCAGACGCCATCGCAACCGTCGTCCGCGCAAGCCGCTTTGTTGTCGCAGTCTTGCTGGCAAACGCTCACTTTCCTGTTCGCTTTGACGGAAACCACATTCGCACCGATGCGGTAGCTCTTGCCGCCCGTCAGGGTCAAAGCGATGTTGGCCGAACTCTCTTGATTGCCCACGGCTTCGCCGGGTTGGCCCTCCATCAGGCAATCGATGCCGTTGCAGCGATCGGACACCCAGATGCTGGCGCCGACGGCGCGAATGCGGTAGCCACCCGTCTCTGGCGGCGTGAACGAAAACACCGTGTCCGAAGCGCCTGTCACGTGTGCGGGAAAGTCGAGACGATCGACCTGACACGTCCCGTGACTGCTCGTCACGAAGTAGTCGTGGACGGCCGCGGTCAACAGGGTTCCCCCCCAGGAGTCGGCGCTCTCGCCAAGCGGGAGGGGATTTTCGCAGACGTCGCCTGCCACGCGACAGCGGTTTTCCGCGCAGTACGAGCCGGCAGCGCAAGTGCCGCACAAATGACCGCATTCGTCGTAACCGCAGGGTTTTTGGCCTTCCGGCGGGCACAGGTTCGTCGCGCCGCACACCTGATCGACCGTCAATGTATAGGCCGGATGCGAGGCGACGGACTGCCGCACCACTTCGATCTCGATGTCGCCGTCGGCTGACATCGGCGACATGATCCGGCTGGTCAATACCTGGCCGGAGTTCACGCAGGAGTTGGCATCGGTGCACCTCAACGTGGTGTCAGGGATGACCTCGTAGGCGATGAAGCCGGCGCCAGCCGTGTTGCCCAAGGAAATGCTGTAGGAAACGCCTGCTCTTGCGCGCAATCTGTACACATGCCGGTCGGCTGGGCCGCGCCGGATTGCGCCGCCCGGGCATGGGTTGGTGTCTTGCATGTCCACAGTCGAGCCGGTGATCACGAATGGATACGCGTCAATCAGCATCGCATCTGTGCAATGGCCTTGTGGCACCTCGCATTCGCCGCTCTTGCCGTTGCAGCCGTAGCCAGTCGCGCAGCTGCGGGCTGCGCCCGGTTTGCACAGGCCCGAGTGGCAGGTGCCCGGCGCCGCGCAACCGCTGGCGGCGCACGTCCCACCATCGCCGGTTGCGACCATGGCGCAGGTGCCGGTGGCCGCGCTGCAGGTGTTGACATTGCACTGCGTGTCGTAGCCGCTATCGCACACCACGCCGGAATTCGGTTTCGGATGGCACATGCCGCTCTGACACGACCAGACGCCGTTGCACAAATCGCCGTCATCGAGGCTGGCGCATTCGCCATCCTGCGTGCAAGCCTTTGTCGGCAGTTGCGAAACCACGACGTCGAACTTGAGCGTGGTCTTGACATTCGAGCCGGAGAGGGACAAGGCGTCGCCGGATGGCGAGAGTTGGGCGTCACCTGAAGCACTGAACTGCGCGCTGCAACCGGCCGCGCCCAGGACACAGAGGCAGGCCGCGAGGGCGCTGCACCAACGGATCGTGCGGGACATGGAACACTCCGTCATGGTTGCGGACAAGCTGTCCGCGGACGGAAGTAGCTCAGATCAAGCAGATTGGCAAGGTCTCGTCTGTTCAGCCGGTGAGCGTTTCAGGCGGTCGGAGCGCGATCAGGCTCTTGCGCGCGCGGGCGGCCGCGACCGGCGTATCGGATCCTTATAGACGTCTAGAAGGATCGGTCACTGCCCCTCCCCGCCCGTCTCACGGAGTTGCCGTGTCTGCGCGGCGGCGGCTGGCGGGCTCGGCTGCGGCGCGGGACCCGTCGACCTTCTGCGCCAGCCAGATCTTGATCAGCGATTGATACGGCACGTCGCGCTCGTTGGCGGCGATGCGGATGCGATCCAGCAGCGCCAAAGGCAGCCGCAGCGAGATGGCCTGCGTCGATGGCTTGAGGTTGGGCAGCCTGCCGCGCTCGGCGCGGCTC
>Ga0172369_10008623_pt1 | contig 11520 bp, 11 predicted proteins | sample LakKiv25m_FD_114539 | JGI IMG/M metagenome (GOLD analysis project Ga0172369, IMG submission 114539) | Freshwater microbial communities from Kabuno Bay, South-Kivu, Congo - kab_022012_11.25m | ecosystem: Environmental > Aquatic > Freshwater > Lake | place: Democratic Republic of the Congo... | reverse complement strand
ATAATAGCCTGTCTTGAGAAACTTGGTAAGAGCGTAGACGCGGAAAGAGAGATGTCGAAAGCCACCTCTTTGACGGGACAGGAAAAAGAAGAAGCCTCTGGGCCAAAAGAGAATGACGTAATAGTTGCGAAAATAGGCGACAGGAATGTAACCATGGGAGAAATAGATAAGGAGATAGAAAGATTTCCCATGCCCATGAGGGATACGTTTAAGGAAAAAGGGAAAAAACTGGAGTTCCTGAGGCAGTATATAGCGGGGGAGTTGCTGTATGATTCCGCAAAAAGACGAGGCCTTGATAATGATAAAAAATTAAAAGAGGCTTTTGATTTCTCGAAGAAACAGCTGATGATAAACAAATTGGTGGAGGAGGAAGTTGATTTAAAACTGAAAGAGCCCAGCGAGGAAGATTTTAAATTATACTACGAAACCAATAAAGATAGATACATGGAAGAGAAAAAAGATGAATCCGGAAAAGTAACGAAGGCCCAGCTGGAATTCGAGCAGATTAAGGACAGGATAAAGTTTGACTGCATGATTATGAACCGCCAGGAAAAAATCAAAAGTTTGCTGGATAATCTCAGGAAGACAAAGGATGTAGTTATATATGACGCCCAGCTTGAAGGCAAATGATACGGAGGATGAGTGAGGATAGGGGTAAAGGTTATTACAAGAGCTAAAAAAGAAGGGATAGAAAAGGCTTTGGACGGCAGCTATAAAATAAAAGTATCTCTTCCTCCGGAAAAGCTCAAGGCTAATAAAAGAGTGATAGAGCTTCTTTCGGAAGAGTTCGGTGTTAAAAAGAAAGATATCAGAATTATTTCGGGAGAAACAAGCGGCAAGAAAATAATAGAGATAGGCTCATGAAAAAACTGTTTATAGGTATAGTCTTATTATTATTATGCAAGCCTCTGTTCGCGGAGCCTGTGAACCTGAAGGTAAAGGTAGACAAGGATAAGATCACTATCGGCGATAAAATAAAATATGAGATTACCGTGGAATATGACAATGGAGTTGAAACAGAGCTTTATGCTGCAGGGAAAAATCTCGGAGAATTCGAGATAAAGGATTATAAAATAGAAGTTCCCAGGAAATTGAAATCCGGAAGGTGGGTTTCCGGGGCCATCTATACCATAGCTACTTTTACAACCGGAGAATTTACCATACCTGGCTTAAAAATCAGATACAAAGACCTTGATAAACAGGAAAAAGAGGCTTCCTCGGATGAAATAAAGATAACAGTAGAAAGCGTAAAACCCAATCCGAACGATAAGGATGATATCAGGCCGCTTAAAGGCCCTGCAGAAATAAAAGGCAAGCTTCCAGCATGGATATTTGTCACATTTGGTTTGCTTACAGCGGGTATTCTGGCATTTTTGTATCTTAAAAAGAAAAAAGGAAAAGAAGATAAGCCTAGTTTGCCTCCGGCTCCTGCGGAAGAAATTGCAAGAGGCGCTTTAAGCGCGCTTAAAGAAGCGAATCTTATAGAAAAGGGTTTGATCAAGGAATATTATATAAGGCTTTCGGATATTATCCGGGCTTACATAGAGAATAGGTACAGGATATTCGCTATGGACAGGACTACGTGGGAGCTTTTCCAGGAGATGCGCTCAAAAAAAATAGAGCGTCAGCATGCGGACAAAATAAATTATTTTTTTGAAAGCTGCGATATGGTGAAATTTGCAAAATATACCCCTGTCCGGAAAGAGACCGAAGAAGCTTATAAAAAAGCGGAAGAGATTGTAGATATCACTACGCCTAAGAAGACAGAGGCTTCAAAATAAACATATGCGCTTTGCCAATCCGTTATTTTTAATATTATTGGGAATTATCCCGCTACTGGTATGGGATTATTTCGCTCGCGCCAAATCACGCGAAGCGAGCGTTATTTTTTCGGATATCTCTACCCTGAAAAACATAAGGCCGGGATTCCGCGTAAAATACAGGCATGCGTTGATGATACTAAGGATGGTGGCTATTTTTATTTTTGTCCTGGCGCTTGCAAGGCCTCAGGCGGGCCAGAAAGAAGAGGAGATAATAACGGAAGGGATTGATATCATGCTCACCCTCGATATCTCCGGCAGCATGAGGGCGGAAGATTTTGCGCCGCAGAACAGGCTGGCCGCAGCTAAGGATGTCCTAAGGGAATTTATAAAAGCCAGGAATAATGACAGGATAGGCCTGGTTGTTTTTTCAAGATACAGCTTTACTCAGTGCCCGGTCACGCTTGATTATGGCACGCTTATAGAACTTCTGGATAAAGTGAACATAGGTATGATAGAGGACGGGACCGCCATAGGGATGGCGATAAGTAATGCCGTAAACAGGCTCAGGGACTCCAACGTTAAAAGTAAGATAATAATACTTCTGACAGACGGAGTCAATAACGCCGGCAAGATAGATCCTCTGACTGCCAGTAAAGCGGCCAAAGCGCTTGGCATAAAGATATATACAGTAGGCGCGGGAAAACCCGGAGGCGCCATGTATCCGGTGGATGACCCTATTTTCGGGAAAAGGTACGTGCATATGGATACGGAGATAGACGAATCGCTCCTCAAAAATATTGCCGATGAAACAGGAGGATTGTATTTCAGGGCCGAGGACAAAGAAGGCCTGAGGGAGATATATAAGACGATAGGCAGGCTTGAAAAAACAAAGATAGAGACAAAGGAATACGCAAACTATACGGAGTTGGCGGTGATTTTTATGCTGCCTGGGTTTATATTGTTGCTTTTAGAAATAATATTGTCGAACACCGTATTCATTAAAATCCCCTAATCTTGACACTCTGACAATGTTAGTTTTGTCAAGTTTATGGGATAGAGGGGTGGTACATGCATTGGGGAAATCCCGGATACTTGAACTTTCTTTTATTGATTCCTGCGGCAATAGTATTTTTTATATTAGCCGGGATAGGTAAGAGAAAAAAAGTGGAAAAATTCGGAGACAGCGCCCTTATGGAAAAGCTTTCTTCTTCCAAAAGCCTTGTTAAGGAAAGGATAAGAAAGGCCCTGATAGTCGTTGTCTTGAGTTTTCTGGTCATTGCTTTGGCCAAGCCTCAGATAGGCGGCCGGCTTACTATGACCAAGCGTTACGGAGTGGATATAATGGTAGCCATAGACACTTCGTCAAGCATGCTGGCCCAGGATATAAAGCCAAGCCGCATTGAAAAAGCGAAACTGGAGATCGCTTCTCTTATAGATAAGCTGAAAGGCGACAGGGTAGGGATACTGACATTCGCGGGAGACAGTTTCATGCAGTGCCCGCTAACGCTGGACTATAGCGCGGCAAAGATGTTTTTAAATATAATAGAGCCAGGTATGATGCCAAAACCCGGCACAGCCATAGGAGACGCGATTAAAGTAGCCGCTAAAGGTTTTACTAAAAAAGAAAGAAAACATAAAGTGCTCATCCTTATTACGGACGGAGAAGACCATAATACGAATCCGGAGGAAGCCGCTACCGAAGCGAAGAAAGAAGGGGTGATTATTTATGCGATAGGCATAGGCACCAGCAAAGGAGAGCCTATACCCGTCATGGATTCCTCCGGCAAGATCAGCGGATATAAAAAAGATAAATCCGGAGAAGTTGTAATGACGAAACTGGACGAGGAAATGCTTCAGAAAATAGCGCTTATTACGGACGGTAAATATTATCACGCTACAGCCGGCGAGTTTGAGCTAGATAAAATTTATAGCGAGATAGACAGGATGGATAAAAAAGAGCTTTCAAGCAGGCTGTTCACTCAATATGAAGACAGGTTTCAATACTTTCTCGGCGTTGCTTTTATATTGCTTTGTATTGAATTTATAACAGGGGATAGAAAAAAGAAATGAAGCTTTTATTGATATGTTTATTTTATATATCCATATTAGGATGGGCCTGGGGAGATTCGCTTGCCTCAAAGAATAGCGAAGGGAATAAGCTTTATAAAGAGGGCAGAGTTGACGAGGCTTTGTCCAAGTGGCGCGACGCGCAGATTGAAAATCCCGATAGCGATGCTCTTCATTACAACATAGGAAGCGGCCTTTATGAACAGAAAAAATACGAGGACGCGTTCAAAGAATACGAAAAATCTCTCAATTCAAAAGATAGTGAACTTCAGCGCAAGGCGTATTATAATATGGGGAATACGCACTATAGGATGGGCAAATTATTAGAGGCGATAGGAGACTATAAAAAATGCCTGGACATTGACCCGAATGACGAAGATGCGAAATATAATATAGAATTCGTAAGAAAAAAGATAAAAGAAAATCTTAAGAAAGAAGACCGGCAGCAAAAGCAGGACGAATCTTCTCAGCAGGCTAAGAACCAGCAGGAAAAGCAGCAGGAATCGTCAGGCGCTCAAAAATCAGCAGAAGATAAAGAAAAAGAAGAAAAGGAGGCTCAGGCCCAAAAAGAAGAAGGCCAGAAAGAGCAAAAGGAAGGCCAGGCGCAGGAAGCGGATAAAATGGCAGTAGACCAAAAACCTGAAGAAAAATCTTCCGGAGAAGATGCCAAAGGCGAGATGTCAAAAGAGGATGCTGTAAGGCTTCTCGACGCACTTAAAGATGATGAAAAGGATGTCCAGAAGGAACTGAAAAACCAGCCCAGGGAAGGCCAGTACAGGGTAGATAAAGACTGGTAATAACCACAATATGTATCCCGATTGTGGAATTGGATTTTGAAATATTATGAAATATATAATTATATTTTTTTTATTTTGTTCTTTTGCTGCGGTTAGCTATGCGGAGGATCTGACAATATCAGCCGATGTAGACAAGAAAGAAGTTACATTGGACGAACAGATGGCTCTTACCATAACAGTATCGGGTAATGTATCAAATATCCCACAGCCATACATTCCGGGCTTGAACGGATTTACCGCTTATTCTTCTGGAAGATCTCAGAATATTTCTATTATAAACGGCCAGATTTCGAGCTCCGTAACTTTTACCTATATATTAGTGCCTAATAATACAGGCGATTATATGCTTGGGCCTTTTAATATAAACTATAAAGGCAAAACATATTCAGCAGATCCTGTGAATATAAAAGTATTGCCCAGAAACAGCCAACCGAGCGCGCCTTCCCAGCAACAGAATGCCCAGCCTTCTGACCCAGGGCAGGTGGATCAGGATATCCAGCCGCAGCAGGGAAAAGAAGTTTTTATAGAAGCGTATGTGGATAAGCTCAGGGCTTATGTAAACGAGCAGATAACTCTTACCTTCGCGGTTTATCAGACGGTAAACCTATTTAACAATCCGGTATATAATCCGCCGTCTACTACTGGTTTTTGGACCGAGGATATGCCTCCGCAGAAAAAGTATTATAAAATTATAGACGGCACAAGATATCTTGTGACGGAAATTAAGACAGCCCTTTTTGCCACAGGAGCCGGGGAATTTACCATAGGCCCTGCGAGATTGGAGGCAACAGTGGAAGACGTGGATAAGGTTGCCTCAAGAACCCCTTTTGGCGGATTCGATCAAGACCCGTTCGGCATGTTCAGAAGAGGAAAACCCATGGTGCTTACGACAGAACCTATGAAGATGGAGATACTGCCTTTGCCGGATCAAAATAAACCGGCTGATTTTAAGGGAGACGTAGGGGATTTCGATATCTCTTTAAATGTGGACAAAAATACCGTAGAAGAAAATCAGCCCGTAAGCCTGAAGATTAAGATAAAAGGAAAAGGCAATATAAAGACAGTATCCTCTCCCGTTATTCCGGAAATTCAAGACGCTAAATTTTATGAATCAGGAAATTCTGAAAATATCTCAAAAGATAACTACGTCGTCCAAGGCGAAAAGATATTTGAAAAAATGATTATTCCGAAAAAAGAAGGGGGTATTACTTTAGGCCCAGTTGAATATACTTATTTCGACCCTGTACTGAAAGATTATGTACGGAAAAAACTGGCCCCTGTGATAATAAACGTCACGAAGTCAACGGAGGCGCCGCTTGAAAAAAGCGCTTTTGCGCCTGAAGCTGCCAAGGAAGAAATCCAGCTTTTGAAAAAAGATATAGGGTACATAAAAACTTCTCACGCCGGGTTTGGGCCTAAAAACGATTTTTTGTATAAAAATATAATATTTTTATTGATAAACATAATATCGGTTTTTATTCTCATGGCCCTGTATTTATATGAACTGTACAAAAGCAGGCTGAGAACGGATATAGGATACGCAAGGTCTTTACGCGCTAGAAGCGCCGCCTCCAAGAGGCTTAAGGGAGCCAGAAAAACAATAAATAGAAACATGGTAAAAGAATTTTATACGGAAATATACAAGGCTGTAATAGAATACATAGCGGATAAATTAAATGTTCCTCACCCATCCATTACAAAAGATTTGCTGGAATGTAAGCTGAGAGAAGCCGGAGTTGGCGGAGACAACATTGATAAAGTAAAGACGCTGTTCGACGATTGCGATATGGCGCGGTTTGCTTCGGCGAGATTTACAAAAATAGATATGGAACGGACGTATAAACAAGCGGAAGAGGTTATTACTAATTTAGAGAGATATATATGAAAAAGGTTTTCGCGTTTTCTTTTTTGATATTTTTTATGTTTGCTGGGATCCTGGCGGCGCTTGACAACCCGGAGGGTATTTATGAAAGAGGAAATTCAAGTTATGAAAACGGGGATTACGAAAAAGCGGCCTCTTTTTACGAGGAGCTTATCAAGGCCGATAAAATCAATTCGGAGGTATTTTATAATTTAGGGAATAGTTATTTCAAATTGAAAAAAATAGGGAAAGCTGTTTTAAATTATGAAAGGGCGCTGAGGCTAAATCCGCGCGATAAAGATACGCAGTTTAATCTAAAACTTGCTAGAACTATGGCTGTAGATAAAATAAATATCCCCGAAAGGGGTTTTGTTTTAAACGCCTTACTTTTTTTATATGACAGGATGAATATAGACGAGTTGTCGATAGCGTGTTCTATTTTTTACCTAGCCGTAATTTTGATATTAATATTTTCAATATTTTTTGTCGCTAAAAGGCGGTTTATGTTTTATGCTGTCGCCTTTACAGGAACTATGTTTTTTATCCTGTTCGCGTTTCTATCCGCAAAAATAAAGGATGAAAATTTTACAAAAACCGGAATCTTAGTAGCTGAAAAAGCCGATGCAAGAAGCGGGCCGAAAGAAGATTATCTTTTGCAGTTTACTCTTCACGAGGGCGCAAAATTCAGAGTAATAAAAGAAGCCCAGGACTGGTATGAAATTGAGATTTCAAAGGATTTGAAAGGCTGGATTCCGAAAATCACCGTCGACATCATATAACCACCACATATAGTTATAGGCGATAAAAAAATATCAATATATTGTGTTTTTTAACTTGACATATTGTTGGCAAGTGATATACTTATTTTTTATTGGAGCATGATTATTATAAATTCGGGAGGAGCGCGTAATGGAATTAAAGACCAAGGTTGAAAAGAAGCTGAGTATCTCAGAAAATTGCCTTAAGGTTCTTGAAAAAAGATATCTTATGAAAGACAAGGATGGAAAAGTCATAGAGACATCCGAAGGCATGTTTAGAAGGGTAAGCCGCTATATAGCAAAAGCGGATAAATCATACGGCGCTAGTAACCAGGAAATAAAAGAAACGGAGAATAAATTTTATAATAGCATGTCTAATTTTGAGTTTATGCCAAATAGCCCTACTCTTATGAATGCAGGAAGAGATCTGGGCCAGTTGTCCGCGTGTTTTGTATTGCCGATCGGCGACTCAATGGAATCTATCTTCGATGCGATAAAAAACACAGCCATGATCCACAAATCAGGCGGAGGGACTGGTTTTAGCTTTTCAAGGCTAAGGCCGAAGAATAGCGTTGTCAGGTCTACGGGAGGGGTTTCAAGCGGGCCTGTTTCTTTCATGAAGGTTTTTAACGCCGCCACTCAGGCGGTTAAACAGGGCGGGACCAGGCGCGGGGCGAATATGGGGATTCTCCGTGTAGATCATCCGGACATATTGGAATTTATCCGCTGCAAAGAGAATGACAAGGAAATAACGAATTTTAATATTTCTATAGCCGTTACGGAAGATTTTATGAACAAGGTCATAGCCGATGAAGAATATTCATTGATAGAACCGCACAATAAGAAGGAATTTAAAAAATTAAAGGCAAAAGAAGTTTTTGACTTGATAGTAGATTTATCCTGGAAAAACGGAGAGCCGGGAATTATTTTTATAGATAGGATCAATAAAGACAATCCTACCCCTGAGCTTGGAGAGATTGAAAGCACGAACCCGTGCGGAGAACAGCCGCTTTTACCGTTCGAAAGCTGTAATCTGGGTTCGATAAACTTGGCTAAGACCGTATGCGGAAACGGCAAAAAACAGGTTGACTGGGATGCGCTGAAAGAGCTGGTGCATACAGGCGTTCATTTTCTTGACAACGTGATTGACGTGAATAAATTTCCTCTTCAGGAAATAGAGAAAATGACCAGGGCCAACAGGAAGATAGGCCTTGGGGTGATGGGCTGGGCGGATATGCTTATAAAACTTGAGATACCCTATAACAGCGAAGAAGCGGTTCAGCTTGGCGAAAAAATAATGAAATTTATATCTGACGAAGCCAGGATAAAATCGCAAGAGCTATCCAAAAAAAGAGGCGCTTTCTCTACTTTTAAAGAAAGCGCGTTCGCGGAAAAGGGGCTGAAAGAATTAAGAAACGCTACGCTTACAACAATCGCTCCGACAGGCACTATTTCTATTATATCAAATACATCAAGCGGGATCGAGCCGCTATTCGCATTATCGTATTACAGGAATGTAATGGATAATGACAAGCTTATAGAAGTTAACGCCCTTTTCGAAGAGGTTTCTAAAAAAGACGGGTTTTACTCCAGAAAGCTTATGGAAGAAATCGCGGAAAAGGGATCCATTAAGGACGTAGAAGATGTCCCTGAAAAATACAAGAAGATTTTTGTCACGTCTCATGACATAGCTCCTATTTGGCATATAAGGATGCAGGCTGCGTTTCAGAAATATACCGATAATGCCGTATCCAAGACTGTTAATTTTTCACATGATGCTACAAAAGACGATGTGAGAGAAGTGTATATGCTGGCTTTCAAGTTAGGATGCAAAGGCATAACCATTTACAGAGACAAAAGCAGGGAGGAACAGGTGCTAAACATAAACTCTGATGATTCAACAAAAAAAGAAACAAAATCCAGCATAGTGCAGGAATCTAGTGAAAAGAAAAGCGTTGCCCCAAGGCCAAGGCCTGTTGTTACAAACGGCACAACCACAAAGGTTGCCACAGGATGCGGAAATCTTTATATTACGATAAATGTGGACGATAGAAACCTGCCTTTCGAGGTATTTATTCAGATGGGCAAGGCCGGTGGATGCGCTGCGAGTCAGCTGGAAGCGATAGGAAGGCTTGTATCTCTGGCGCTTCGTTCAGGCGTAGAAAACAGTAAGATAGTGGAACAATTAAGAGGCATACGTTGTCCGTCTCCTTCATGGGAGAGAAGCGGAAGAATTTTTTCCTGTTCCGACGCTATTGCAAGGGTCCTGGAGTTAAGGCTTGGCAACGGCAAGATGCATCATCAGGAAGAAGCTTTGGAAAAGCATTCCCCGCATACTATGATAGAGGACAAGCTTGGAACCGTGGTGGGGGTATGCCCGGACTGCGGCGCTGCGTTAAGGCATGAAGAAGGATGCGTTGTCTGCCGTTCATGCGGATATTCCAAATGCTGAAGCATGATCTTTGGATAAAAAAGATGGCTTTAGAGCACGATATGATAAAGCCATTCCATTCTCAACAGGTTAAAAATAATAATATCTCATACGGCCTTTCCAGTTATGGCTATGATATAAGGATCGCGGACGAGTTTAAGATTTTCAAAGGCTCCGGCAAAAATATAATAGACCCTAAAAATGTAAAGGCTGATTTATTCGAAGATTTTAAAGGCGCTGCCTGCATAATTCCACCGAATTCTTTTATTCTGGCAAGATCCCTTGAATATTTTAAAATACCGTCCAATGTTCTTGCACTTTGCACGGGTAAAAGCACATACGCCAGAATAGGCGTGATAGTAAACGTCACGCCTTTAGAGCCGTCATGGGAAGGGTGCCTTACTATAGCAATAAGCAATACCTCAAAATCTCCCGCAAAACTTTATGCCAACGAAGGCGTGGCCCAGGTTATTTTCTTTGAATCGGATGAACAGTGCCAGGTTACTTACGCTGACCGCAAAGGTAAATATCAGTCTCAACAATCCATCACCCTCTCAAAATAAACTTGACACTCTGACAATGTTAAAAATGTCAAGATGTTGGCATAAACTTGACAAAACTAACATTGTCACAGTGTCAAGTTTACAAAGAAACGATTGACGTTGGAATAGAAGAAGAAGTATAATATAAAATGTGAAAATGCAAACCAAATCAGCGGCACATATAAGCTATTATAAGTATACTTTAAGCGCCCTTTTGATTATTTCCGCAATATTCTTTTCCGGAGATATTTTTGGAAGCCAGGATACCGCTTATTTAAAAAAATATTTTGAAAACGCGATTTTTTTATACGAATCCGGTAAATACAAAGAGTCTATTCTGCTGTTTGAGAAGATTATTGAAGCGGAAAACTCCGAAGGGAAGTTTTATTTCACCCCTTTTGCGGAAATATACATAGAGAAATCAAAAGATAAGAATATTACGCTGATGCCGTCGCAGGGTAAAAAACCCGTAAAAATAAGCAGTCCGATAGTAAGTAAAAAAAGCGATGGGGAGCTTCCCGGGGTAAAAGACGGTAAAGAAAAAACAGCCGATAATTACGATAATAAGGCGGATTATTATGCAAATAAACGAAAAACACCGCCGCTTATTGCGGCAAAGCCTGATAATATAAAAAGCAAAGGCGCGGAAACAGAGAAGGCGTTGGTTTCGGAAGAGAAAAAGACAATAAAGATTCCGGAAGCGGACCCTGAGAAGGAAAAAGAGGCCCTGGCTAATGCGGATAAGATACGCCTGGACTTGATGAATGAAAAGCTGGAGGAAGGCCTGGAGAATCTGGATCAGGATACGTTGAAATCATTTGATGATGAGAGGTTTGTGGATATCGTGAAGCGCATAAAGCAGTATAAGAAAGGAAAGAGAGGTAAGTAGCGGATTTTATTGATGTAAAAAAGATTGTACCCGCCTTGACAGCCGGCACTCCATAGAGTATACTTACTTGTACCTTAAAATATTATATATTGTATATATAGTAAGTGATATATATAACAAGAAATGGCGCATAATAATGGAGGGCGAAAGTGAATCCCGCAAAAATAATTTCTTCTCAGGAAGTCAGTCAAAAATATAAGATTTCTTATCAGACAATAAATTATTATACGAATCTTGGCCTTTTAGTGGTTAAAAAACGAAAAGGAAATGGTCGCTTGTATGATAATAAAGAAGTGGAAAAGAGGCTGTCAAAGATAACCGCCTTGAAGAATAAAGGCTATCCTTTAAGGCTTATCTCTGAGATGCTGTAATAATAGACGGAGGAATGGCAGATGAGTTACTATACGGTTTT
>Ga0172369_10008611_pt1 | contig 11530 bp, 9 predicted proteins | sample LakKiv25m_FD_114539 | JGI IMG/M metagenome (GOLD analysis project Ga0172369, IMG submission 114539) | Freshwater microbial communities from Kabuno Bay, South-Kivu, Congo - kab_022012_11.25m | ecosystem: Environmental > Aquatic > Freshwater > Lake | place: Democratic Republic of the Congo... | reverse complement strand
TTTTTATCACTCGTCAAGAAACTAATAAAACGCCGACAGAAGATATTGTCGCCACTAAAAGCAATCAAGAAGTCATTAATTTTGGCAATAATAAAAACAATAAAGAACAAATGTCTAATCCTTTAAAATGGTGGCGACACTTTTTTCGATAATTTTATATGGTAAAAAAATTAAATCTCACGCCAGTCCGCAAGGCCGAGCTTAAAAAAAATGTACTCAACGCTTTAGAGCATGGCCAGCCGAAAGCTAAAAAAGTTTTTAAATTGATAACGGCTCCCAAAGCTATTATTAAACCTTTAGCTGTCAAGCCGCTCGCCATTAAGCCGGCTATTGCCACCGTTCAAAAGCCGATTAATAGTTTGATTGATTTAACGGTTAAAAAACCTGTCATCATAAAAAAGCCGATAATCAAAAAAAATGCCAGTGCCGGCAAAAAGTTAGCTGCTAAAAAGTCAGCTGTCAGTAAGAAAATTTCTGCTAAAGAGCCTTTAAAATTAGAAATAAAAAAATTAACGTCTTCAGTTAAAACGGCTCAAACAAAGCCGACGCTGGACAGTTTCAAGATAAATTGGGATTCTTTTAATTCGGGGAAAGAAAAAAAGCCTTTATTCAAACCTTTTAGTTTGGCTAAACAGCCAGTTCAAACTTCCAGACATTGGGAAAAGGCTATTGATAAAAAAGAGGATTCTTTAGAAAAACTGTTCCAAAAGACTAATAAAGCCCTGGCGGCTAAAAACGATCCTTGGTCGGCGATTCCGGTCAAACCGCTAAAAGCCGGTAGAAAATTTAAAATTAATTGGTGGCGACTGGTTATAATCTCTGTCGTGGCTTTAATATTAGTATTATTATTTGATGTTGTTGGTATTTATAAGTTAGGATTCAAGGATAGTTTCAGCTATCAGGTGGCTAAGGCCTTCATGTTGCCGGCCGGCCAGGTTTCCGGCGCTAACATTTCATTAGCTGACTATTATGATGATTTAAGATTATTGCCGGCTTCTTTGACACAAAAACGCGAGGGTTTGCCTGATTTGTCAAAATGGCAAGACATGTCAGATAAGGTTTTTTATCGTCTGGCGGCCAATGCTTTGGTACGTCAGCGTTTAGCGTCTTATAAAAAACCCGTGATTGAGGAAACAGTCAATCAGCAAATTAATTCTTTGATCAGTCAATCTGGCAGCGCTCAAGCGATAGAAAAGACTGTTAAGGATTTTTACGGTTTGAATTTAGCGCAGTTTAAGAGTAAGATTTTATGGCCGATGTTGGAACGGGAAGCTTTACAAGAGATAATTATTAGTGATGATTCCGTTGCCTTGACTAAAGCGGCTAAAGACAAGGCTAATAATGTCTTACAAATGGCTTTAAATAAGGAAGTGGATTTTGCAACTTTAGCGGCTCAATCATCTGATGATGAGGCGACAGTAAATATTGGCGGCGATTTGGGTTGGGTAGTAAAAGGCCAGCTTGATCCTCGTTGGGAAGATTCTTTATTTAGCGTTGCCACCGGTACAGTTTACGATCAATTGATTACTAGTAAATTCGGTTATCATATAGTCAAAGTAGAACAAAAATTGACCGATAAGGATACCGGTCAGCAGAGCATAAAATTGCGCCACATTTTAATTAAAGTGGATGTTAATCAATACATTAAAGATGAGCTTGATCGAGTCGGCGTGAAAAAATACGTCAGGTAATTTAAGCCCACGGTCGGAATCGAACCGACAACCTATGGTTTACGATACCATTGCTCTACCATTGAGCCACGTGGGCAAAAGCGGAATACCGGAATCGAACCGGCGCGCCATGCTTGGGAAGCATGTATACTGCCACTATATTAATCCCGCAACACACATAACATATTATACTGTAAATTACTAATAAATCAATAAGTTAAGATGAAAAAGCAGATTATTTCGGTTATTGGAGGGAAAAGGAGGAATATTGCTGTCAGTTTAAGCACCTTATTAATTTTAATCATGGCCATCGGAGTCTTGTTTGATGCTTGGCCGGCCGAAGCTGAAGATTTTGTAGAAATCAGCCGAGCCGATGTTGGAGTTGATTTTTTATTCAATTCGCCGAATAAAACAATTAAGGTGAAGATTACTGGCGATAGTCACCAAGAACCTGTTTACGTTAAATTGCTGACTTTAGCGAAAGAAAATGAAATTTGCGGGTTTTTTGAGTGTAACGGTTTACAGCCGGTTGATGATTTATACTCTTTAAAATTTGAACCATTCAAATCAGACTTGTTCTCTCAGGCTCCGCAGGCGACAATTAATTATATTAATGACGGTAGATTAAAAAATATTTATTATTACGATTGGACGCAAATGACTTGGCAGAAGATTGATGCTACTCGGGATACGAAAAAAAATACTTTGACTTTTAATGTCCCGGCAGTCAAAGAATTGGTTTTCACCTTATTTGATGAGCCGAAATTGCAGGGCGGCGCTTCCTGGTATGTTCATCCGCGTTATCCTAAAGAGTTAATGGCGGCTTCAACTGATTTTCCTTTCGGCACAAAAGTTAAAGTGACAAACATTGCTAATAATAAAGAGGTGATAGTGACGATTAAGGATTACGGGCCGGACAAAGCCATTCATCCTGACAGGGTTATTGATTTAGGCAAAGAAGCTTTTAAAAAATTAGCCCCGACTTCTGCCGGCTTAATTACAGTGATAGTTGAACCATATCAAAATACTGTTTCTTTAGCGCGTTAAATTATCTTATGATTCATTTAGTCGATGTCAGTAAAAAATTTTCCGATGGAGCTGAAGCGTTGAAAAACGCCGATCTTCATATTGAGCCGGGAGAATTCGTGTCGATTGTCGGCCAATCAGGCTCGGGCAAGACCACGATTGTCCGATTATTGATTTCGGAAATTTTTCCGGACAAAGGCAAGATTGTCGTTGGCGGCTGGGATATTACTCATATTAAAAAACATCACATACCATTGCTTCGCCGGCAGATTGGCGTGGTTTTTCAAGATTTTAAGCTGTTGCCGAAAAAAACCGTTTTTGAAAATGTCGCTTTTGCTTTGCAGGTGGCCGGCGCTATTCGTAATCGCATCGAAACTATTGTGCCGCAGGTTTTGAGCATTGTGGATTTATCCAATAAGATCGATCGTTATCCGCAGGAATTGTCCGGCGGCGAGCGCCAAAGGGTCGCTATTGCCCGCGCTTTGATTCATCGGCCAAAGGTGTTATTGGCTGATGAGCCGACAGGTAATTTGGACGCTTTGAATACTAAAGATATTATTGATTTATTATTGAAGATCAATGAATTCGGCACGACAGTGGTGATGGTGACGCACAATAAAGATACGGTTAATTCCTTAAAGCGCCGAGTAATCACTCTGGAAGACGGCTTGATCGTGCAAGATCAAAAAGTTGGCAAATACATAATTTAAATATGTTTCTATTGGCTTTGAATCGGGCAATTTTGTTTGCTCTGCAATCGTTCTGGCGAAATGTCTGGCTATCGTTGGCAACGATTTTTGTGATTTTTTTGGCGCTTTTGTCGGTTAATTTTTTGATTGTGGTTAATGTAATTTCCAATTCGGCTATTTCTGCCGTCAAAGATCGGATTGATGTTTCGGTGTATTTCAAACCGGAAGTCAGAGAAAGCAAGATTGCTGAAATAAAAACTCGTTTAGAGTCTTTGCCGCAGATAAAGAGCATCGTTTATCGTTCAGCCGAGGAAAGTTTGGATACGTTTAAGGCTCGTCATGAAGGCGACAGTAAGATCCAAGACACTTTAAAGGAATTGGCTGGCAATCCGATGGGCGGAACTTTGATTGTTCAAGCCAAAGAGTTGAAAGATTATCCGGAAATATTAAAGGCATTGGACGACCCGTCATATGGCGATTTGATTGAGGAGAAGAATTTTGATGATAATCGTTTAGTAATTAATCGTATTAATCTGATTGCCAATAGCGCTAAGAAAGTCGTTTTGGCTATCAGTTTAGTGTTTGTAATTATTGCTATTTTGATTATTTTTAATACGGTGCGCATCGCTATTTTTACCCACCAAAATGAAATTGCCATTATGAAGCTTGTTGGTGCCGGTAATTGGTTTATTCGCATGCCCTTTATTTTTGAAAGCATTTTATGCGGCTTATTGGGTTGTGTTGTGACGGTTATTTTTCTATATCCTTTGATTTCCGGCTTGCAACCGTATGTCGCCAGTTTTTTTAATGGTGTTAATTTTGATATTATCGGTTATTTCAATCATAATTTCATTACTATTTTTGGCAGCGAACTAATCGCGATTATTTTTATCAATATTGTTTCTTCCGGCATTGCTATGGGCAAGTATCTGAATGTTTAAAGTCTTTAGCAGCGCTCATAATAATCATCTAAAATGGCGATAATGGAAAACAAGCAAATAAAAATCCTGATTTATTTGTTAGTTTTTATTTTGTTGATGTTTTTAGTTTCAGCAGTGGCCGTCAAGACAGCTTCGGCGCCGCATGATCGTCAAGCCGTCAGTCAGCCGAAAGTAGTCGTAAGTGCAGCAAAGACAGAGGTTGACATTAAGACATTGCCAGTCATCGCTCCTACCGCGGCCGCCACGACGACTATTATTTTTGGCGGCGATGTCATGCTTTCCCGAGTTGTCGGGCAAAAAATAGAAAAATATAACGACTTTTCTTGGCCGTTTAAAAATATTGCCAGCCGTATGTCAGTGGCTGATCTGGCGGTGGTAAATTTAGAGTCTCCCATGACAATCGGTGGCAGCCATCTGGTTAAAACCGGCTCGTTTTCTTTTAATGCCGATCCTCGATCGGTAGCCGGATTGAATTCAGCCGGAATTGATTTAGTGTCTTTAGCCAACAATCACAGTTTAAACCAGGGAAGCAAAGGTATTTCTGACACGCAAAAAATTCTAACCGAAAATCAGATTGGTTTTATTGGTGCTGGACTAAATGATTTAACAGCTAGAAATGCTTGGATTAAGGAAATCAATCAGTTTAAATTCGGCTTTTTAGCTTATGCTTATCCTGATGATTATTCGGTAGCCACTACCAATACGCCCGGTATTGCCAATATGGATATTGCTAAAATGAAGGCTGACATTGCCAAATTGAAAAAACAAGCAGATATTGTAATTATTTTGATGCATGCTGGAACAGAATATAAAAACGTGGCCAATTCACAACAAAAAGAGTTTGCTCACGTTGCGATTGATGCCGGCGCTGACTTGGTTGTCGGCCATCATCCGCATTGGGTGCAAAATATTGAGAAATATAATAATAAACCGATCATTTATTCTTTAGGCAATTTGGTTTTCGATCAGATGTGGTCGAAGGAAACGCAAGATGGCGCTTTGGCTGAAGTGACGTGGACTGATAAAAAAATTGACAGCATTGAAATGATTCCGATTAGGATTAAGGACTATGGTCAACCGATGATTATTGCTGATAATTTTGAAAAAAACGTCATTCTGGAAAGAATGGGTCTGAAATCATCGTTAATAAGATGAAGGGCCGATTGATAATTATCTTGGCAGTTTTTTTGCCGGCAGGCTTTATCGCCGGTTATTTTTTAGCTCAAAGAATTGACGTTAATAATGTCGTTAAAAATGAAATTAATTTGCACCATTTATCGATTACGCAGCAGGAGTATTATGATGATTTTTTTGCCGGCGATATTGATTGTCAAAATAACTATGACGAGTCTATTAAAGGACTAATAGTCAATCATCATCTTTTAGCTGGAAACTTCATTGCTCAAACCTTATGCCGAGCCGCGACTGACCGGCAAATTACCGTTGTGTTATTGAGTCCCAACCATTTTAATAATGGCAACGGGCAGATTATTGCTTCATTGTTTGATTGGCAGACGCCATCTGGGAGCCTTCGGGCTGATAAGGCATTAGCTTCATTACTGGTTAAGAAAAAGATAGCCATAGCAGAGGAAGCGCCGTTTAATTTTGAACATGGAATTTATAATATTATTCCCTTCATCAAAAAAACAATTCCTAACGCTAAGATTATTCCAATAATCGTTAAAGATTCGGTTTTACCGGGAGAAAAAGATAGTTTAATAAATTTTTTAGGTCGCGAATTGCCGCCGGACTCGCTAATAGTTGCCTCATTGGATTTCTCTCATTATCTGACTAGCGATGAAGCGGATAAGTTTGATGAACAGACCTTGACCGCCATAAACAAGTTGGATTTAGAAGGACTGAAAAGTTTAAACTTGAATGCGCGGCCGGACAATGTCGATTCTAAGGCGGTGTTAGAAATATTTTTAAGCGCCATGCGGCAACGGCAAGCTGTTAATTTTGAACTGGTGGCGCATTCGAATTCGGTTAAGCTGATTGGTGATCCCAGTCTGAAAGAAACCACCAGTTATATTGATGGCGCATTTTTAAAAAAATGAAGTTGGCTATAGCAAAAAAAACATGTTATGATTAATTAAGATAATAAATCAATAAATAATATGGAAAACTCGAATTATTCTGTCCCAGCCGGGCAAAATCAGCCCGTGAACTTGCCGCCGGCCAATTCGGAAAATAAGGGCTTAATAGCGGCGCTACTAGCAGTGATTGTCGTTTTATTGTTAGTAATCGGTGTTATAGCCGGATATTTTGTTTATAATTTTCAAAAAAATAATGCTTTCAATCAGGAGGCGGCTGACGTTAATTTTACTGATGATAATGCTTCAGTCGCGGCTACTGATCAAACATCAGATACTGCGGAGAATAATTTGGTTAACTGGCAGGAGCCGCAAATCATTCCTTCGCTTGGAGTTTTTAAAAATGTTTCTGATGTTGAGCCGGGATTGGTTAATTTCAATCCGGAAAAAGACGCTAAATATTATAAGGTGGGCATCGTAAATGACGGCCGATATAAGGGCGGAGAAATCGTTTTAGTCAGCGCCCAGATTGATGCGCCGGCCTTGTATCCCGGTTTTTATCGATTTATCAAAACAGCCGACAGCTTGGTTTTGCTAAAAAAATATTCTGAGGCCGTCGGAACCGAAACCGGATTGAACGAAGCTAAGTTCACGATTGATGAGAATTTTGATATCCCGCAATTGAATTTTCCAGAAACCATTTCCGGTCCAGCTCCGCACGAAACCTTGGAATTGTATCCTTATGTCAATTCATTATTTTCTTTAAATAACTTAAAAAAAGTTTTTACCGATAGTAAGCTAGGAGATGTCTATACTAGTTCAGCTTATGACCCGACCAACGCTGATTTGTTCAAAAGAAACGGTTTTTATATTCAGTCGCCCGATGGAACAGTCAGAGTCTATTCATTAAAAATCGATTTTATTGCTAATGGCAGCGCGCCGGCAATCACTTGGTCAGGCGGTGTGGCCAATAAGACTGATTATAAATATACTGATCAAACCGGCTGCGGCAGCGCTAATTTCGCTTCGGTGCTGCCTGAAGGCATGGTGAATGATCAAAATTTGAAAATTTCCGGACAAACGTCCTTAGGAGATAATGTTTATGAATTAATAGATACTAATAATTTCTTGCTTAAGGATTTGTACAACAATAAGTATCAAGTGCTTGACGGTAAAAAGAAAATTTCCTATCAAGCATTTTTGGCTACGCATCCGCTATTTTTTTGGCGCGACCCGTTCGGCCGCTTGATCAAATTTGAAAGCAGCAAATATGCGCCTTTAGCTGAATGCGGCAAGCCGGTAATTTATCTGTATCCCAAGCAAGCTGGAAAAATTTCCGTTCAAGTTGAGCCGCAAGGCGGCATGACTTATTCTGATCCGGTTTATGGCAATGGTTGGAATGTTTGGTCTGATACTGACAGTAATCTGACGGAACTGGCTACCGGCAAGAAATATCCTTATTTATTTTGGGAAGGCAAGGGAGGGCTTTATGAACAGCCGAAGAAAGGATTTGTAGTCAAACGGTTCGATGTCCATGGGTTTTTGATTGAAAAATTAACCGCGCTAGGTTTGAATAAAAAAGAAATAGCTGATTTTATCGAATTTTGGGAGCCAAGAATGCAGGGTTCGCTATATTATTTCGTGACTTTTTTGGGCAATACTCAAATGGATAGGTTGGCGCCGCTCTCAATTAATCCTAAACCGGACACTGTTATTAGAATCCTGATGGATTTTTCACCTTTATCAAAACCGATTACAGTTGAGGGGTATAATATTGCGACTCCGGTCAGAAATGGCTTTACGGTGGTAGAATGGGGCGGAGTAATCAGATAAGGCGCGAGGCATTGACTTTTATCTGCTATTGTGATAATATATTTGGATATTTTGTCGTTCTTTCGCTCAACGTGAGCGGTTTCTGATATAGGGTCTTAACCAGTGAATGGAGGATATTGCCATGGGTATCGGATACTGGATCAAACGGATTTTTTGGGATGAAATGCTATTGTGGCTGGAAGACGCCTTTTCCAACGGCTGGCAACTGTTTCAGCGATGCTGGAGCGGTAGCGGCCAATGCCGTTTGGGCATTCCTGGCGGTGTCGGTAAGCGCAAAGGATGTCGGCCGGCCGAATCCTTTGTTTCCAATCGTCGGCCTTAGTCGGAGTACAACTTTGAAATGTCCCTGATCGCAGGAATGACAGTTTACCCCGGGAGCTTGCTCCCGGCTTTTTTATCTTGTTTTTTTAGCCGTTTTTTAGTAAAATACAGCCATGCAACAAGTTAATTTTCTAATATCTTTGACTGCTATTTTATTGCCATTTTTACTGACAGTGGCTTTAGTGCCGGTTATTCGTCGGTTGGCTTTGAAATTCTTGATCGTCGACGATCCGGCTTCGGCCTCCAGAAAAATCCACCAAACTCAGACTGCCTTATTGGGCGGTTGGGCATTATTCTTGTCGGTTTTTTTTGTTTTGTTTTTGTTCAGGTTGTTCAATTGGGGAAATTTTTCCATGATTTCTGATGTTTTGTTGTTGGCGGTTTTTGCCGCTTCTTTGATTTTAATGATCGGTGGCACGCTTGATGATAAATATAATCTTAAGCCATATCAGCAGGTTATTTTTCCGATATTGGCAGTAGCATTAGCATTATTTTCTGGTTTGAAAATCGGTTATGTCACCAACCCATTGGGATTGAATCATGAAATAATTTATTTTACTGCTGCCTGGGGAGTAGTAACCGCCGGCTTATGGCTTTTGGCCATGATGTATGCTACTAAGTTTTTAGATGGCTTGGATGGTTTAGTAACCGGCCTATCAGGCATCACTTCATTTTTTATTTTTTTAGTATCGCTTAGCTGGGACGTGCCCCAATCAGCTACTGGTTTGTGGGCTTTAATGTTGCTTGGATCATCGCTCGGTTTTTTATTATTTAATTATCGTCCGGCCAAGATTTTTTTAGGTGAAGGCGGCAGTGTTTTTATCGGTTTTACCTTAGGATTTTTATCGATTATTTCCGGTTCTAAAGTCATTACTACTTTACTGGTCATGGGCTTGCCTTTGCTTGATGTCGCTTGGGTGGTGGTTCAGCGCTTAGTATCGCGAAAGTCGCCATTTACCGGTGATCGTCGCCATTTGCATTATCGTTTACTGGATTTGGGTTTTAATGTGGAACAGGCAGTTTGGCTATTGTGGCTCTTGGCTATCGGTTTCGGCGCTTTAGGTGCGATTAGTTCCAGTTACGGCAAAATGATTCTGACTTTGTTTCTAGTGTTGTTTATGGCGGTTGTCAGTTATTGGCTGAAAAGAAAAAATCAAAAAAATAGTAATCAAAAAGTATGATTCAATACGTCAAACAAAAGCCGTTAGTGACGGTGGCAGTATTAACGGCTATTTTTTCGACTGCGTTTGTTTTTATTGCCTCGCCAAAAAACTCTTTGGATGCTTTTAATAAGCAAACAGTCGATTTGCAGGTTGGCGCTGCTGAAATAAAAACTGAAGTAGTAAAAACATCGGCTGATTTAGAGCGAGGATTAAGCGGCCGCAAGTCATTAAATGACGGCGAAGGCATGTTATTTGCCTTTGATGATTATAAGGTTAGAACTTTTTGGATGAAAGACATGAAATTCCCGCTTGATATTATTTGGATCAGTGATGGCTTGATCATCGGCGCCGATAAGAATTTGCCGCCGGAAGGCGATACGCCGCAAAAAACTTACAGTTCGCCTGGCCCGGCTAATCAAGTTTTAGAAGTGCCGGCTGGCTGGTTGGATAAAAATGGCATTAAAGTAGGGGATGTGGTGGCAATCAAATAAATTATAATATGTTGGAAATCTACAATACTTTAAGTAAAAAACAAGAAGAATTCAAACCGCTAAAAAAAGACAGCGTATCTTTTTATCAATGCGGGCCGACGGTTTATTGGGTACAGCATCTTGGCAATATGCGCGCTATGGTCTTAGCCGACTTGATCCGCCGTTCTTTAAATTATTTGGGTTATCAAGTCAAGTTTGCCAGAAATTATACTGATGTTGGACATTTGACTAGCGACGAAGATGAGGGTGAAGATAAGATGGCCAAAGCGGCTAAGCGCGATCAATTGTCGCCGGAAGAGATTGCTCAAAAGTATATCGCGCAATTTGAAGTTGACGTCAAGGCTTTGAATTGTTTAGAGCCAGATTATAAGCCACGCGCTACGCAATACATCAAACAGATGCGAGAAATGGTTCAGGGATTAATTGATAAGGATTATGCTTATGCCACTGATTTAGCGATTTATTTTGACATTTCTAAAGTTGAAAATTATACTAAATTGTCAGGCCAGAAATTAGAGATGAATCAGACTGACGCTGGTAAGGGTGATGTTGGTGATTCAGCAAAAAGGAATTCCGCTGATTTTGCCATTTGGTTTTTTAAGGCTGGTGCTCACGCCAATGCTTTACAGACTTGGCCGTACAAATTTAGTGTTCAGGATAAGATAATCGAAGGCGAGGGTTTTCCCGGTTGGCATTTGGAGTGTTCAGCGATGAATTACTCGCTGTTTGGTTCGACAATTGATTTGCATATGGGCGGAATCGAGCATGTGCCGGTTCATCATACCAATGAGATTGCGCAAAGCGAGGCTTACACTAGCCAGGAGTTCGTCTGTTATTGGCTTCATAATGAACATTTGAACGTTAATGGCGGCAAGATGGCGAAGTCTGAAGGCACTTCGTATTCTTTAGCTGACGTGATTAGCAAGGGTTATGATCCGCTAGTGTTAAGATATTTTTTCTTAGGCGCGCATTATCGCAGCCAGCAGAACTTTACCTGGGAGGCGCTTGATGGCGCTAAAAGATCATTAGATAATTTACGAGAACAAATAATTGTAATAAAAAAGGATATTTCAATCTTGAACAAGATTTTTGTTCATGTCAACAAGGAGTCTAAACAAAAATTTACTAATTCTATAGAGGATGATTTTAATTTGCCGCAGGCATTATCGATTGTTTGGGAGATATTAAAATCAGATTTGCCGGCTGCTGAAAAGTATGTGACCATAATTGATTTTGATCAGGTGTTGGGTTTGAATCTGGTCAAAGTAAAAGCTGAGGAAGCTACTAATAATATTAAAAAACTGGCTGATGCCCGTTGGCAGGCCAAAATTAATAAAGACTGGGCGGAATCGGATCGTCTGCG